>Ga0209980_10002076_pt1 | contig 10976 bp, 9 predicted proteins | sample CR02metaG_FD_183611 | JGI IMG/M metagenome (GOLD analysis project Ga0209980, IMG submission 183611) | Deep subsurface microbial communities from Mariana Trench to uncover new lineages of life (NeLLi) - CR02 metaG (SPAdes) (version 2) | ecosystem: Environmental > Aquatic > Marine > Ocean trench >... | reverse complement strand
AGAAGACCTCATTCTTCTTATTCAGTAGAATAATACCAACATTAGAGCGATATCCATAACGGTCGATCATGTGATTTACTCGTGCGATCCGTCACAATAATATTGATACAGATTTTTTCATATTTTATACTAGATTGAAAGTAATCATTATATTATATTAATAAAACCCCTCTCTCAATTTACCACGTTTCTTCCATACCACTTAGTACGTGTGCTAGCTTAGAACCATCTTAAATTTCGCAGTATAGCTTAGTAGGCCAAAACTTTTGATTTTATAGTCATGTTGTAATCATGACAGACAGGCCTCTGCAAGAGGAATTTATCAAAGTCATTATGTGTAAAGAGTGATAATGCGTTCTATTGCCAAGGGCCATTGTCATGAATGTTGTGTGCAAATAATACGCACAGCAGTTTTTCGAGGTAGAATTGCCTCCATTCAATTGTTGCAACGGAACTAGGCGATGCATGTATCGCAATTTTTTATATCCACTCTCAAGGAGGCTCCTGCTGAAGCAGAATTGATCAGCCACAGGCTGATGTTACGTGCAGGCCTCATTAAGCGTCTTGGAAGTGGGCTATACACCTGGATGCCGCTGGGTTTGAAAGTTTTGCGCAAGGTCGAACACATCGTTAGGGAGGAAATGGATAAGAGCGGTGCAGTGGAGCTTCTGATGCCTGTAGTACAACCAGCTGAGTTGTGGCAAGAGACCGGGCGTTGGGACAAATTTGGACCACTGATGCTGAGAATTAAAGATAGGTATCGACGTGATTTATGCTTTGGTCCTACGCATGAAGAAGTCATTACTGACATTGTACGGCGGGAAATAAAAAGTTACCGCCAATTACCACTTAATCTCTATCAGATTCAAACCAAATTTCGTGATGAGATCCGTCCTCGTTTTGGTGTGATGCGTGCGCGTGAATTTGTAATGAAGGATGCCTATTCGTTCCATGTTGATGTTGCGAGCCTGGAGCGAACTTATCAGGTTATGTATGACACCTACAGTCGAATATTCACACGCTTGGGGTTGAGTTTTCGTGCGGTAATAGCGGATACAGGGGCAATAGGAGGTAGCGGTTCGCATGAGTTTCACGTATTGGCAGATTCGGGTGAGGATGGCATCGTTTTTTGTCCAGGCTCAACCTATGCAGCCAACATTGAATTTGCTGAGGCGCTGTCACCGGAGAAATTACGTGAAGGGGCTAATAATCCCATACAAAAAATTGCAACACCCAACAAAAAAACCTGTGAGGAGGTGGCGGAGTTCCTGAAAGTACCAATACAAAAAACCGTAAAAACTTTAGCAGTGATGGTGAATAATAAAATGGTTTTGTTGTTATTGCGCGGTGATCACCGGTTAAACGAAATGAAAGCCAGGAAAATTCCACTTCTTAATAATTTTCGGTTGGCAAGCGAGAAGGAAATTCTTAGTGGAACCGGTTGCTGTACAGGATATACAGGGCCAGTCGGTCTGGAACTACCCATTATTTCCGACAAGACTGTCGTGGAAATGAGTGATTTTATTTGTGGTGCAAATGAAGCAGGTTTTCATTTTACCGGCGTTAATTTTGGCCGTGATGTGAAAGAACCTGACCACGTATTCGATATTCGTAATGTTGTTCCAGGAGACCCATCACCTGATGGAAAAGGTAAACTGGAAATCTGCAGAGGCATCGAGGTTGGACATATTTTCCAGTTGCGCACGGAGTATTCAGATACGATGAAAGCTAGTTATCTTGATGAATCCGGCCAGTCTCGACCCATGGAAATGGGTTGCTACGGTATCGGTGTATCGCGCATCGTAGCGGCTGCTATTGAGCAGAACCACGATGAGCACGGTATTATTTTTCCAATTGTAATGGCACCATTCCAAGTTGCCATCGTACCCATTGGCATGAATAAAAGTATACAGATAAGAACTGAAGCAGAAAAGCTACATACTGGATTCTCTGCTGCTGGTATTGAGGTATTACTAGATGATCGCGAGGAGCGTCCAGGTGTGATGTTTGCTGACATGGAATTGATTGGAATCCCCCACCGCATTGTCATCAGCGAACGAGGTTTGAAGGAAGGAAATGTCGAATACCAAGGTCGGTGCGATGATAAATATCAGGCTATTTCTTTGCGAAGCGTTATTAATTTTGTAGAATCAAAAATATGTGGAAGTTAGGTGGGATATTTCTATTATTCTTTCCTGTTTTTGCTCAGGCTGGGGCCCAAAAAATGGAAGGGGCAGTCTGCGATGGCGTGTTTATTGCTGATGTACCTTATTATCCTGTTACACGCCAAAAGTTTGTATCTGCGTTTGCATCTGAGAAAAAAGCCATGGCATGGCTAGCTGCCATGTCTAAAAGACTTGAAAAGCGTATACCTCATCCGAAAACGCGCAATGATTTTTTAATGACAGTTTATTACGTAGCTATTCGTCGTGCCTTGGATCCACAATTGATCCTTGGTATTATTCAGGTTGAAAGTGATTTCAATAAGTATGCTGTGTCAACAGCCGGTGCACTTGGCTACATGCAGGTTATGCCATTCTGGACAAAACTATGCGGTGATCCTAACCACAATCTTTTTCACTTACGTCGTAATCTACGCTACGGCTGTAACATCCTGCGGGGTTACCTGCGAATGGAGAGAGGGGACTACTTTCGTGCGCTTGGACGGTACAACGGAAGTCTAGGACAAGCAACTTATCCTAACTTGGTATTACGTGCGTGGCACGGCCCCTGGGCTTACCCGTCATAAACAGCAATTGGTACATATTTAGAAAAAGATAGCTAGCATCCCCTAGGAAGCATGTTGCAAAGAGGTATGTAATTTACTATCCCTGAGGATTCGTTCTTTCGAACTTACTGTGCAGCTTATTGAGTGCACTGAGGTAAGCTTTGGCAGAGGCTACGACAATATCAGTATCCGCTCCGTGACCGTTGACGATACGCCCTGATTTCTGCAACCGCACGGTTACTTCACCCTGGGAATCAGAGCCGCTAGTGATGTTATTAACCGAATACAATTGTAAATCAGCACCACTGGAAAAAATCTTTTCAATTGCTCGGAAAGTGGCATCCACCGGTCCACTACCGTCTGATTCTGCATGTAATTCCTTGCCTTCTTCAGCGATAACTACATTGGCGTGCGGAGTTTCACCAGTTTCGCTATGTGCGGTCAGGGATAGGAGCTTGTAGTGTTCATGTAAAATCATGGCTTCATCTGATACTAGCGCATGCAAATCTTCATCGAAGATATCGTGCTTTTTGTCGGCCAGTTCTTTGAAACGCATGAATGTGGTATTGAGTACTTCTTCCGATTCTAGTTCGATACCAAGTTCTACCAAACGATTGCGAAAAGCGTTGCGTCCAGAGTGTTTTCCCAGCGATAATTTGTTTGCGCCCCAGCCAACATCTTCAGCACGCATGATTTCGTACGTTTCACGGTGTTTAAGTACGCCATCTTGGTGTATGCCAGATTCATGTGCAAATGCATTTGCACCGACGATGGCCTTATTAGGTTGTACTGGGAAGCCGGTAATGCCCGAAACAAGTTTGCTGGCTGGAACGATGTGAGTTGCATCTATTCGCGTGTCACAAGGAAATAAATCCTGGCGAGTGCGCACCGCCATCACTATCTCCTCAAGAGAGGCATTACCTGCACGCTCGCCCAGACCATTGATGGTGCACTCAACCTGTCGTGCACCGTTCATTACCGCTGATAAAGAATTAGCAACTGCTAAACCCAGATCGTTGTGGCAATGTACCGAGAATGTCACCTTGTCAGAATTGGGTATGCGTTCACGTAGGGTGTGTATGAGCTTACCGAATTGTTCCGGCATAGTGTAACCTACAGTGTCAGGAATGTTGAGGGTGGTTGCTCCAGTCTTGATAACCGCCTCGAGTACACGACAAAGAAAATCAATGTTTGAGCGACCTGCGTCCTCAGGAGAAAATTCCACGTTGTCAGTATATTGGCGCGCCCATTTCACAGCTTTTACGGCTTGCTCCAACACTTGGTCAGGAGACATGCGTAGTTTCTTCTCCATGTGAATCGGTGAGGTAGCAATAAAAGTGTGGATACGTGCTGAATTTGCATCCTTCAGAGCTTCACCAGCGCGGTTGATATCTTCCTTAATGGCACGAGCTAATCCACACACGGTGCTATCCTTAATGGCGTCGGCCACCGCTTTCACCGCTTCGAAATCACCGTTGGAGGCAGCCGGGAATCCGGCTTCGATAATGTCGACCAGCATACGTTCTAGTTGTCGTGCAATACGAACCTTCTCTTCCTTGGTCATGGATGCGCCGGGGCTTTGCTCTCCATCACGCAAAGTCGTATCAAAAATAATCAAATGATCTTTCATTCTTTCTCCCTCATAGATCTTCTTTCTCCCTCATAGATCTATTATATATAGAAAAAAAGCTTAAGTTGAAATACAGAATCTGCAAAGCAGATTCTGTAGGATAAAACTTTGGAATAAGTTGTAGTAGTCAGCGCACAGGGCGCAGTAGCGACCCTGCTAGGAATAGCAGGCTATGTAGAAGATAAAACCAAGAATGGTCGTTAATTCGCTTCATGAAATTAAATATAAATGGTTTTTTCTGTTTACGCAACAGAGGATGGGTCAGGTCTTCCGCATACTGGTAATTTTCTTCTTTTTCTGCCACCGCCACAACCACATAACGTAGCCAGATAATGCATAAAGCATGAACAAGCAGAACAGTACAACAGGTGGGTGACTTGGAATCAGCACAAAAAAGAACAGAGCTAGCAACAACACGGTTATGAATGGCACGCTCTTGTGTAAATTTATTTCCTTGCCACTGTAAAAGGGAAGGTTGCTAACCATAGTAAAGCTTGCAAACAGCGTAATGCACCATGCTAGCCACCTGATGTCTGGTCCCTCTATTTTAAAGTCTAGCATTACCCAAACTAGCCCTGCAATCAGAGCAGCAGCAGCGGGACAAGGTAAACCTTGGAAAAATTGTTTGTCTACTGTCCCTGATTTTGTGTTAAAACGGGCAAGACGTAACGCGGTGCAGGTGCAATAAATAAAAGCTGCAATCCACCCCCACTTTCCCATGCCCTTCAAGGCCCATTCATATATGACCAGTGCAGGAGCGGCACCGAATGAAATCATGTCGGATAGGCTGTCGTATTCAGCGCCAAATTCGCTCTGGGTATGGGTAAGGCGTGCTACCCGTCCATCCAGTCCATCCAGTACCATGGCAATGAAAATAGCTACTGCGGAATGTTCAAAACGTCCATTCATTGCTTGCACGATGGCATAAAACCCAGCAAATAGCGCAGCGGTAGTAAACAAGTTGGGGAGCAAATAAATGCCACGCCGCCGCAGATTGGATTTAAACATTATGTGAGGTTGGTTAGGGTCGTCCATTATTTGTGCATTACACTAAGAGACCGATGCATGGTAAACCGTTACGGTAGGATGGTAAACAGGGGATAGCGCTCAGAGAGACGAATGAGGGGGCGCGCGCTTCCGGCATTATTGGGCTAATTCTGCTAGTATGGTTAGCGTTGCATAAACTTTGTCTCCTATATTTACTTTGATTTCAGTGTTAAGTGGGAGATAAACGTCTACTCGCGAGCCAAAACGGATAAAACCGAAACGCTGGCCGCGTACAAGATAGTCACCAGTTTTCACATAACATAGAATACGTTTTGCAATCAACCCAGCGACTTGCACACAGGTTATATCAAGGCCGCTATCAGTTTTTATCCAAAGAGCATTACGTTCATTTTCCAGAGAGGCCTTAGGTAAAGTAGCATTGATAAATTTGCCATGGAAATACCATTTGTTACGCACTTTCCCATCTACTGGGCTGCGGTTGGAATGAACATTGAACACATTCATAAATACGCTCACCTTTATGGCGTCACGTTTGAGATAAGGATCTTGTACATTTTCCACTGCGACTATTCTGCCATCAGCAGGCGATAGTACCGCGTTAGTTTTTTGTGGCACAACACGTGGTGGGTCACGAAAAAATTGTAAAACGAAGAATGCGATTAACCAGAATGGTACCGCCCAAAGCCAGCCAGCAAGAATATTGACCAGTGCTGCAATAACAATTGCTCCTGTAATAAAGGGCCAACCTTCGCGGGCAAAAAAGGGGTGAGGATAATTCATCAGCACATGAATAGTTAATAGTGATCGATAGTTTTCTTTATTGCAGCGGGATCTACATTTTATATTTCATGTTCAACACATTATCTGTCACTTCACATTAATTTTTTTCTTGGTCAACCAACTTGTTCTTTTTGATCCATGGCATCATACTACGAAGTTTAGTACCAATTACTTCGATCTGATGTTCGGAGGCGAGACGGCGGCTGGCTTTAAGCATAGGCGCGCCAGCTTGATTTTCCAATATAAATTCACGAGCATATTCGCCAGTCTGAATTTCACGTAGAATCTTACGCATTTCGGCACGAGTCTCGTCGGTAACAATGCGTGGACCACGTGAAATATCGCCATATTCAGCATTATTAGAGATGGAATAACGCATGTTGGCAATACCCCCTTCATAGATTAAATCCACTATCAACTTCACTTCGTGCAGGCATTCGAAATAGGCCATTTCCGGTGCGTAGCCTGCCTCCACTAGAATCTCAAAACCTGTTTGAATCAGAGAGGTAAGCCCCCCACATAGCACTACCTGTTCACCGAACAAATCAGTTTCAGTTTCCTCGCGGAAATTAGTTTCGATCACTCCTCCACGTGTGCCACCGTTGGCTGCAGCATAAGACAGTGCTAAGTTACGAGCATTTCCGGATTTGTTTTGATGCACAGCGATGAGTGAGGGCACGCCACCACCCTGCATATAGGTTGAGCGCACAAGATGACCGGGCCCTTTAGGTGCAATCATAATCACATCGAGGTCATCACGCGGAGACACTTGGCCATAGTGGATATTAAAGCCATGGGCGAATGCAAGTGTTGCTGCCTTCTTGAGGTTGGGCTCAATCTCTGACTTGTAAACAGCAGCCGCCTTCTCGTCGGGTAGCAGAAGCATCACAATGTCCGCACCCTTAACAGCTTCAGCGACTCCCTTAACAGTGAGACCGGCTTTCTTTGCCTTGTTCCAGGATGCACCGTCCTTACGTAGGCCAACAGTGACCTTAACGCCAGAGTCATTAAGGTTATTAGCATGTGCATGTCCCTGTGAGCCATAACCCACAATGGTGACTTTTTTTCTTTTGATGAGGGACAAATCAGCGTCTTTATCGTAATAAACCTTCATAGATTTCCTTTCTGATTTAATTGGGAGTAAGTACTGGAGGCTAGTTGATCAGATGCAGAAAACGCCTTACCCCTTACCCATGTCAGGTCTCACTATACTTTCAATATTCGTTCACCACGACCAATTCCAGAAGCACCAGTACGAACTGTCTCCAGAATCGTGTTACGTTTTATGGTGTTGAGAAATGTGTCGAGTTTTGTACCGGTGCCAGTCAGTTCAATAGTATAGGATTTGTCTGTAACATCAACAATGCGGCCGCAGAAAACATCAACTATACCTTTTATCTCCTCGCGGTACTTCCCTATGGCGCGTACTTTCACCAGCATCAACTCGCACTCAATATGATCCCCATCGCTTAAATCTATTATTTTTACTACATCGATCAATTTATTCAACTGCTTGGTGATTTGTTCGACTACATCATCTGAACCAACAGTAACTAGCGTCATACGTGACAGTGTCGGATCCTCGGTAGGCGCAACTATGAGTGATTCAATATTGTAGCCTCGCGCCGAGAACAGCCCAGCCACGCGTGACAAGGCACCGGCTTCGTTTTCCATCAACAAGGAAATAATATGTCGCATCTTTATACTAAAATCATTTCAGAGAGGCCTTTTCCACCAGGTATCATAGGAAATACGTTTTCGGCTTGATCGGTAATGAAGTCCATGAATACTAGTCTATTTTTGAGCTTGAACGCTTCCTTCAATGCGTCTTCTATGTCGTTTGGCTGTTCAATTTTCATTCCTACATGACCATAGCTTTCAGCCAGTTTGACAAAGTTTGGCATCGCATCCACATATGATTCAGCGTAGCGATTGCCGTGGAAAAATTCTTGCCATTGACGTACCATACCCATATAGCGATTATTGAGGTTAACAATCTTGAGCGGTAGGTTATATTGCTTGCAGGTTGATAATTCCTGAATACACATTTGTATACTGGCTTCGCCAGTGATACAGGCCACTGCACTTTTGGGGTTAGCAAACTGCACACCCATGGCCGCTGGCAGACCAAATCCCATAGTTCCCAACCCGCCGGAATTGATCCAACGCCGGGGCTTGTCGAATTTGTAGAACTGTGCTGCCCACATCTGATGCTGACCTACGTCTGAGGTGATGAAAGCATTGCCCTTGGTTATCTTGTAGAGTTTCTCAATTACCATTTGTGGCTTGATGATGGCGCTTTTTCGGTCATACTTAAGGCAATCTCGTGCACGCCACTGATCAATTTGTGCCCACCATGATTTGATTGCTGCCCGCTCAGTTTTTTCTTTGCTGGCCTTTAGCAACTTAATAAGCTCGTCAAGCACATCAGAAACACTACCAACAATGGGCACATCCACCTTGACGCGCTTGGAAATAGATGAAGGATCAATGTCAATGTGTATGATTTTTCTTTCTTTGTTGAAAAAATGTTTAGGGTTACCAATCACACGGTCGTCGAAGCGTGCGCCAATCGCTATCAATACGTCACAATTTTGCATTGCCATATTTGCTTCATAAGTACCGTGCATGCCCAACATGCCGACAAATTGTTTGTCAGTTGCAGGATAGCCGCCCAGCCCCATCAATGTATTCGTACAAGGAAAATTTAGCATCTGTACAAGATTTGTAAGTTGCGGGGTTGCGTTGCTCAGTATCACTCCGCCACCAGCATAGACCATCGGTCGCTTTGAGCCCAATATTAGTTTTATCGCTTTTTTGAGCTGTCCGGGATGTCCTTTACTGGTCGGATTATAGGAACGCATGGACACATTACTAGGATAGGAAAATTTCGTTTTTTCCTGGCTTACGTCCTTAGGAATATCTATCAATACTGGCCCAGGACGCCCAGTTGAGGAGATATAGAATGCTTTCTTGAAGGTAGTAGCCAGCTCTGTAATATCTTTTACCAGGAAATTATGCTTGACACAGGGGCGTGTGATACCCACTGTATCAACTTCCTGAAATGCGTCTAGACCAATAGCATGGGTCGGCACTTGTCCGCTAATAATGACCATTGGAATTGAATCCATGTAGGCGGTAGCAATACCGGTAACGGCATTGGTTACGCCAGGGCCAGACGTCACCAGTGCAACTCCTGCTTTGTTGCTAGAGCGTGCATACCCATCTGCCGCATGTATTGCCGCTTGCTCATGCCGCACTAGTATGTGTTTGACCTTGTCTTGCTTGAACAATTCGTCATATATGAACAGTACCGCGCCGCCAGGATAGCCAAAAATATAATCTACCCCTTCTTCCTGTAAACAGCGTATCGTGATTTCAGCGCCCGTTAATTCTTCTGTACCCATTCTTTCTTGTTTCCTTACGTTGAGCACCACAAATAACAAATAGAACATTGGACAGTAGCGGTTAGCTGACTTTTGGTCAACCCCTTGTTAGCGGTTGCCTTTTATACTGGCTGTAGTTTCATTCGCGTTCTTTTGGTAGTTACCATCGTGATTGTCGTAGATTGTCTTTTATGGGTTTGTCAGTAGATGAGGGCTCTTGCGACAATATTTGAGGAGTGGGTATGAAATAGGGGAAACAAATGGTTCCATTAACGCTTAAAGTGATCGCTTGAATTAGAGATACTTGCGTGGGCTGATACCGTTTGTTTCGGACTGATGCTGTTTTTTACGGTTTTAAAGTCAGAACGGATAAACAGCACATCTGTTTTCTATTTAAATACTAAAGTCAAAAAAATTGGTACATTACTTGAGGGTTCACCTTATTAAAGAGTAAAATAGCGCCTTTTCATATCGATCATTTAAATTGGAGAGCACACATGCCCATCACAGCCGATAAAAAAGCGCAGGTAGTGCGCGACTATCAAAGGGCCGCTGGAGATACTGGTTCCCCGGAAGTGCAGGTGGCGTTATTGACTACCCGTATCAACGATTTGACTGGTCATTTCAAGGTTCACGTTAAGGATCACCATTCCCGTCGTGGTTTATTGCGCATGGTGAATCGTCGCCGCAAGTTGCTCGATTATCTAAAGCGCAGTAGTGCTGACGCTTATCGTGCTCTGATCAAGCGTCTTGGTCTTCGCAAATAGACTTTACCCCCTTCATGTTGACTACGGCAGCTGCAAAATATTTGAATGATTATCTGCCTTTCAGTGGACGATAGTAAGAAACGTTGTAAGGACCCATCTGAAGACGGAACCGAATAAAGATAATTTCATTAGAAAGGACAGTAAATTGAAACCGATCAAGAAAAGTATTGCTTACGGACGCAATCAATTGACGCTGGAAACCGGGGAGATTGCAAGACAAGCACATGGAGCAGTAATCGTCACAATGGATGATACTGTGGTGTTAGTCACGGTTGTGGGTGCGAAAAATGCCAAACAGGGGCAGGATTTTTTCCCGTTAACTGTGGATTATCAAGAACGCAGTTATGCTGCAGGCAAAATACCCGGTAGTTTCTTTAAGCGTGAAGGCCGCCCTTCTGAGAAAGAAATTATTACTTCTCGCTTAATAGACCGCCCTATTCGTCCGCTATTTCCCAATAGTTTTTACAATGAAGTACAAATCGTTGCCACCGTTTTGTCTTCTGATAATGAAGTAGACGCAGATATTCCGGCGATAATTGGTGCTTCTGCTGCGTTAGTACTCTCTGGTATTCCCTTCGACGGCCCCGTTGGTGGAGCCCGTATTGGTTATATTAATGGAGAGTATGTGCTAAATCCAACGACTACTGAACTTAAGGAGACCGAGTTGAATCTGGTAG
>Ga0209980_10002075_pt1 | contig 10976 bp, 13 predicted proteins | sample CR02metaG_FD_183611 | JGI IMG/M metagenome (GOLD analysis project Ga0209980, IMG submission 183611) | Deep subsurface microbial communities from Mariana Trench to uncover new lineages of life (NeLLi) - CR02 metaG (SPAdes) (version 2) | ecosystem: Environmental > Aquatic > Marine > Ocean trench... | reverse complement strand
CAGATGATCTTAGTGGAGATGGAATAGAACAATCATTTTTGGTGATTAAAGACAGAGACAAATTCAAGTATCTAATTGATTTTATCAAGCCAATTAAACGTCAATGTATTGTATTTTGTTCAACAAAATATAGAACCAGAGATGTTGCAAAATTTCTTCATCAAGAAAAATTTAATGCAGTAGCAATAGAAGGAGACATGTCACAACACAGAAGAGAGCAAACAATGGGAAAATTCCGAACTGGGAAAGCAGATATTCTTGTTGCAACAGATGTAGCCTCAAGAGGGATAGATGTTCCAACAGTAGAACTGGTAATTAATTATGATGTTCCAAATCAAGAATTATTATACTTTCATAGAATTGGAAGAACAGCTAGAGCAGGTGCAAAAGGTAAAGCCATTACATTTGTTTCATATTCGTCTGTTGGGGATTGGAATCTAATCAAACGCCAAATCAAAGTTCCTCTAGAAGATTTGAATCAAAAAATGGGAATTAAAATTTCAATTCCAGACCCTCTTAAAAGACAAATACCATCAAGAAGATATGGAGGTCAATCTAGATCTAATTATTCCAGAGGTGGCCGTTCTGGAGGATTTAGAAAGTCATACAGAAGTGGAGATGCAAGAGATGATAGAGGTGGCGGTAGAAAAAGATTCAATGACAAAGGTGGTAAAAATAGTTATGGTGGTCGTAGCAAATGGTAATAACTGTAAAACTTAAAGACTAGAACTTGGTAAATTATAATAAGATAAAGTAATGAACAGAGGATTCATTTTATTAAATTGTGATCTTGGCGCTGAAGAATATATCGTAGATGAGTTAAAACAGATGCAGTCTATCAGCAATGCATATCTTACTTTTGGGGCATATGACGTAATTGCAGAAATTCAAACAGAAACCCAAGAAGAATTTGCAAAAGCAATTGCAACAATTAGAAAACTTTCAAGAGTTGTAAGTACAATGACACTGAATGTTACCAGCCCCGAATAATTGTTATATGAGTTAATTAGAATTAGTTCAAATTGCAAAAAATTGAATATGAAGGGAAAGTTTGGGTACTAAATTATAATAATCCTCAACCACTAATTGACCATACAATTCAGATGCTAGAAAAACATGGTGTAAAGCGTGAAGATATGGTACTAACAGAAACACCAACGGCAAAAGTTGGTGCAATAATAGTTGAAATTTGGCCATATGAACTAGTTATAGGAAGAGTCAGAACAACCCGTAATGATTCATTTATCAGCGGAACTGAATTTAAAATCGAACTAAAATTAGATGAGGACGGAAATTACACGGATAATCTTTGAAGAAAAAGAAAATTCAAAACATCGTAATTGCTTCAGTTGCTATTATCATTATTGGAACAATTATAGCATACAATTATTCACTTGAACAAACCAAACAAAAAGGATTACAGTTTGGAATTGGGTTAGAACAAATTCAAGAAGATGTCCAAAAGTTGCAAATAAAATTCTATTCTGAAAAAACTAGATGGGATGAAGGCGATATTTCAAAAGAAGAATTATTGGAGTACTATGAAAAACATTTGAAAAAATTCAAAGAAATAATTTCCAGATATGATGTATTAGTCCCACCAGAACTATTCAAGAGTTCAGTTGAATTGTTAAAGATCTCATCTGAGACTCAGTTAGAAAGTGATTTACAATTCATTGAATGGATAAAAACAGGAGATGAATCAGCAAAAATAAGATCAGACACTCAATTTCAAGAATCTTTAGAATATGAGATGTTAGGATTAGTGGAATTTTATTCAGCTAAAACGGGTGTAAAAAATTATGAGGAAAGTGAAAAGTTTCAACCCCCACAAAGTGGTTTAAAACAAAAAGTGATTCAAGTAACAGAGAATATGAAAAGTACATGTGATAGAGAATTTAGAAATGAATCAAAGGAATTTGATTCAAATAAAATAGAAATTGATTGGTTTAATTGTATTAACGAAGCTGAAAAGTGGAAGATTGATCATCTACCTTAACTACAAAAATTTACGTGTGTACTATCCAAAACCACTAATAGTACAAGACATTTGACATAAACTTCTTTAAAGAAAACCACATAATTGAATTGTGAAAAAAATTTTTATTATTGCAATTATTTTAACTGGATTCACACAGTTAGCATTTGGAGAAGTGTTTATTCAAAATGATCAACAGTATATCGGTGATGATGATTCACTTCATATTGTTGGTGAAATCAAAAACAATTTACAAGTTCCATTAACCCAAATTAATATTCACATAACTTTACTTGATGAAAATAAATACCCAATTGTAACAAAAGAGACAGGTTCCTTAGTAAACGTAATTATGCCAGGAATGATGGGTCCATTTGATCTCATTTTAACAGACAATGAAGCAAAAAAAACTAAATCATATTCAATGGAACTAGATTACAAGGTTAGTATTCCAAAAGATCAGGTCATAGACATTACTGAATCAGAATTATCCAGAGACAGTCACAATAATTTAGTGATAACTGGAACTGTTACCAATAGAGGTGATATTACAGCTAATACTGTGGCAGTGATTGCTACACTTTACGACAAAGAAGGAAATGTTGCAGCAGTATCCAGAGTTCATCCAGAGCCAGATTACCTAAGAGTTGATGATTATGCGTACTTTGTAATAGTAATATCGGATAAAATTCAAACCACAGGGATAAATGATTACATGTTAATTGCAGAATCAGAAGAATACGCAGCTGTTCCAGAATTTCCAGTTGGGACACTTGTTTTACTAGTAGGGACACTATCGGCATATATTGGGATCACAAGATACTCAGATAGAATCATACCAAACCTGATTTCTGTAACAAATCTAAAGTAGGAAAAATTTCTTCCATTAGTTGTATTTTTTCAAGAGATGTTGGTTTTGAAAATTTCACTATAAAAGTAATTGTTAGCATATCTTGATCAGTATGTGATATTCTAATAGAATGAACATGACGATTGGTTTGAGATAAGAAATTTTGCCATTTTTGTAAATGCTTGGTTACTCTATTAACATTTTGTTCCACTTCAGAAAGATTTGTATCCAAATCAGTATCAAATAATCCAAACTTGACAAGAGGAACCATAATCATACCACCCATAATTTTGTCATGGTTTTTCAACATTGATAAAATAATTTCTTCAGAATTTTCTTTTGGATTAATTTCACCATAATCAGGATCAAAATATCCTGCAATCAATTTTTTGGAATCAAATATACGAAAATAACCTTCATCCAAGTCTAATTTCCACAACATATAGAAAATAATTTATGAATAAATAAACGATTTATCAAAGACAATTAAATAAACTAGGAAAAGGAGAAAAGTCATGGTAATTTCTAAAGAGAATAAGGATTTCATTGATAGTTTAATTGATTATTACATTAGTGAATCAGAATCATATAAACAAATTGCAGAAAATTTTGTGCCAGAGGTAGAATCTGTTCCAGATACAACATTTGGAATCATCACAGGATGTGTCTATTCTGGATTTTTGCAAGCATATCAGAACCAACAACAAACACCAAGTTTAGAAGATATGCAAGAATTTAATCACATAATAAAAGAGCGAGCACCTCTAATCAAAAAATCCATACTTGCATCATCTAAGCCGCAAATCAATGAAAAGGAATCAGAAAACGAGCCTGAACAAAATTTGACAGAAAATAATTCATAAATTATTATTTTTTATTGAAAAGTTGTAATAATGGAAATTATAAATTTTCTATTAAAGTATACACGTAAAAATTACTATTAACATAGTTTTTAAAAAAAAATTGGTTACAGTTTAATTGCATTAACAAATACAAAAAACTATGAATGTAGATGGAAGTAAAATCATCTTTGGATTAGGAGTGACCTCAGCTGTAGCAATAGCTGCATTTGCACTATATTTCTCAATTCGTTAAAGATAAATCATCAAGAAAATTAAAGATAATATTGTCAGAAACCAATGAATTTAAAATTACACAGATAGTGGATAACATGCAAATGGTTCAATTGACACTAATTGAAAATGTTTCAACTGAACCAATTTCACAGAAACAAATGATCATAGAAAATGTTTCAAAAAAGCTTGATTCTGAAACTAAAGAGCAGGTTATGCCATTACTTGAAGCAATATTACAAGCTCAACCAACTATCAACATCAAAACCTATCAACAAACACAAATCACAATAACAATGCCAAAATCAAGATACACCAGTATGGGAAGACCTCAAGTTGGAAATATAATTGAAGTAGATTTAAAAAAAATCTAAAGGTGTGAATTTATCTCATCAATTGTATGTAATGGTAAAGAACAAGAAAAATCCTTACAAACAAAAACAGAAGTTTTATCTCCAAAAATTTTTCCAGTAAAGAAAGGATACTCAGATAAATTTTCTAACTGAGTAGAACTTTGAACTGTAACTATAAAGGAATTAGGTAAATAGTTTGTCAAAAGAGATTTACAAATCTCAGAATTTTCTGTGTTGATAATGGTAATCTCCATAGGTTTTTGTAAATATATAGAAATTGTATTAAGTAGATATCCAAATCCAAATGGATTTTCTGCTGCCATTTGTGCCTGAGATTCTAGAATTTTTGTGGTAATCTCAAGGAAATTTTGCTCTTGAGACATATGATACAATCTAAGCATAACAAAAGCAGAAACAGAATTTCCAGAAGGTAAAGATAAATCATAATTACTTTTTGGTCTAACGATTAATTTTTCATGATCATCTGAAGTCATAAAAAAGCTGTTATTCTCAGAATCCCAAAAGTGATTTATTAAATGACGACCAAGTTTCAAAGCTAACTTGAGATATTTAGGTTCAGGTTCAATCTCAAATACATCCAATAATGCATTAGCAAAATATGAATAATCTTCAAGAAATCCATTAATTTTTGCAGTTCCATTTTTGTAAGTTCGTAATAGTTTGCCATCTACAAAAAGATTATTTTCAATGAAGGTAATACAGTTTTTTGCAGCATTTAGATACTTTGGATCATTAGTTACACGATAGCCTTTTGCAAATGCAGTAATCATCAATGAATTCCATGAAACTAAAATTTTGTCATCCAAACCTGGCATAACTCTCATTGAACGAACTTTTAATAATTTTTCAGAGCATGATTTTAAAATCTTGCGAACGTTCTCTTCTGTGATTCCAAAATTGAAAGCAACAGAAGAAATATTTAGATTGTTACAAAGAATGTTATTTCCCTCCCAATTTCCCCCATCAGTAACATCATAGTAAAGACAAAAAAGATCAGCGTCACTACCAAGAATTTCTTTTATTTCATTTTTCTTCCAAACGTAGAATTTTCCCTCTATTCCTTCAGAGTCTGCATCATATGCAGAATAAAATCCACCATTTGATAAAGTCATTTCACGTAGAACAAAATCAAGTGTTTTTTGTAATACATCAAGATAAAAAGGGTCTTTTGTAATTTGATATGCTTCTGCATAGTTTACAGGAATTAGAGCATTATCATAAAGCATTTTTTCAAAATGAGGAACCAACCACTTTGCATCAGTAGAATATCTATGAAAACCACCTCCAATTTGATCAAAAATTCCACCCTTTGCCATTTTGTTGAGAGTTTTAAGCGCAAATTCATTAAATTTTGAGAGACCTGAAAGTTTAGCATAACGAAACAAAAACGAAACATTTGCAGCATTAGGAAACTTTGGAGCAGAACCAAATCCACCATAACTTGAATCCCCTAATTGAAACAAATTCATGGCAGCCTCATCAAGTATAATTCGTTCTAATTTTGAAGGAGTTTTGAGAGTTTCAGTTTTATGTAGTGCATCAAGAAAACTTTCAGCAGATTTTTCAACATCTTTTGGTTTTTCTTTCCATGCTTGTGAAAGCTGCCTGCAAATACTTCCAAATCCTTTACGTCCATAAGAATCCAAAACAGGAAAATAAGTTCCAATATAGAATGGTTTTTGATCTGGAGTAAGAAAGATACTCAATGGCCATCCACCTTGACCTGTTGCTATCTGACAGACTTTTTGATAAATATCATCAATATCAGGTCTTTCTTCTCGGTCAACCTTTATGTTTACAAAATTCTCGTTCATAAATTTCGCAACATCTTCATTTTCAAATGATTCATGTGCCATTACATGACACCAGTGACATGAGCTATATCCAATACTCAAAAAAATGGGCTTGTTTTCATCTTTTGCTTTTTTTAATGTTTCATCATTCCATGCATACCAATCAACAGGATTATGTGCATGCTGAAGCAAGTAGGGACTGGTTTCATTAATGAGACTGTTTTCTGCCATAGTTAATTAAAATCGTTAGAATATTTGTACTTAATTAGTTTGGTCAGCCCCAGATACTTCTTCCTTCTGTTAATTCATAAATCCTAACATTGATTTTCCTAAGTAATTTTACTTTTGATTTATGGGCTTTTTTATCATGACTATAATCTTTTTTTTCAACTAGTTCCTCTAGACGTTTTAATTGTTCCAGAGAGAGTTTTTTAAATTCATGTTTAGAGTCTGAAATAAGTCGCAATAGTTTAATTCTTTCACGATCTTCATTTGAAATTTGAGTCATGGTATGATACAGTATCAGTCCTTTATTTTTCTAATGTTTGAATACGCTCAAATCTTAGACATGTATGTTTCTTATAACCACCATAATGTAACTTTCTTGAAACAGGGTAATTCAAAAACAGAAAGAATTGTGCTATTTTTCTGGATATTGTTCTATTTGCAGGTTCTGGGGCACGATTATAAACATCATTTAGCTTTGATAGTATGTTGCCGGGAAGTTCTATTGGTCAGCATCTTGTTTTAACAAGTTTTGGTGAAAGCCATGGAATAGCTATTGGTGCAGTATTAGATGGTTGTCCTGCAGGATTAGAAATTGATGAAAAAGAAATCCAAAAGATGTTGAACCTAAGAAGACCAGGTCAAAATATTATTTCTACTCAAAGAAAAGAAAGCGATGTTGTTGAAATTATCTCAGGAGTTTTTAGGGGGTATACTACAGGTGCTCCGATAACTATGCTGATTTGGAACAGTGATCAAAAATCAAAAGATTATGAAGCTTTGAAAACAAAACTAAGGCCAGGACATTCAGATTATCCTGCGATGATAAAATATAATCATTTTAATGATTATAGGGGTGGGGGAAGATTCTCTGGAAGATTAACTGCAACACATGTAATGGGTGGAGCTATTGCAAGAAAATTACTTAAAGTAACTTTAGGAATTGAAACAAATTCATACACATCACAAATTGGAAAAATAAAGATGGAAAGAAATTTTAATAAAAAAATGATTAATTCAATTTATAAAAATGAAGTAAGATGTCCTGAAAATAAAACTGCAAAAAAGATGAGAGTAAGTATTTTAGATGCAAGAAAGAAAGGAGACTCTCTGGGTGGAATAATTGAATCAATTACAACAAATGTTCCAGTAGGATTAGGAGAACCAATTTTTAGTTCACTAGAATCAGATTTGAGTAAAGCAATTTTTTCAATTCCATCTGTTAAAGGAATTGAATTTGGTTCAGGATTTGGTGGTTCAGAACTTTATGGTTCTGAAAATAATGACCTGTACACTATTAAAAAAGGAAAGATAGTAACAAGGACAAACAATTCTGGTGGAATTCTTGGAGGTATTTCAAATGGAATGCCAATTACTATAAGAATCGCATTCAAACCAGCATCATCAATTTCACAAAAACAAACCACAGTAGATATTAGAACCAAAAAAGAAACAATTCTTCAAGTTAAAGGGAGGCATGACCCATGTGTTGTACCTAGAGCACCACCAGTAGTAGACTCACTTGTAGCTTTAACCCTTGCAGATCATGCACTCCTTTCAGGAACAATTAAGCCTGTTTTGTAGGAAAATGTCAGATATCAACGAGCTTCGAAGTAAGATGGATGAAGTTACTCTGGAAATGATAAAACTACTAAAAACTAGAACAGAAATTGCAAAAGAGATTGGAGAAGTCAAAAAGAATATTGGTAAAGGAGTCATTGATGAATTACGAGAAGATAACTTACGTGAAAAAGTAATTTCACTATGCAAGAATATTGGACTTGATGAAACAATTGCAACAAAATATTTGAATTTTCTCTTAAATGAATCAGTAAAGATTCAATCAGATAATAAAGAGACACACCTATCTATTTTCTTAAAAGCAAAATCACTTGAACAACAAGGAAAAAAAATTATTCACATGGAAGTTGGGGAACTAGACTTTTTACCACCACCCATAGTAAAAAATGCATTAGCAGAAGTGTTTGATAAAGGATTTCTGAAGTATGGTCAAGCAAAAGGAATACCAGTCTTTAGAGAAGCACTTGCAAAACACATATCTATTAAATTCAACGTAAATGTTTCACAAGAAAATATAATAGTTAGTCCAGGTGCAAGATTTTCAATTTTTACTGCAATAACAACACTTCTTAATCCAGGAGATGAAATGATTGTGATAGAACCCGCATGGCCAGCATACAAAGACTGTGCATTAAATGCTGGAATCAAAGTTAGAACCATCAATACAACTTTAGAAGACAAGTGGGAACCATCTCTAGAGCAGATTGAAAATATAATTAATTCAAACACAAAAATGATTGTACTTAACTATCCAAACAATCCTACAGGAAAAATTCTTCCTGAGAAATTGCAAGACGATATAGTAGATATATCTAGAAAAAATAACCTCTTTGTGTTAAGCGATGAGATCTATTCACAATATGCAAAAAACAATTGGAAAAGCATTCTAAGTTACAATTATGAAAAAAGCATAGTAACTCAATCATTTTCAAAATCTCATGCGATGACAGGATTTAGAATTGGATATGGAGTAGCTGATACAAAAATTATTGAAAAAATGGCAAAATTACAGGCATTGTGTCTAACAAATGTCTCAGAACCGATTCAATATGTAGCAATGAAAGCACTTGATGCAGATACATCCAACAATACTAATACGGTTCAGAGCAGATTAGATGTGTTGACACAAAAAGCAAAAGAGATTGGATTAGATTTTGATATACCAGATGGAGCCATGTACCTTTTTGCACGGGTTAACCAAGATGGTTTTGATAGTGTGCAATTTGCTAATAGTACACTTGAGAAAGGTTTGGCAATAGCACCAGGAGAAGGATTTGGAGATTACAAAAATTTCATCAGAATTTCTGCATGTCAAGATGAAAAAATACTAATTAATGGAATGAATATACTAAAGGATATCATGAGTGAAATGCAATGAAGAAAAAACTTACAGTTCTTGGTGCTGGTGGCCATATGGGACAATGGTTCATAAAATATTTTGCAAGTAAAAATTTTGAAGTAACAGGATATGATTTAGAAAACAAATTTTCAGGAAAAGATGTCATACAAGGAAGCTCTTTAGTTGGAGCAATTTTAAAAGCAGATTACGTTGTTTTGTGTACTCCTACAAGAAGAACACCAGAAATTATCAGATTAATTGCAAAAGAGATGAAAAGAGGAACATATCTCATTGACATTTCATCTGAAAAATCCAAAGTGGCAGGATCATTAGCAAAAATGCCAGATAAGATCAATCCAATTTGTATCCATCCAATGTTTGGTCCAGGAATAAAAACGATCAAAGGTCAAAATATAATTTCAATTCCAATCAAAGATGCAAAAATGGAATTAACTGTTGCAAAATCATTATTTGAAGGAGCAAACTTTGTTACAATTGATGCAATCGAACATGACAAAAAGATTGCAGTAATTTTAGGATTAACTCATTTAGTTAATCTTGTTTTTGCAAAAATAATCTCAAAAGATGAAAAGACACACCTAACAGAAAAAATGTCAGGAACTACTTTTAGAATACAAAAGATACTAGCAGAAAGTATAATGACCGAATCTCCAGAACTAATTGAAACGATTATTGCAAATCCAGAGATTCGAAGATATGCTGAAGAACTATGGAAAGATGTTGGAAGATTACTCACTTTAGTTCAAGAATCAAAGACAGAAGAGGTGATTAATTACATCAAAGATGTTCAAGAGAAACTTGCCAAGCATTCTGACACCAAGGAATCCTACAAAAAACTTACAAAAATGGCAAAAGTTGTTGAAAAATAACTGAGATGCGTTCAACTAAGATAGTAACATCGTTCATTAAGAATAATGGAAAATTATTGATCCTAAAGAGAAGTGATAAAGTAAAATCAATGAAAGGGTTATGGGCAGGAATTAGTGGAATCATAGAAAAAAATGAAGTGCCACTAAAAAGGGCAAGGATTGAGATTTTTGAAGAAGTTGGAATAACTGAAGATATGATTAAACTTGTTAGATCTGCAGAAGAGATGAGAGTTAATTCACCTCAATATGAAAATCATGAGTGGGAGATATTTCCATTTTTATTTGAAGCAGAAAATCCAATAATCAAACTTAATTGGGAAAATTCTGAATACAAGTGGATAAATATGGAAGATCTAAAAAATTACAATACAGTTCCTAGTCTTCAAAAAGTATTATTCAATCTGTTGTAAACTTTTATTTTCTTTTTCATACTTTTTTTGGTGTGGCATTATGACGTAAACACAAGCACCACCACACATTGTACAAGGAACGTTATTTCCGGGGTGTTGTCCAGTTCTATTATGTATCTTTGCTGCTGCCTCAGGATCGATTGATAACGCAAGTTGTTTTTCCCAATTCAAAGTACGTCTAGCTTCAGTCATTTCCATATCCCATTTGATTACCTTGTCACGAATTTTCACAAGATCACCTGCATGAGCAGCAATTCTATATGCAATCAGTCCAGCTTTTACTTCCTCTACATTGGGTAAAGCAAGATGCTCAGAAGGAGTAAGATAACACAAAAGATCAACACCCTCACTTGCTGAAACTGCGGCTCCAATTGCACTTGCAATGTGATCATGGCCAGATGCAATATCAGTTACCAAAGGACCAAGAACATAATATGGGACATCACCAATTAGCGATTTTGCT
>Ga0209980_10002074_pt1 | contig 10982 bp, 9 predicted proteins | sample CR02metaG_FD_183611 | JGI IMG/M metagenome (GOLD analysis project Ga0209980, IMG submission 183611) | Deep subsurface microbial communities from Mariana Trench to uncover new lineages of life (NeLLi) - CR02 metaG (SPAdes) (version 2) | ecosystem: Environmental > Aquatic > Marine > Ocean trench >... | reverse complement strand
GGATAGAGGATTGAAGATGGAAGATAGCAATACGAAAGGGGAAATTAACCGCAGATTTTCGCGCCAAGACGCCAAGACCGCAAAGAAAAACATTTTTCTATTTTCTCCGAACTTGGCGCCCTTTGCGCCTTTGCAGCTCGCCCCATGGAATAATGCCGTGAATGAAAGGATAACGCTTCTGTGGAAAGGGCATTCCACAGGGGGAGCCCCGTGGAATACCGACTCGACCGAGGTGAATTTATTCGCCCCAAGCTCTATTCCACAGGGCGAGTCACTCCTTAGCGCTATGCGTTATGCCGTTAGATAAGAGTTAGCCATGAGATTTTCCTTCGTCTTTCTCTGCTCCTCATATCTCCTGGTTGGCCTGGGCTACGTCGGCCTGCTGTTCACAGGCGAGCTCTCCTATCCCTACCTCGTGCTCGCCGGCTTCTCCATCATACTGGCGATGCTCGGGGAGGCCAGGGGAGGGACCGGATTTCTCCCCGCCCCGCTGGCAAACATCATCATGATGGGGGTGTTTGTCCTGACCATCGTCTCCATCTTCATCTTCAAGTCCCCACCCGTTCAGGAGGTGATCCATTTTCTTCTCGCCCTTCAGGCGGTGAAACTTGCCGCCCCCAAAAAGAGCCGAGACTGGCTGCAGCTCTACCTGCTGTCTTTCTTCAGCGTGGTCTCTGCCGCGGCCCTGAGCGTAGAGATATCCTTTGCGTTCATCTTCGTCGTGTATCTCTTCACCGCCCCCTGGGTCCTCGTGGTCTTCCATTTGAAAGAGGCCATGGAGAAGGCGGGAAAAGATCCGGAGGCACAAAGCCATCTTATTGGTTGGCCTCTCTTCCGACTGGTGGGAAAGATCAGCGGTTGCCTGTTTGTCTTCATGTTGATATTTTTCATCGCCCTTCCCCGATTTGGCACGGGTCTCTGGGGGGACTCGTGGTCCGGTCGCATCGGGATCACCGGATTTTCGGACCGTCTCTCTCTTGGGGATGTGGCGGAAATCAAAAAGAACAACGCAGTGGCCATGCGAGTCAACATCAGTGGGGTGGATCTCTCTAAAAAGAAGACTTACTACTGGCGTGGAATCTCCCTGGACCGATTCGACGGACGGAAGTGGGATAGAAGCGTGACGAATCTGACTCGTATCAGAAGGGTTGGGGGAAGTTACATGGTGGGAAAATGGGAAGACAACCAGCGACCCCTCCTGCGCCAAGAGATCATCCTGGAGCCCACGGGTTCGCAAGCGCTCTTTGCCATGGGAAGACCCGTCATGATCTCAGGTCGGCTCCGCCAGCTCTATCAAGACTCCATGGGGAACCTGCGCTCATTGTACCCGTTTCCCTTTCAAGTCTCCTATTCGGTTCTCTCCTATGCCAACGGCAAAGACACCGGAATTCCCGTGGGAGGTAACTTCCTGCAACTCCCTGACATCGACCCTCGTATCGCTGACCTGTCACGGCAAATCACAGCGGGGATCAATGGGCCCATGAGAAAAGCGCGAGCCCTGGAGAACTATCTCCAAAACAATTACGCCTATTCCCTAACGAATCTTTCCATGGGGAACACGGACCCCCTGGCGCGATTTCTCTTTGACGTTCGCGCGGGCGACTGCGAATACTTTTCCTCGGCCCTCACCGTCATGCTACGCAATATCGGCATTCCCGCACGAGTGGTGAATGGATATATCGGCGGAGAGTGGAATCCCTATGGGGAGTATTTCGTCATCCGTCAGAGCAACGCCCACAGTTGGGTAGAGGTCTACCTCAGAAATCGGGGATGGGTCACCTTTGATCCCACCCCTCCCTACCTCAGGAGTCCACAAAAAACCTTGTTTGCCGCCATGTCCCATTTCCTGGATTTCATCAGGATGCGTTGGTACCGTTACGTGGTCAATTTTGGCTTCAGTGATCAGTATCAAATCTTTTCTGCCCTCAGGCAAACCTCCACCTGGTTCGACCCCGGTCGGCGGAAGGCGGCCATGGACCAGCTGCGACGTTGGTTGACGGTGAAGTCGGGATGGAAAAAACTGGGCGGGTTTTTCCTTGTCTCGCTGGTGCTAGGTTGGTGGATTTGGTGGATGAGAAAGAAATTTACCTGGAAGCTCACCACCAGTCACCTTTCCCATGAGGCATCAGAGCGTTACCGTCGTCTCCTGAACTTCCTCAGAAGAAAGGGCTTCAGAAAAAAACCCGGGGATACCCCAGACGAATTCCGTCAAACAGTGGAGAGAGAAAAGAGCGGGCTGATCACAGAGTTCACCTCGCTTTACCAGGAGGCGCGGTTCTCGGGACTGAGGGACTTCACCGACGGACTGCAAAGGATGGACGAGATCTTCCTCCAGCTGAGAAAATGGAAAAAACCTGCCTAGCGCGCGAGAGCCCGCTCAGTGCTGAGTTCCGAGTGCTGAGTACTGAGTCTCCTGAATATAGACAGACAGTAAGCAGTTGGCAGCTAGCAGTAATGATCCCGGAGCTGATGGCTTAAAAGTAGTCGCTTTGCGCTATGCTCCATGCTCTTTGCCCTCAACACTTAGCACTCAACACTATCTTTACTTCTTCCGGCTTACTGCCAACTGCCTACTGTCTTGCTAAAGTCCGTTGTCCTGTAGTCCGTAGTCAGTGGGCGCTTTTCTCCTAGCCCTTCGCTATTTGCTGCTCGCTGCCTAGTGCCCACTGTCTTCCTTCCCCTAGCCCCGCCTTGCGCTCTGCGCTTAGCGCTGTGCGGCCGTTCCGGCCGACCCTTATACCTCTTTCTTTTGACTCCATTTTGGACTAGATTACGCGAGCGTATCCGTGCCGTGAGGGATACAGTTTTCTTAATTGCGAGGGTCCTATGCTGCCACAGCATGATTCTTTCTACGATGTTTTCTCCAAGGCCAAAAGGATCAAGATCCGTTGGCCGGAGGGTAAAAGGCTCTGCGTGAACCTGACGGGAAACCTGGAGGCCTGGACCGAAACACCAGATCCCAAGCTGAGGAGGACCCGCCATGTGGGAGGGACCTCACCCTTGACCGCAGAGGACCTGAGGTGTCGTTATGACTTCAGAACCGCAAGCGAGAACGACTATGGGGGACGGACCGGTGTGTGGAGGATCCTGAGGATCCTCAAGAAGCATGGACTCCAGGGATCCTTCAACGTCAACGGGCTGGCTGCCATCCGCTATCCCGACGCTGTAAAGAGGGTTCACGCCGACGGACATGAGATCGTCGGCCATAGTTACGCCGAAGATATCCAGCTGGTCCTCTTGTCGAAGGAGGAAGAAAAAGAAGAGATCCAAACCTGCATCAAAATTTTCCAGGACATGGTAGGTGAGCGACCCTATGGGTGGCTGACCTCAGGGATGAGACACACCGAACATACCTTGGAGCTGCTTGCTCAGGAAGGTTTCCTGTGGCATGGGGACGCGGTGAACGACGATGTCCCTTATCCCATTGAGATCAAAGGTAAGACCATCATTGAGCTACCCTACCGCAACTCCATCAGCGGCCTCAACGACACGGGCATGTATCGAAGCGGCAGGACCGCGAGAGATATACTCCAGGCCTTCAAAGATGAATTCGACGTGCTCTATGAGGAATCCCAAACCGAGCCGAAGATGCTGACTCTGGCCATGCACTGCCAGATGGCCTTTCCGGCCACGGGAAAGCTCTACGATGAGGCCTTCCAATACGCCAAGTCTTTCCCCGATGTCTGGTTTGCCCGTAGGATTGACATTGCCCGCTGGATTTTGGAAAACAGACAATAACGATCCCGGGATAGAAAAGTACCCCAATGGCGGAAGAAAAATCTATCGAGTGCAAATCCTGCTATGAGCTATTCTTGGAAAAAGAGGGGTTGCCCATCAATCGATACGACTGGCAGGAGGGAAGCATCGTTGTTCCTCCAGAGCTATGGTTTCACCAACACTTCAATGCCAGTGCGACACCGGCTCGCTATCTCGCGCTGCGTTGGGGAAGCAGGAAGAACCCGTTTCTTACGGAGTTTAAAACCGATGAGAGCGTCAAGGAAGGCGGGGACCAGATCTAATATGAAGACGAAGATCTCCAAGTTCGAACAATGTTCGAGGAGGCCGTCCGCGAAGCTGGCATGGAAAGCAAATTGGCAAGATTTTACGTTTAGAAGATGACGCGCCCTGTGGAATAGCACATCGGGTGAACAACTCGACCTCGATCGAGTCGGCATTTCACGGGGCGAGCCCCGTGAAATAATGCCGTGAATGAAAAGATAACGCTTCTGTGGAAAGGATATTCCACGGGGCGAGCGCAAAGGACACCAAGTTCGGAGGACAACAGAATTCTTTAAGAATATAACCGTAGAGACGCAGAGTACGCTGAGGTCAAACAGTGCTGAGTAGCGAGTGCTGAGGACTGAGTGGAGAGCGGGTTGGGGGTAGGGAGTAGGGAAGAAAGTGTAAAGTGTTGAGCAGAAGGCAGTATGCAGCGTGCAGTAGGCAGAATTATCTCAAAACTTAACACGCAACACTTCTTAGCTGAAAGCTGACGGCTGAGAGCTGATAACTTAAAAGTGAACGCTTTGCGCTATGCCGAATAAAGGAGATACCTATGGCTAGGTCTTTTGAAGTTATTGATGCCGATGGGCATATCACGGATGGAGACGATGAGGTCCGAGAGTACATGGAGGCCCCCTACCGTAACCGGCGCGTGACCATTTACCCTAGAGACAATTGGGACCGCTCCATTGCCGGAACGTTGGGCGCAAGCGCCAAGGATGCCAGGAGCTGGCTCAATGCAATGGATCAAGGGGAGATGTCGACCTCAGTTCTTTTCCCCACCAGCGGTCTAGGCTTTGGTTGGATCCGCGAGCCGGATTTTGCCGTGGCCCTGGCGCAAGCCTATAACAACTTCGTCTCAGAAAAATTTCAGAAGGAAAGCCCAAGGCTCAAGGGGATCGCCCTGGTCCCATTCCAAGACGTGCCCGAGGGAGTAAAAGAACTGCGCAGGGCGGTTAAGGAGTTAGGTCTGGCGGGTGTGATGCTACCCGCGGTGGGACTACGCAAACCGTTGGGCGACCAAGACTACTGGCCCATTTACGAGGAGGCGGAAAAGCTGGACTGCATGCTGGCAGTCCACGCGACCGTCCGGGGTCCCCATTACTTCGGTGCCGATCTCTTCGACCAATTCATCGAGGTGCACACCCTATCCCATCCCTTTGCCCAAATGATGCAGATGACCAGCATCATTATGCGAGGTGTCCTGGAAAAGTTTCAAAACATCCGCATAGCCTTCATGGAAGCGGGGTGCACCTGGGTCCCCTACTGGATGGGGAGGATGGACGAGGAATGGGAGAAGCGCGGCAAGGTGGAGGCCCCCCTCTGTAAAAAGAAACCCAGCGAATACATCAAAAGCGGACGGGTTTACCTCCATGCGGAAGACTACGAACCTTTCATCGGCGCCACGGCGGAAATACTAAATCCAAACACACTCTACTACGCCTCTGATTGGCCCCACTGGGATAGCGAATTTCCTGCAAACATCGATCACCTGGCGAACCGAAAAGACCTGGACACTGAGTCTAAGAAGTGGCTCCTGGCAGACACAGCAAAGAGGCTGTACAACTTACAATAGTATTGAACTCAAATAGCAAAGCGCATAGCGAAATCAGTAAGCAGCAAGCAGACAAGCAAAAGAGACAAACCGAAAGACAGGAAACAGTATGCAGGAGGCAGTGAGCAGTAGGCAGATAGCAGCAAATAGCGAAGACCTAGGAGAAAAGCGACAATGGTCAACGGACTACAGGACTACGAAATTTAGAAAGACAGCGGACAATTGGCAGTAGGACGCTATGCGTAAATCGCTAATCTTCACTCAGTACTCAGTACTTTTCACTGATCTGCTGATCGCTGACGGCTGAAAGCTCTTAACGCTATGCCGTTTGCGCCATGCGCTTAGCGATTTAGCTTCAGCAGTAAATAAATGACTGTCTTTGATGATTTACGTAAAACGGTCTATTGAGACTCGGAGAAGGGAGTAGGGACTATGGCTGACGGACGCAGTGAAGCTTTTGACCAGAGGTGGGGGACTTATCACGCGGAGGAGTGGGCAGATGCGATTGTCGCATCCATGAAGCTCGGAGGGATAGACAACCTATACTTCGTATCTGGGTCTGAGACCGCATTCTACCAGGAGAGTATAGCCAAGGCCCATGAGCGCGGGTGGCCGGCGCCACGACTCGTTACTGTGTTGCACGAAGGGGTCGCGTTGAATGCGGCCTTGGGCAACGCCATGGTCACGGGCCAGCCCGCTGCCACCTCCGTGCACGTGGACGTGGGAACCTTCAACTACGGTGGGGGCATACACAACGCATGGCGAGGTTCGTATCCGGTACTCATGACCGCCGGCAACGGGCCACGCGCCTATCCCGGTTCCATGCCGGGGGCGCGCAACAGTGCCGTGCAGTGGATACAGGAGCCGCGGGACCAGGGAGAAATCGTGCGGCAGTACACAAAGATGGACCACCGCATGGAGCACGAGGACAATCCCGGCTACATGATTAGCAGGCTGTTGCAGGTGGCCATGAGTGAGCCGAGGGGGCCCGTCTACCTGACGGTGCCGCGGGAATCGGCCATGATCCCTATCCCGGGGACCACACGATTTCCGACCCGCGATGAGTTGGGTATCGCACGCCCCGCATGGCCAGACCCGAGTGATGCCCGAAAGGTGGCTGAGTGGCTCATCAAGGCTGACAACCCTCTCGTCATCACCTCAAACTCTGGTCGAAACCCGGAGTCGGTGCAAGAGCTGGTACGACTGGCTGAGCTTTTGGGACTCCCCGTGCAGGAGGTAGGTCGATCGGCCGATCAAATGAATTTTCCCACGACCCACCCGCTATACAGGACAGGACCCAATCCCCAGGACGCCGACATGATTTTGATATTTGAATCGCCGGTCCCCTACATGCCGCCGGCGGGGAACCCTCGGCCCGGCACAAAGGTTGTATGGGTTGATGTAGACCCCGTCATGTCCCGTTACAAGACCTTGGATACTCAAGCTGACCTATGGCTGCCCGTCACTGCGGCGGCGGCGGCCCGTGCGATCTACGAGGCCGCAACTGGCATGCTCACACAGAGTGACATGACCCGGATCTCAGACCGGCGCGCCCGGATGGAGGAAAAAAAGCGTGAGATCAATGCTACGATAGAGAGGCAGGCCCAGGAGGCAGGCAAGCGGAAACCTCTGCACCCTCGTTGGGTCGCCTACCAGATGGGTAAAATCCTGGAACCGGACAGCATCCTGCTGGACGACTCGCTGAGCAACTCACGCAACGTACAGACCTATCATCATCGAGACAAGCCCGGGACCTATTTTAAAAGTGGCGGGTCTTCCGGTGGCTGGGGCAGCGGTGCAGCCTTGGGCGCAAAATTTGGGAAGCCTGAGAGCGACGTGGTCCTCGCCACTGGAGACGGGTACCTGATGTTTGGCAGCCCCATCTCAGCCTACTGGTGCGGGGCCCATTATAAGGTGCCGTTTTTAACTGTCGTGTTCGTCAACCGTTCCTACTCCACGGGTACGAGTAATGTGTCGCATACCTACCCAGACGGCGTAGTGGTAAAGTCCGGCAACTTCGAGGGGGGTGTCTTCGACCCACCGCCGGATTTTGCCAAGCTAGCCGAGGCGGCCAACTGCTACGGTGAAACGGTGCGGGAGCCGGAAGAGGTGGCCCCGGCCTTACAGCGTGCCTTGAAGCAAGTGCATAACGGTACGCCGGCGCTCGTTGCTATGATGCTACCGACACCTATGGAGGAAAGTAAACTCGCGAAGAAATGAATCATTGAACAGGGCGGGATGCCATTCTAATAATATCCCGCCCTATGGGACGTAACTAGGTAGGTTTAGACAGACCGTTGAAGCTGAATCGCTAAGCGCGTAGCGCAAAAGGCATAGCGTTAAAGGCTTGCAGCCGTCAGCGATCAGCAAATCAGTGAAAAGTACTGAGTGCTGAGCAGTCAGAATTGAGGATCGATAGTCCTGCAGTTATTAGTCCGTTGTCGCTCCGCGCTTTGCTGTCTTCCCTTAACCCTGTCTTCATCTCTTCCCGCTTAACACTTTACACTTAAACTGTCTTCCCCGCACCCTCCACCCAACTTCCTCCCCACTCAGTCCTCGGCACTCGCTACTCAGTACTGCTCGCGCTTTGCGCCATGCTCTTTGCTATTGCCGGTCTGAGGATATGGTTTTCAACAGGCTCTACAGACCGGGTATGCAGAGCTCCTGTCGAGTCACCTTGCCTGGGAAGACATCCAGACATCTCCCCTCCTCTACCACCACCTCTCCATTGACCACCACCGCTCCCACTCCGGGGGGATGGCGATGGACCTCATGGCTATCCACCTTCTCCGGGAGACGATCACTCACCAGATCCTTAATCTGATCCGGATCAAAGACCGTGATGTCTGCCGGCCAGCCAAGTTTTAAATGTCCACGATTGAGTCTAAGCTTCGAGGCGGGATGACCCGTTAACTTCCAAACTGCCTCCTCTAACGGAAAGAGCTTCTTCTCCCGACACCAGTAGCCAAGGATGCGCGCCGTGGTCCCGTGCCAGAAAAAGCGGTTCAGGTGAGCTCCAGCATCGGTCCCGATGAGTCCCTGCGGGGACTTAATCATATCCGCCAGGATCTCCATATTGCCATTGGCCAAGCCCTTATACAGGAAACGGGAACGAAGATCATCTCGGAGCCAAGTGTCAAAAAAGGTATCCACAGGAGACTTTCCAGTGGCTCGAGCCACCTCTTCCACGCTCTTCGTCTCCAAGGATTTGAGACTCTCCTCCTCCATCCGATCAAAAATCATGTTGCCCCACCCTAGCCACTCGGGAAAGTCAGGCTTGCCAACACCTTCTATCCTCTCCTTTTCCAGTTTGGTCCTCACGTTCTTGTCTTTCAGGTGGTGGGATAGTCCTTCAGGGGACTTCTTAATGGTTTCCCATGTTGGCAAGCCATCAAGCAAGAAGCAGTCATCGATCCCAAACCGCCTGATATGCTGATAGGGGATAACGATTCCACTGATGTCTTTCCCTCTCTTCTTGGCCTCCTCCAGGTATGCCATGCCACGAGGGCCCTCGTCTTTTATCCCCGGATGCTGCCTGAACTCATTGCCGATCATGTTAGCGTTAATCTTATTCACCAGCTCTGTCATACCACTGTCGGGTTTGAGTAGGTTGCCAAAACCGTTAAATTGAAAACAGCCACCGTACTCGCCTGCCAGGTTGCCGAGTGCTACAATCTCGTCTTGACTGGCAAAGGTGCTGGGGGTACCGGCATGTACTGCAGGCCCTCCCCGCGGGCTCGAAGAAAAACCAATGGCCCCGGCATCGAGCCCTTCCCTCACCGTCCTTTTCATTGCCTCGAGCTCTTCCGGGGTCGCCTCCCTCTCGTAGGCCGCCTCTCCCATCACCGAAAGCCGCACCGGGGAATGGGGGACGAAGGCACCAACGTTAATCCCAACCTTCCCTTTAAAGTAGTCCAGATATTCAGGGAAGGTCTTCCACTTCCACTCTTTGTCGTCGATGTAGTCGTCCAGTACCCTGCGCAGATACTCCACAAGGACCTTTACCGGCTCGCTCCCCGATGGCACAGGGGCGACGGACGCACCACAGTCGCCAATGACCACCGTAGTCACACCAAAATTCACCACCGGATTTCCATGGGGATAGAGAACGAGAAAGAGGTCCATGTGGGTGTGAGGGTCGATGAACCCCGGTGAGACCACCTTGCCGCGGGCGTCTATTTCTTTGCGGCCACCACTTTGCTGCTTTCCGATGGCAGCGATCTTTCCCCCCTCCACCGCAACATCCGCCTCATAGGCTGGGCTCCCGGTGCCGTCAATAACCATACCGTTACGAATCACTAAATCATACGCCATGGGTGATGACCTCCCTAGGTAATTTCAAATTTGACGCAGCTGGTTAGCCTTTGCACATTTATGATTCCACTGTCAACAACTTCGTTACACCTAGCAATTGGCAATGGGGTCAGGCCTGTATATCTAAACAATCTTGGCAAGCCTCTCGATCTCTTCACGTAGTGCCTGCTCCCTTTGAGTTCGATTTGACAGTCGGCTAACCAGCGTTGTCAATGTTGTAGGGTCCCTCCTCAGGTAATCAGCAACCTCCTTAACACCAAACCCTAAGCGCCTTATCAAAACATAGACGAGGAGTGTCCTTTTCTTTGAAACCTGCCAACTTCGATCTGGCCCCCTCAGGACCTGTGGGTCAACTCTCATGCTTTGAGCCACTAATTCGAGGACCTTGCCTACCGGTTTCTTCTCCTGCGCCTCGTAGGTCCCTCTGGTTTCTTTCTTCAACTCACGCGCAAATTCATCTGCCCCCAAAAACTGCTGGTCGCGCAATTCATAGTACTCTTCTTTGTGCCCTTCCCGAAGGCCATCAAGTACAAACCTCTCATAAGATTTACGACCACCCATTACCTTCAGCACAAAGGTAGGATCCACCACGTTGGTCGGCCTCCCCTTCAGAAACACGCAATGGCCACTGTACTTATATTGCTCAGGTCTCTCAACGAGTTTTGCACGTACCGGATTGAGATGAATGTAGCGGACCAGTGCCAAAAGGTACTCGTCTCTGTCGCAAATAATGGCCTTGTATCTCCCCTGGAACAAATGACCTACTTTTTTGTATGTGCGATTGAAATATTGAGTATAGGACTGTTGGATGCCTTGCATAAACTTTGATAATGGCTCTTCAGCACATTCCAGCAACAGATGAACGTGGTTGGGCATGAGACAGAAGGCATGGAGGCTTACATGAAATTTGTTTCGATACCGCGCAAGGCGTTCGTTGTACACCTCGTAGTCCTGAGGGGAGACGAAAGTTTTTTGTTGGTGGTTGCCACGCACGATGACGTGGTACAAAACGCCCGGAGCAAAAAGCCTAGGACGGCGAGCCATGGGTCTAATATCACCGATTCATCACGATTGTCAATATATCCAGGCCTGACCCCAGTGTCAGGGAGCT
>Ga0209980_10002071_pt1 | contig 10983 bp, 15 predicted proteins | sample CR02metaG_FD_183611 | JGI IMG/M metagenome (GOLD analysis project Ga0209980, IMG submission 183611) | Deep subsurface microbial communities from Mariana Trench to uncover new lineages of life (NeLLi) - CR02 metaG (SPAdes) (version 2) | ecosystem: Environmental > Aquatic > Marine > Ocean trench... | reverse complement strand
ACTTTGCGGAAATTATGACGAGTAAAACTAACTCATAATCCTATACAAGATTATTCTAGATAATCTATACAGGGTTATCCAAGAATAATTTCGCTAAATTACTTTGAGATTTGAAAATTGATTCATTTTTTCATACCATTTTTTACCAAATCTTCAACTAATTGAGAAAGACTAAGAGCACGGTTTGTCTCTTTGATTTTATCACTTTGAATGCTTCTTAATTTTTGGTAAAATTCATTATTAAAAACTAGACAAACCCTTCTCTTTTTCATGCTATAACATCATAACATCATATTTTACAGATAAAGCATACTAAGGAATTATCTTTTATTCATTTTTCAATCATTAATTCCTTTCGTAAGAATTTCTTCGATGGTTTGAGAAAAACTCATCGATTCGTTGGTTTCAGCAATTCTTGCTGATTGTTTCTTTCGTAGTATGTTGTAGAGTTCAGGTTCCAATGTGATCGTAATGTGATTTTTCAATTCTTACTCTCCATTCCGTGTTTTACCAAGTCTTCAACTAATTGAGAAAAACTCACGGCACGATTTGTCTTTTTGATTTCATCTGCCTGGAAACTTCTTAATTTATTGTATAGTTCCCTATTGAATAATAAACAGACTCTTTGTTTTACCATACGTGAGCATGGTATTATTATCATATATCAAGAAGGTATACAGTGTAGTTATTTGTAATACAATAATGGATGAAGATTTTCAATTTCGCTAAATCATTTTGAGATTTGAGGAAAAATAGACTAATGATACTAGTGTAGCAATAAAAAACTACTATAATCACACCAAAACACATTTGATACAAAAACTGACTTAATCATAAAAATTTTTTTTTAATCACTCAAATCTTTTAGTTTTCCTCCAAAATTTATAATGGTGCTTGAGATGTCAGGAATTTCACGGTTTAATTTTAAAATATATCCTCCTTCTAAATTGGCCTGAATAAGAATCTGTTCTCCAGTTATGGGTCTATCTTTTTCTGCATAAACTACTACTAATGATGCTAATTCATTTGAATCTATATTTTGATCAAAATTTTGATTAATAATCCAATAAACAAAGGCGGTGGTATTAGTAGGTCCTTGATTATCTACATTAGGATCAAAATCAATAATACCTTGTAGTTTAGCTTCCGCGAGAGCATTAACCAATGAATTTTCAGAACTTTTATGCAAATTTCCTGAATAGATGTTGTTATAAAATACTTGATTGTTTTTGAATTGATTTAATTGAAATGCCACATCAACAAATTGTGGATTAACAGTAACAGGACCTCCTGAAGCAGTTCTTGCAGGTATTGCTATCGCAGTCATCTCATTAGATTGAACATTTGTAATTCCAGTAATTTTTCCAGCAATTTTGAGATGCTGATCTGCTTGTCGCATTGCTTTTATCACAACTTGTTTTTCAGCATCAGAAACCATGAAACCAGCATTAATTATAATGACGGATAAAAGTAAGGCGGTTCCAAAAAATATTACCATCCCCAAGGCAATCACCGAAATTGACCCTCTATGGTTACCGTTTAATGATATGGGCATAATTTTTTCTTACTGATGATTTAGTATTTTCTATAGTATGTTTACAACGAACAGACAATCTTGGTAATATTTTTCTAACTAATTTACAAGTGAATTATTCGGAGACATTCTATTCATTGCATCACTAAGACATTCAAAAGAACAATAACTTCTAAAAAAACCGTCACATTCTCTTCCACAGATTTTACATTTTATATTCATCATTTTTGCTTTAAATTATTATTATAATACTGGTTTTGTGTGTATTTTGCACAAAAAATTGTTGCTTATAATAAATTTCGAGGCAACAAAACATACTGATATATAGAAAAAATTTAGGTGAATTTATGTGCCAGTTGATCCAGTATGCGGAATAGAATTAGACGAAAACTTGGCTGTAATTCATGAACATGACGGGAAAAAATACTACTTTTGTTGTGATGGTTGCAGGAAAATTTTCATAAAAAAACCAAGAAAATGGAAGAAAAATAATTAGATCGGATAGCTTCCGCACATCCTACAAAACTTTGTGTTTGATTCCACTGAAAACTGACAATTTGGACACTTGGTTGAAGAAGAATGTAACTTGTAAGGTGGAAGACAGTATTTTTTATAAATATCATAATAATGAAGCGATTCTTTTGATTTAATGAGAACCTTGTCAGTTTCTTGTAATTCTTTAACTCTTTTTTTAAAAACATCGTCTGGAATCAAGATTTCAAATAAATTTGTCAATGCAGTTGTACCTGCTCCATCTTGCATAGGAGATTTTTTTCTCCAAGCTATCGTTTGAGGAATTTTTTTTTCAAATGCTTTACGTAATATCCATTTACCAAACTTTTCACCGTTTTCTTCTTTAACCTTCAAATTTACCGGTATTGATTTTGCAAACTTAACCATATTTTCCATTAAAAATGGTGATTCCACAGAAATGCCCAAAGATTCTCCAATTTTTTTTGTTGGAAAATGCATTAAAGACCAAATTCGATTTAGATCATTTTCTAATTGTTTTTCATTCTTTTTTAAAAAAAAATTATATCCTGCAAACAACTCGTCTGCACCATCTCCAGTAATTACCTTGCTTTCCCCTTTTTCTTTTAAGGCGCTTAACACCAAATACATTACAACCGAATTTCTAATTTCTATATCATTGAAAATCTTTAATATTTTAACAGTTTCTTCTATTGCTGATAACAAATCTTCAGTTTCTATCGATATCAAATTTAATGGAATTTCAAATTTTTTTGCTACTAATTGGCAGTATGTCAGATCAGTTGCAACAAAATCTTTTGTAATAACTGATATTCCATTGATTTTTTTATTTTTTAAATAACAAGCTATAATGGTACTATCTAAGCCTCCTGAAAGGGAGAGGTATTTTGCTTTACACGTAGAAATTGCTTCATCAAGCGTTTCATATAGGGCTGTGAAGATTTTCTGCATTAGAAAAGTGTAACTTTGTAATTATAATAGCTTAACCTAATTTGATGGGGAATACGATGAGAGTAAATTAAAAGCAATCTTCACATTTTACAACTGTAACTTTAAATATTTTATCAAACATTTTTTCTTTAATGCTTCTACCTGCAGAAATTGAATCCAAAACACTAATTCCTGCCCTACGTGCAATTTTGGCAAAAAAGCTTGTCGAACAACACAAAATTAAAGAAGATGAAATATCTAAAATGTTGGGTGTAACTCAAGCTGCAATAAGCAATTACATAAGAGGAACAAGAGGTGATCCAAAATTAATTGCACAATTGCTTTCACAAAAACAGGTAATAGAAATGATTGATGAAATCAGTGATAATTTGGCATCTAACAAGGCGTATACGCCATCTAGTCTTTCAAAATTTATTGGATTGTGTAATTATATTAAATCAAGTCTTCTCATTTGTGACATTCATCATAATTTAGAATCTAACATTGATGAGGCAATATGCAAAGAATGCGAAACAATGCTGCTTAAAGGCCCAGGCAGTGTTTATTGATATACTAATTTTTCATTAAGACAATTTCTATTGTTGAGAGCATTTTTCCCATCCCAACAGCACCTTCAGTGTCTACACTAATCTTATCAATCTTTGAATTTCCCTTTAACATCTTCTCTGTTATAATGTTCGCAACTGCCACTGCATTTGGAATAGAATCTCCTTTTGCTCTAAGTATTGCTTTTTTTGATTTACTTAACATAGTTAATACTTCAACGACTTCTAACATTACAGGTTTTTTTTCAACAGTAAACACAGCAAAATCATTTGATCGCATATTTTCAGAATCGTCAGGTAATTTTTGTTTATCTAATTCCTCCTCAATAATCAATATTATCTAAAATATTTTTTCGCTTTTAATATTTGTGAATGATTTATCCTTAAAGAAAATCATCTATTGGTATGTTTTGGTAATCACCGTTTGGTAAAACTCGTCTGATGATAATTGGGATTACTCTTCTTTCTAGCTCCTCTAGTGCAATATCTAGAGAAGATTTTGCAGTCTTTGGTATTTCTATGAAGGGTGGGGCTCCAAGTGAAAGCTGTAATGCTCTTGCTCCCATAATCCTAGCCTTTTCAAATCTAGTTAATGTTGGAGGACCTATTTTGATCTTTCCTTTCCCAGGACTCACAATTTCTACAGGTTCGTGTATAGGATCAACTTCAATAATTTCTCGTTCTTCTATTATCTTGCATTCTTTATCTAAAATAATTTGTTCTTTTTCTGTTAGCTCCTTTTTACCTTCTTTGATTTTCCGGTAAGCAGCTATTGCATCTGCTGTGCTTTTATGACTGTAAAATTCATCTGAATCTTCTTCTGTAACTTCTTCAGTAGTTACTTGCTCAGAATTTTTTAAAACTGCTTTTTGTTCCTCTTTCTTAGCCACGCATCCAAATTTCTAAAATCGGTTATATAATCCAAGCATTAGATTGATCGAGTTTTAATTCCTAATAATCCGGAGTTATAGAACTGCAGACAAGTTTTTGATAATCAATAAAAATACAAAGTCCTACTTCCATGCTTGCAAACCTACATTTGACTAACCATATTGTAGTAATAGAGTTTTAGACAGAAATTTTGGGATTAATTTTTAGACTTTTGTACCTGTTTCTTATTGTTACCTCAGTTACATTTGCCGCCTCTGCAATATCACGTTGAGTTAAGTTCTCCCCATTTTTAACACAAGACAGGTACAATGCAGATGCTGCTAGGCCCATTGGATCCTTTCCTGCAGATTCATGACTATCTTGTGCTTCTTTGAGTACTAGAATCGCACTACGTCTTGTTTTTTCTGAAATTCCTATTTTGCTTGCAATTCTTGAAATGCATTGAATCGAATTTACCACAGGCATCTTTAGGTCTAGTTGTCTGTGTAATAGTCTGTAACATCTTGCAATGTCTTTTTTTTTGATGTTAGCTGCGTCCCCAACATCTTTTAATGTTCTAGGCGTTTCAGTATCTCTACATGCAGCATAGAGGGAAGCTGCAATCAGCGCAGAAATTGATCTTCCACGTACTAGTCCTTTTTGTAGTGCTTTTCTGTAAATATAAGCTGCCTTTTCCAGAACAGAATTAGAAATTGTAAGCTTGTCCTTTAATCTATTTAGTTCGCTGAATGCCTGTCTAAAGTTTCTATCAACTGGTTCATGAACCTGGCTTCTGCTATCCCAAGTTCTAAGACGCTCAATAGTACTTCTCATCGAAGTAGAGAGTGGTTTTCCAGATGAATCCTTGTTTATTGGACTGATGACAGTTGCAAGCCCCATGTCGTGCATTGTAAGTGACGTTGGAGCACCAGTTCTGGTAGGATCCGTGCCGGATTCACTTGGGAATGATCTCCATTCTGGTCCAGTGTCATTTGATTTCTCAGATAAGACATAACCACATTTTCCACAAAACCGTTCCCCCGTTACATTATCCGTTAACATACCATTTTTTCCACAACGTGGACAGCTAATACTTGTATTGAAATTTTGTAAAACCAAAGATAGTATTGTGTCACTTTGTCTACTATAAGAATCTGTGATTTAGCGAAATTTGAATGAAATTTAGAAAAAATAATGTGCCTAGGATCTTGGAAAGTTTAGTTTATGTATTCCAATTAACTGCTACCCAGAATGGAATCGGGATCAGTTTCAAAGATTAAATTAATCTTGGAAATAAGGGGAAAAGAAAAACTTCATTGTGAACTAAAACGACATCTTTCGCCCAGAACTGTAGGTATAATCATTAGAGCATTGCCATTGGAAGGAAATGCACATTTTTTAGGAAAAAATATTGTATATTTAGAAACGCCAATTGAATCTGGTTTAGAAAGGCCTCGTAGAGAATTTAAAAAAGGAGATATTGCATTTATGCCAGCAAATGGAAGCATTTGTTTTTTCTTAGATGACAAAGATGAAGTAAAAACAATGACTCCTATTGGCAAAATAAATTCTCAAATTGATAGCTTGAAGAACATTAAATCAGGAGATGTTTTAGCTCTTTATCCTGAAACTGGTTGATAAATATGGTGACCACTATATCCGCCGACTCTCTTTACATCGCCTTTTTGCAATAATTTTATCAAAAAGGCATTTGCAGCAGAAATCTTTACTCCAGTTTGCCTAGATAATTCTTGGACAGTAACTACTTTTGAACTTTTTATAAATTTCATAGCTTGTGACTCGTCGACAATTACTGAAATTTCACTTTTAGGTTCCCTTTTTGATTTATCTTTGTCTTTCTTTTTAGTACCTCCTTTTTTATCGGCCTCACTTTTTTGTGATTTTTCTTTTTGAGCTGGTGATTTATTTTTAGAGCCACCCATAAAAAATTTAAAATATTTCCTACTTATAAACGAATAAAAAATTTTAAAAAATAAATTATAAAAAATTATGATAACCTTTGAAATATTTCAACTATAAATAATATGATATTTTATTTATCTTAGTGGGAGTAGTCGCAAAAGGTGCTAAATGTAATGTTGAAGGATGTGATAATGATGGAGCACGTTCACTTAATACTGCAAAGGTAGAAAATGGGGGTTTGAGAGTTTCTTCAAACAATAAGAAAAGCGTACTATGTAAATCTCATTATAAAGAATGGAAAAAAGCCACTAAAGATGATCGTGATTTAGAACGTGCTAGATATGATAAATTTTAAAAAGTTTTTTCAATGTTATTCTAAATCATAAAATTTTTCTGGGGCATCCTTTAAAAATTCATTTTGTATTTTATTGTAAAATTTATCAAGTTTTTTGTATAGGCGTCTTGGCTTTCTAGCCTTTTGATTACTTATCACATATAGTGCTAATAGTGGGAATACTATTGTGGTATCTCCGTATACTACTACCATATCTTGATGAGAATCTTGTACCTTGCCCCAACTTTTTCCTTCTTGTAAAGTTGCCCCTGATAAGCCTCCTGTATCAGGTCTCGCATCAGTCATTTGTATGATGTAATCTTGTCCGCCATCATGTTTTCTAAGAATTTGGTCTAATAGTGGTCCTGTTTGTTGGGCAGAATTTTTTGGTACACCTCCACCTAATTCAATGATTGCTGATTTTTTTGAATTATGTACAATTGCAGCTTGCTCTATAATTTCTCTTACAAAATCATGGTTGTAAATTTTATTACGTAATCTATGAATTGTTAAATTCAATGCCAAAGATGAATCAATCAGAGCTGGTACATATACTGGAACATCATAATCATACGCAGTAGTAACAAAACTTCTTTTTGGAAACTTTGCTTTTTGTTTGCTAATTTTTCCCATAAGATTACAAAATTCTGCACTGGTAAACGGTTTATCAATAAGTTCTTTCTTAAACATTTTTTGTACAATTTGGTCTTCTGCTTCAAGAGTTTCATAGAATTTAATGAAAACGTCTCTAATTCTGACAATTTCTTTTTCATATAGTTTCATGTCATCAACTTCAAAATGACCTTGCTTTATGGGAAGTCCCCATGCAAAATGATCCTCATGATATACATTTGCACCAGTAGTTATGATCCAATCTACAAATCCCCGTTCAATGAGAGTTTTTATTATTCCCCCCATTCCTACAGGCGTCATTGCTCCGCTAACTGTAAGACAAATTGTGGCGCCTTCTTTAATCATTTTTGAATATAATTTTGCAGCTTCCCCTAATTGTCTAGCATTATAGCCCATATTAGAATACATTTCGATTAGATCCTCAATCTTCATTTTAGGATCGAGCTTTATGTGAGGAATGTCTTTCCCTCTAAAATGATGATGATCCACGAAATGAAAAATTTTTTACACTAAATAATACTTGCGAATAGAATTATTCTTATAAAATAATACTGGATATATAATACCAAATGAAAATTGTTGATGTTTTTAATCCTGAAAGAATAAAACGGCCCCCTGACAAAGTAATTTCGTTACTTTCTTCTAAAAAATTTGTGGAACATGGGATTGCAATACAAAAAGTAGAACTAAGGCAATATCTTGAAAAAAAGGATGATAAATTGGGAAATTTTTCGTTAATTACTTCCTATGTAGATACCGATAAAGGATCAATTGAGATGACATATCAGGAAGGCTATCTTGGTAATGATGCCCTTGAAAAAACTAGTAGTTTTCTGACATCACACCTGGGAATCTCAGGATTAATTTTACGTTCTGTAATATCCCTGAAAGAAGAAATCAAAAAATCTAATTCATAACACTAAATTTGAGAAATTAATTAGGAAATTATGCATACGTTTTGCCCTTTAGAAGTTATTTTTTCTGTAATGTTTCTTGCATCGTTGCCTTCTCCGGCGTATACATCAATATGTTTTCCATTAATAGAAGGTCCAACATCTGCTACGTAGAATGTAAAAGTACTCCAAGGTTCAGGCAGGTCAGGTATTGTGATTTTAGTACCAATTGGTAAAACTGATAAATCTGCAGCTACTGTTTTAATTTGTAATATGTCTCCATTGTAGTCTAATGGGTTGTTTTCTAGATGGAATTTGTTATCATACCATCCCAAGTATTTTCCATTTGTAGTTTTCCCCCAACCCTCTATCTTTATTTCTTTAATAAATTTGGATTTATAAAACTCAGATTTTCCATTTACTAAAATTTCTTCTTTTGGTCCGTTGAATTGGGTTTCATCTGGGGTATAATATCCAGTAATATACCAATCAGAACTACAACCAGAAGCAAAGCTGAAAATAGAAAATATTAATAAAATAGGAAAAATGATTATCGAGATCTTTAAAATCTTTTTTCTCATAATGATGATAAGTTTTACGCAAACACTTATTTCAATATCTAATTAGTTTCAATTTATGCGTATACTTCAATTACATTGTAATAGCATAGAATATACCCCAACAAAAAAGGAAATCTCATCAGCAGAGGATATCTCTCCAGAAACAAAACATCTGAAAGAGGTAGTAGTTACATTCATTGCTGTAGAAGAAGGCGATGATAAATCCGTTGCTAAAAAAGCAATGGACCAAATAAAAGAATCAATGAATAAAATGGGATGCAAAAAATTACTACTTTACCCTTATGCCCATCTTAGCTCAAAGCTTGCATCTCCAAGTTCAGCATTGCACGTGTTAAATGAAATGGAAAATTTAGCATCTGATTTGGAAGTTTCTAGGGCTCCATTTGGTTGGACAAAATCCTATAAGCTTGACGTTAAAGGCCATCCTTTAGCAGAAAGTTCAAAATCAATATCAAAAGACGGGGATGAAGATGAAACCTCTGATGCAATAAAATCTGAAGCCAAGATCCAATCTTACTGGTACATAATGACTCCTGAAGGAAAAATGCAAAAAGTAAGCGACTTTGATTTTTCTAAATATCCGCAACTAGAGATTCTTGTAAAATATGAAACAGAAAAGAAAAGCTCATCTGATGAACCTCCTCCTCACGTAAAGTTAATGAAAAAATTAGGAATAGCAGATTATGAACCTGCATCTGATTCTGGAAATATGCGGTTTTATCCTAATGGTCGATTAATTAAATCACTTATTGAAAGATATGTTACAGAAAAAATTCTAGAGTATGGCGGACTAGAAGTTGAAACTCCAATAATGTATGATTCACATCATCCAAGTCTTGAAAGTTACTTTAACAGATTTCCCGCAAGACAATATAGTATTAATTCTGACGGTAAACAACTCATTTTGAGATTTGCAGCATGTTTTGGACAGTTTTTGATGGCAAGTGATTTTCAATTATCATACAAAAATCTGCCATTAAGATTATACGAGATGACTAGATACAGTTTCAGACGTGAACAGTCTGGAGAATTAGTAGGACTTCGAAGACTAAGAGCATTTACCATGCCGGACTGTCATGCATTTTGCAAAGATATGACACAGGCAATTAGCGAATTTAAAAAACGATTTGAACTTTCACGTGAGGTAATTCTAGGTCTTGGGCTTGAAAATTCTGATTTAGAAATGGCAATACGCTTTACTGAGGATTTTTACAACGATAATAAACAATTAATTAATGACACCGTTAAGAAAATTGGCAAACCAGTTCTAGTTGAAATGTGGAAAGAAAAATTCTTTTATTTTGTACTAAAATGGGAATTTAATTTCATTGATAATAATAGAAAAGCTTCTGCATTATCTACTGATCAAATTGATGTTGAAAATGGGGAAAGATACAATATTGAATTTGTTGATGAACAAAATGTTCCACAGCATCCAATAATATTACATAATTCTCCCAGTGGTGCAATAGAGAGAGTAATCTATGCTTTGTTAGAAAAAGCTGCAAAAGATGCAAAGGAAGGAAGAAAACCCCATTTGCCTTTGTGGCTTTCACCAACACAGGTTAGAATAATACCAATAAAACCAGAATTTTTGAAGTTCTCTGAAGATTTAGCTGATAAACTTACTGAGAATAAAATTAGAGCAGATATTGATGAAAGAAACGAGAGTTTAGGGAAAAGAATTCGTGACGGAGAAACAGATTGGATTCGATATATTCTTGTAATTGGAGAAAAGGAAGTTAATTCAAAAAACCTCAATGTACGAGATAGGGAATCAGGAGTTGTAAATGAAATACAATTTGAAGATTTTGTAAAAGATATTCAAAAATCCACAAAAAACAAACCATTTTCAAAACTTAACTTAAATAGATACGTTTCAACAAGGCCTCAAATCATGGTCTAATTGATTTGTCTTCAGTGCGTTCAAATCAGAAGTAGAACACCTCTAGGCACAAAAGTCTAGTGTGTCCGCCATATTTTTATACCACATTTACGCCTGAAAAGTTCGTATGTCTAACGGCATAACGGACAGGTGTTTTTGCCAAAGCCCTAGAACTTTCTTTGATAGGTATCATTGCATATCTCATTTATTGGGAAAATAAAAATAGAAAAATTATTTTGTAAGTTCAAAGGTGAGCTCATTTTGTCCACCACTAGTCAAAGAGCTTAAATTGTAAAATGCCTCTCCCTTAATTTTCCATTGAGGAGTATTTTTAGTAAGGGT
>Ga0209980_10002070_pt1 | contig 10984 bp, 10 predicted proteins | sample CR02metaG_FD_183611 | JGI IMG/M metagenome (GOLD analysis project Ga0209980, IMG submission 183611) | Deep subsurface microbial communities from Mariana Trench to uncover new lineages of life (NeLLi) - CR02 metaG (SPAdes) (version 2) | ecosystem: Environmental > Aquatic > Marine > Ocean trench... | reverse complement strand
GGGCAGCGAGGTCTTCAGCAAACGGCATCAGAGCTGCCTGTGCCTTTTCGCGAGCGATCTTCCTGTAATCGATCTCCGGTTCGGGCTCGGGCTCGGGCTGTTTCTCCACCACCTTTTCTGGCAATGGATCGTCTAGTGGGTCGAGCTCTTTGGGTTCCGGCTCCTTCGGTTTTGGCGGCGGCGGTGGTGGCGGCTTTTGCTCTAGCAAGAGCTTGGCAATGCGTGGCGGAATCTCCATGACGTCATTGGGATCCGGTTCCAGAGTGGGTATCCACGGCCAGACGACGCCGAGTACAAACGTGATCGATAATATGACAGCGAGCAGGCGCTGGAATTTCCTTTCCTGGCCGGAGCTACTCGTCCACGGCAGCTCGTACTCTCTGTAAAAAGGCAAATCCAACCCGTTTCTCCTAACCTGAATCCCTAGTCATCGGTCTTTCCTAGCGCGCCGCCGTTATATTTCCGAGCTCAGCGAGCTGATCCGCGCTCTTCTGCAATACCGCCAGTGAGATCTGGCCGTAGTCGGACTCTGTGCAGGTCGCCATGACCTTTTTGAGCAGTCTGTAAGGAATATCTTTATCCCCCATGATCGTTACTTCGCGCCCGGCGATATCGTCCTGAGCTTCTCGTCTCAATACGCGATCGCTCTGGGCCATCAATGCCTGTCTCAGCTCCGGTATATCGTTCCCTTTACGTCTCATTACGTCGGCGACTTTGACGATCGCCGTCCCTTGCACGAGGATGTCCTCTTCACTGATCAGTATGACCACTGTTTCCTTCGCCTTTTCTTCAGCAATGGACTGCGGCAGCTGAATATCCTTGGCATTCGGCAGTGTCTGAACGTCTGAAGAATTGACCAGCAGGAAGAACACCAGGATCGTAAAAATATCCATGAGGGATACGAGATTTAGCGTACCAAGCTTTTTGCCACGCTCGTGGCGCTTCTCCATGCGTTGTGCGCGTGCTGACTTACGCATTGCTCAGGCCCCTCCATCCAGAACCGGCGCATCGCCGATCGATATGTCAGGGAACAGGTCGGTTCGAACTATCCTTTCATTGACCTCGTCGATCGACACGGCAATGCGGACCCTGTCCATTACCTGTACCAGAGTGTCGTAAGGTATTTCTGCTTCGAGCAATATCGCCACGTCGGTCTTGTCCGGGTATCTCTCCTTGATCTCACTGAGTTTCTTGCTGAGAGCATCATAGTCGTAGCCGCCCTCGGCATTGGGATACACACCCAATGCGCCCAGATTACGGTCACCAACCTCGATTTGATGCTTCCGAACAGTAACCTCCAGCTGGAAGGTCAGATCCTGCGGATCCGTGAGCTCGTTTGAGGAGCCTGGCAAATACAATTCGAGTATTGCCAGTCGCGAGAACACCGCTGTTATCAGCAGGAACGGAACCAGGATCACCATCAGGTTCATGAAGGCCGTGATGTTGAGATCTGCCGTATCAGAATCTCTATGTCTACCTCTGCGGCGAAGCATAGTCTGTTAGGCTCCGGCTGGCTTCAGCTGACGTTCGGTAATGGCGTTCAGGAATTTGACGCTTGCCATTTCCAGGCTGTCGACAATCTGATTCGTCTTAGTCTGCAGAAGTGCGTGAACCAGGAGCAATGGAATTGCCACCATCAGACCAAATGCTGTCGTATTCATAGCGACCGAAATACTCGCCGAAAGCATGTCCGCTTTGTCCGCGGGATTCGCGTTCGCAACTGCCGTAAAGGCACGAATAAGCCCGATAATCGTGCCGAGCAGTCCAAGGAGCGTCGCAATATTCGCAAGTGTCGCGAGATAATGCGTGCGCTTCTCGAGCCGTGGCAGGACTTCCATCAAGCTCTCTTCCATGGCCTTCTCGACGTCGTCGCGGCGTCTTGCCGACTTCACGCGATAGAGACCGTAAGTCAGGATCGAGCCGATTGCTGCTTTCGACTTGCCGGTGACAGTCACTGCCTCCTGAAAGTTGCCCGCCTTAAGGAAAGGCACGATCTTCTTCCACAGCGCGCGATTGCTTGCGCCGGACATGGTCAGATACGCCCAACGCTCGATGGCGATTGCCAATCCGAGCCCGAACACGATCAGGATCGGATACATGAAAAACCCGCCTTGCTGGAAAAAACCAACAAAGCCGCTTAAAACGTCCATTTGATGTCTCCTCTTCTAAATCAAATATTCTGAAATTCATTCAGAATCTGCGCCCACCTTCGAGCGCTACTCTTCTACCTCACCGTACAGACCGTCGTAATAGTCGACCCGCCGAATAAATTCTTCCCGGTCCAGCGGCGCCAGGACTTCGTCCAGTAGCGTGTTGACCGGTCGTCCCATCAGATCGCCCGGATCGGATTTTCTCCAGGGCACGATATACATCACCTTCGGTAGCTCCTGGTTGCCGGTGATATGGGCCCGCCCGAGTTCCATTTCATCCATCACGGCGCCTGCGCCGGTCGTGCGCCGCCGAACGTCCTGTGCCAGGACTGCCGATGCAACCCCGGGTTCCAGCGCCTCACGTTCCGCGGCGTGCTGATCGGCCACCACCGCATCGTCAGCCGGCGCGGGTTTTGCGCCTTGCTCTGCCTCGGGCCCGCGCTCCTGCTCCTGAGCCGCCACCGGCATGCTCAGCACCAGCAGTGCCAAGCAGAACCCTTTAAAGTTGCCCTTCATAATCGTCACTCCGCCACGTTTGCGGTTCTCTGCTTCGCCGCCACACGGCGCTTGAGGTCCACTATCCACTTCGTGACCTGGCCGTCCTCGCCTTCAATCATTTGATAGCGCTCAAAGTGCTGCAGTGCGGCATCAAGTCGCTGTAAATAAAGCTCATTCAGGACGCCCAGGTTGTAGTGTGCCAAGGCATAGTCCGGGCTGGCTGTGACGGCCTTCAAATAAGCGGACTCTGCTTCCATAAAATTTCCCTGGCGCCGGAGCAGCATTCCAAGCTGATTGAGGGCTGCAGGATGCTGCGGATCGATGATCAGCGCGCTGCTGATATAGCCTTCTGCCGCCTCGTCATCCCCCGCCCGGGCGCTGATTATTGCGAGGTTCACATACGCGCCGGGATAGTCGGGGTACTGCAGTACGAACTCCTTGAAGCGAAGCTCGGCATCTGTCGAGTCTCCTGCGGCCATCGCGGATGACGCCTGTTCAAATAGAGTGAGCGCTCTCGCCGGCACGTTGCGGAGTCGCTGTTCGGCGCCGGCCTGTCTTGATGCCTGTGCCCGGGATGTGTCGGTTTTTGCAGCTGTCAGATCCAACGATGCGCAGCCGCTCAGAATCATGATGCAGAGGATCAATCCCGACAGTTGCCACTTCGATCCGGCAGGAAAACGCAGATTAGAAAAGTGTCGTAACAACATCTTCACTGCGCTCCACTTTCGCATATCGGGCTGGCATCAGAGTGGCCATAGCTTGAAAACTTTTCTGCACCCATTCGTCGAAAACACCTTCGGCCGCTCGATTCGTGTTCGCCCGAAACAGCGCGATCGCATTTTCCTCGAACGGATAAGCCTGTTCCTCGAGCAGAATGTCGTATTGCTCCAGGGCGTCCGCGTCCAGATCTGTCGGCCGCTCGGATTCCATCAGGTCAGTGCCAAACTGCTGATAAACCTCTCCGAGACGAAAGGTTGCGGCGGTCGTCACTTCGGCGACACCGTATTCGGCGGCGTCACCGTAAATTTTGAGAACGTCTTCCATCAACGCTTTCTTGAGTTTCAGGCTGTCCGCAAGCGGCTGCGTTATCTTCATCGCCATGAAACTGCGCCGAACCGGCTCGGCGAGTTCAATAGACGCTATGGCTGCGAGGTACCTGGTGCGATCCGAACGCTGCTCACCCGCGGTCGCGTCGATCCTTACGAAATCTTCGAGCCGTGCCATTCGAGACTGCTGGTCTCCGCTGGCCTCGGCGAGCAGAAGCAAGCGATAGCGTGCTTCGATAGATTCAGACAACGGATTCGGGTAACGAGCTACGATATCCTCAAGAACCTTTCGCTCGCGACCAGCGTGCCCGCTTTCTTTGTAAAGTTCGGACGCTTTCCAAAGCGCTTCGCGGCGCACGTCATCGCTGCTGCCCGGCTCCTCGGCAATCCTTTCGAATTCGCCGGCAGCTTTCGACAGGTTCCCCGATTCGAGATAAGTAACCGCAAGTTTCTGCGTGATGTCATCTGCGAATTCGCTGTCGGGGTAATCGCGCCGAAAGTTTTCCAGTGCACCTGACGCGCGGTCCCATGCAGCCAGGTTGATTAACGCCGCCGCCGCATCGTACTCGGCCGTCGATCGGATATCGGAATCCGGCACCACCTGTCCGACGCGCTGGAAGTGCACCACCGCTGTCTCGAGATCGCCTGAGTCTCTGGCCTGCTCGCCTTGCTTGTATATCGACGAGGCAATGCGGTCTTTGATCTCTTCGTGGGCTTGCGTGTCTTCAGCGGGTATGAGTGGTCGCAGGTGATAGTAGGCAGCTTCCGCTTCGACGAAGTTTTTCAGCTCGAACTGAGAATGCGCAATGACAGTCCAGGCGGTTCGCGCCAGTGGCGTCTTGACCGGCGGGTGCTTGCCAACCACGCTTTGTCCGACCGCTATGGCGAGATCGAAATGGTTCTCCCGGAACAGGTCTTCCGAGACGGTTGTCAGCACAGCACCGGATTCTGGATGTTCGGGATAGGTGTCGGCAAACTTCATGGCACTGTCCAGGTACGCAGTGTGCCACGCAGATTTCTCTTCACCCTGCAGACTTTCTTCATGTTTGCGGTACGAAAGAATCGAGGCGTACGCTGCCTCGCTGGAATGCTCGTGCGACGGATACTCGTAGGACGTGCGTTGGTACTCGACCGTTGCGTCGAAGAAGTCTTCGCTCTCGTATAGAACTTCGGCCAACAGAAAATTGGTGTTGGCGCTGTCAGGCTCACCCGGGAAGTAGGCCAGGTACTTGCGATACCAGTTGGCTGCTTGCTGGTAGTCGTTGCGCTTACCGTTCTTCTGAGCCTCGGCATGATAGTACTGTGCGAGGTCGTTCAGGTTTGCTTTGAGGTGAATGGCAACGCCTGCGTTCCGCTCCGGCGGATTTCGAAGCCAGAACGGGCTATCCATGCCGTATCGTTCGACATAGCGCTGCTTGCCCTCGAGAACCAGCGACGGGAACCCGCCGCGCTTGTAAGCTTCGATTACCTCGACCTGCATGAGTGGCGATTTCGGATGGTAGGGATCCTGCTCAACGAAGGCCTCGTATGTCTCGGCCGCGTCGACGAATCGTTCCTTTTCCAGATAGAGGTCGCCGAGATTCACATAGATGACATATCCGTACTCGGGATAGCCGCGCTTGGCCAGGTAAGTGGCGATGCTGGCAGCGCCATCCATATACGAAAAGCTGATGCTCAGGACACGGAACGTGTCTTCGATAAGTTCCCTTTCAGCGCGGCTTAGATCTCCGAGACGATCATCTCCATCCTTCAATTGAATGCCGGCGACTTTGCGGTCCAGCAATTCGAAGAACGGATCCAGGCTGTCTTGGTGTGAGGCCAGCTTGAATTGTGACCAGCCGAGTTTGTATAGGGACTGCTCATAGAATCTCGACCCTGCGCCGTAGTCCACGACGGTCTGATATGCAGCCTCGGCATCTAAATACTTCCTTCGGAGGAATAGCATCTCACCGCGGCGAAATTCCACTTCGTCGATGATCAATGTCTGCGGATACTTGCCGACGAGTTCGTTCAATACACGGAGTGCGTCATCCGTTTCTCCCGAGATTTCATACGCCCGCGCGAGTTGGTAAAGAACCGTATCGTTCCTTCGGTATTCGGGATACGCCTCGAGCAGCTCGTGAAAGAGCGAGACTGCGCTTGCGTAACCCGTCATATCGAGGGCCTCGATATTAGTTGCAAGTTGATGTCTCTCGGTTTCTTCCAGTTGAAGATCCCCGAGCCTTCTCATTGCTTCGGCCCTGAGATCGGGATCGTCTGACACCAGATCGAGAAACGCTTCGTAGTTTTCCCGAGCCATTTCGGTGCTGTTGACGATTAACTTTCCTGGGCGTACCTCATAGGTTTTTTTCTCCAGGCTCTTGATCGTGTCTCGTTTCTTGACGCCGGCGTCTGCGGCGGTCGCAAGCATGCAAATGCAGAGCAACAACGAAATCCGGGTCGTGGACGCAATCTTCATTGCGATGCATCCCCCACGGTTGCCGACAAGTCGTATATTGCCGCCAGTGCGAATCGAGCCTGTACCGAATAGGTATTGAGTCGCTGCTGCTGAGCGCGCAGCTCATCGACGGCAATGGATTGCAAGAATGCTCTTTGGCGACCGATCGCGCCCTCAACCTTAAGTTTCAGTGCCTCGATTCGCGGGTTCAGCCCGGCTACGCGAGCATTAAAGCCTTCGTACGTCAGCGGTTCGTTCCGCATCGTCTCATCGACGTTGCGCCTTGCACGCTGTGTTTCGACGAGCGCTTGCCCCGTCTGCTGGACGTCTCTGCGAATCTTCCACAGGCGCGATTTGAATTCCTTGTCGAGGTCCCACTGCAACACGCCTTTCAACAATTTGATCTTGTCGCGAATTTCCTGCGCCTCGGGTATATCCGCTGCCAGCGCCGGACTGCGTTCCAGTGCTGAGATTTGTCCCCAGAGCTCAATCTCCCGTTTCGTGGCAAGAGCGAGGACGTCGCCGGTTTGCTCGATGCTGTTGAGCCTGGCATCGAACTCCAGCTTCCGGCTTACCATGCCATCGAGATCCGCTCTCGCCAGACTGCCTTCGATTCTTGGTAACCTTCGCTTGTATGCGAGCTCACGAGTGTCGAGCATGTTGCGATATACGCCGATGTTTTTTTGCCAGTCCTCGAGATTGCGATGCAGGTAGCGCAGATCGCGGTAATTTTTCAGGCCCTCCTGAAACGCGTGGGTCGCGAGCAGGTGGAACAGGTATCGTGATTCGGGGCCGTCCGGGAGTTCCTCGAGCTTCCAGTACCAGCCTAATGCGTTCAGCGGGTCCTGCCCGAGAAACTCATCGAGCAACGCGCCGGATTCAATGTGGTGAATAGTCCGGTCAATGCGATTCGTCTCTTCATAAAACGCCTCGACCGCATTCAGGTAGTGATCCGCTGCCTGGCTGATTGAATCGAGTTTCGCCATCGCATAGGGAATCGCCAGCATTGATTCCTGCACGGCCGAATCCAGTAAGTCGCGGCTTCGGAGTTCCATCCACGGTACGAGTGCCCTGCGGAAGTTATCAATTTCGGCGTCGGCCCAGCCGACCCCCAGCAGTGCCTTGTTCGAGAAGGGTCCGGCCAGGCGAACCCGCTGTAGCGGCGATTTCGCCGCAATCGGCTGGCCGTCCTGCAATAGAGCGTAGCCAAGGGCCAGATTCGCCTTATCGCGCAGGGAGCTGAGTTCTTCGTTGAAGGGATCGAGATTGCCAAGATCATCCAGTATCTTCGCTGCCGCATCCACGCGCCCGCTTCGAACCATTGCGACGCCCAGATTATATTTGGCGTAACTGGCCCACTCAGTCTTGCCCTTCCACGCCTGCAACAGGGCGATTGCCCGATCGTATTCGCGCTCGTCGATCAGGATCTGCGCCTGCAGCATGTGGCGTTCCGATTCAAGCTCATCGGCCAGCTCGGCTTGAATGTTGTTCAGCGCGTTCTGCGATTCGGTAAGGTAGCCGCGTTGGTGCCATATTTTCGCCAGGAAAAACCAGGTGCGATCGCGAATTTCGGGCTCGACATTATTGGCGAGCAGGCGCTCAAAAATCTCGGCCGCATACAGATGCTGCCCGTAGGAAAGATACAGCCCTCCGAGCAGTAGCTCGGATTCTTCGACGTGGTTTTCGAGTTGTGACTGCTGTTGTGCAGCAAGGAGTCTTACGATGGCAGGGAAATAATCGCCCTGATAGAAATAGAACAATGCTTCGCCGTAGTGCGCATCCCGAACAACTGTCGCATCAGATTTGTTTCCGGCCGCATGAGCTTGATGCGGAAGCAGTGCCACCGCTATGAAGACCCATAAAGTGACAATTTTGACGAAGCGACCGATCAACGATCACTCCCATTCCTTGATCACGAATTCGGGCTGTTGCTTCTTGATTCTGTCGGTGATTTCCAGCTGGACATATTTTGAGCCGATTCCTTTGTTCAAACTCATCGTTGCGCCGCGGCGGTAGTCACGAACGTTCGGTCCCTTGCCGGTAAAAATGGCAATCAACTCGTGATTACCGGTCTTGAGATTGCTCATGTGAATACGGTGCACGCCACCACGCATCAATGCGCCAACCTCTCGTTCCGTGTACAGGTAATTCGCAACTTCCTTGCCGTCGATTTTAAGATTGACGGAATCCAGGTCGAAGTATTCGCCAACGTCCATTGAGATAAAAAATGCAACTTGCGAGTTGGCCGGAAACAGCAATTCTTCTTCGAGCAGGAAAAGATCGCGGTTGAGATCGAGGACTTCTTTCTTCAGCGACTGGACGTCCTCGTCCAGGCTGCGAAATTGCCGGCGCTCCTGCGCAGCCTCTGCTTCAGCCGACCGCGACATGGCGAGAATCGACTTCGAGTCCATGGGGGCGGCATCCTGGGCAAAAGTCGTCGTGGTGAAGCACAAAACGCAAATCGCTGCGATACTGAAAGTCACTGATCTTGTCACCGTTTCTCTCCTACCCGTCCTCTAAGCGATAGCTGTGAATACTCTCTATGCAGTGAACGTATTGCGTCCGCTACTCTCTGAGTAGTGAACGTATTTCATTCAGATATGTCTGCTCGTAACCCGGTTTGTAACCGTGATGAACGTGGCGAACCGTGCCTTCGCGATCGAGCAGTAAAGTTACTGGCATGGCTTCAACTTTGTAGAGTTTGCTGACTACCTTATCCTTATCGAAAAGCACCGGGAAACTAACGCCGAGTTCATCGACCATCGCCATCGCCCGATGGGAATCGTCGTCGATGTTGACGCCAAGCAAACTAAATCCGACGCGTTGATACCGGCCGTAGAGTTCATCCAGCAGCGGCATCTCCTGACGACACGGTCCGCACCAGGTCGCCCAGAAATTAATCATGACGACATCGCCACGAAACTCGCTCAGGCGAATATTTTCGCCAGTGGCGCTTTTCAAAACGAAATCAGGCGCTGGCTGCCCGGCAAGACCCGAAGAAGCCAGGCTGCTTGCCGCAAAGAGGGATAACAGTGCTCCCAGCAATTTGATTCTTAATCCGTTCATCATCCCGTTTCCTCTGTTCGCAAAATAGCGGCACAAAACCCTCCGAAACGACGCTCAGGCGACCGCCCAGGGCCATGCCCCGACGATCGAGAAATCACGGCCCGTGTGACATAAAAATGCCCGAAAACCGTATAACGGTCCGGTACTTACCGCAGCCCAAAAGCGGCGATCGACGCCTCGTAACAGGGCTCAATGGTGACAGCCAGACCCCGCATGGGACGTGATGATCGTCACAATTGATCGGTCCGGTCTGAACATAATTCCCGACTTCGAAAAAGCGTGATAAGAGCCTCTATTTGCTGCCCGGGATAAGAAATCGATGCCGCCGTCTCCGGTCACAAAAATTCGCTCTTTTTCTACTTGTCGGCTGCGGCCAAGATCGACCAAATCCACCGCCGCCCGTAATGTCGGATAAATGCGGCTACTTATAATAAGCCTATGAGATTGAATTTAAAGTGAAAATACGTCTGTATTCGGCGACAGGCAGGATCGCATTTCTGCCACAGCCGGGCAGAAATGTTTACGGGAATCAGCCTATTCGGCGGGTACGCGAGGATCGGGTGGCTGCAATCCATCGGAATAAAATAGCCGCCCCTGCGAGTCAATGACGATGCCCTCGTAATCGGGCAGTGTCGCAATCAGCGTAAGGCCCCGATCGACTCCAAGGATGAATACCGAGGTCGAAAGGGCGTCGGTAAGCACTGCGTCAGGGCCAACGATCGTGGCACTGCGAATCCCGCCGGCGGGCAGGCCGGTTGCCGGCTCGATGATGTGGTGGTAGCGCTTGCCGTCTTCCTCGAAATATCGCTCATAATCCCCGGAGGTCGAGATGGCCTCGTCCTCGAGCGGGATTGTCAGGGCAACTTCGCCATCCTTTCTGGGGTCCCGGATGCCGACCATAAACGGTTGACCCAGGCGGTCGCCGAGCAATCGGGAATCGCCGCCGGCCGTTACGATGCCGTGCCGAATTCCCCGGCTTCGAAGCAGGCTAATTGCCCGCTCGACCGCATAACCCTTGGCTATACCACCGAGATTTATTCTCACACCGGGCGCGAGAAACCGAACCGTGCCTGCCAGACGATCGACGTCGACCAGGCGATAATCGATTCGCCCGAGTTCTTCCTGAATCGTTGAGGCATCGGGACGATGCCGCTCTCTGAAATCGTAGTGCTGACCGATGCTGTCGAATGTGATATCAAATGCGCCACGCGTCAGTATCGAGATATCGAGTGAACGAAGAATCAGGTCGATCAATTCATCGCCCGCAGCAACCGGCCCGTCCGCTGCGCCGCGATTAATTTTCGAAATCTCGCTGTCCTCGATGTAAGTGCTCATCAATCCTTCGATGCGCAGAACCTCGCCGAACGCGTCTTCGATTACTGTCAACCCCTCCTCGTTATTCTCGTGCCACACCTGCACGCTAACTTCCGTACCCATCATCGCCCGCGTTTCGCCAAGCCACTCTGCGTGCGAAGGTCTTGAAATTACTGAAAATGCGACCACAACTGTGGCTAGTGTTACTGTCAACCAGGGTTTATCCTTGCCGATGCAACTCTTCAACCGGGAGATGGACTGTGACCTCATTCCTAGTGTTTCTCGCGATAATTGTCGCGGTAATCCTCTTCGCAATTGGTATCTACAACGCCCTCGTCAATCTTCGCAATCGCGTCAAGAACGCGTTCGCCCAGATCGATGTACAGCTGACTCGTCGCTATGACCTGATTCCTAATCTCGTCGAAGCCGTCAAAGGTTACATGAAGCATGAGCGCGAAACGCTCGACGCCGTC
>Ga0209980_10002069_pt1 | contig 10984 bp, 10 predicted proteins | sample CR02metaG_FD_183611 | JGI IMG/M metagenome (GOLD analysis project Ga0209980, IMG submission 183611) | Deep subsurface microbial communities from Mariana Trench to uncover new lineages of life (NeLLi) - CR02 metaG (SPAdes) (version 2) | ecosystem: Environmental > Aquatic > Marine > Ocean trench... | reverse complement strand
CCATTTACAACGGTCTGGTCATCGCCACCTTCTTGCTAAGACGCTAGAGCAGCGGCCGCCTCAACAGCACTACCACGTGGGCTCCAGATTTGGAGGCCCCGCTCGCGGTTGTATTGCATCTGAGGGCTGGCTATCTGGTTGGAGAAAACATCGAGGGTCTCGGGGTCGTAGCTAATGGCTGAAGCAAAGCTTCCGATTCAGCAGCTTGGAAAATATCGCCTGATTGAGCAGATCGGTCAGGGCGGTATGGCTTCGGTATTTAAAGGAGTAGACGGCGACACAGGCTGGGATGTGGCCGTAAAGGTCATGTCGCCTGTGATGGCGCAGGACTCTCAGTTCACAAAGCGTTTCAAGCGCGAGGCCGAAGTTGTGATGCGCTTGAAGCATCCCCACATCGTTCCGGTGGTTGATTATGGGCAGGATGCCGGGTTCGCCTACCTGGTTATGCCGCTGTTAGAGGTCGGCAGCCTCGCTGATAAGCTCCGCGAAGGCCCTTTGACGCCGTCTGAAGGCGGCATCTTCGTGGATCAGTTGGGCGGCGCGCTCCAATTCGCGCACGATCAAGGCGTCATCCATCGAGACGTAAAGCCCTCCAACGTATTAATGGACGACAAAGGCAATGCGCTGCTGGCAGATTTCGGCTTGGCTCGCATACACGACGCGTCGGTTAGCCTGACCGGGTCGGCACTGTTGGGTACGCCGGCTTATATGTCCCCAGAGCAAGCACGCGGCGAGAAAGTCAGCGCGGCCTCCGATCAGTATTCGCTGGGCGTCATTCTGTTCCAACTCTGCACAGGCGAGCTGCCGTTTCAGGCCGAGACGCCCATGGCCGTGATGCTCAAGCACATCAATGAGCCCATCCCGCTCGCTCGCTTGAGGAGCCCCAATGTGCCGGAGGCCATCGAGCGGGTCATTCTGAAAGCCACCGCTAAGATACCTGCCGAACGATTTGGCTCTGTGGGCGAGATGAACGCTGGGTTTCAAGCCGCGCTTTCTCACGCACAAGATCCCTTCAATAATCCGGCGCCGAACATCGAAGTGCCGCCCTCCTCGATCGCGGCAAGCATCGTGGTCCACGAGCCGGAGCTGCCGAAAAAGAAGGGCAGTCGGGTACGCCGTGTTGCCGCAGCAGCGGCGATGCTGTTGTTGCTCCTACTGGCCTGCCCGGTTGCTGCCTCGGGCGTGATGGATTTACTTGACAATGCCGCCAGCCCCGCAGAAGGAAGTGGTTTGTCTCAGGAGGACATGAGCGGCTCTCAGCTAACCGCACTTGCCGGAACCATCGAGGCACTTTCTACTAAATTGGCGGGCGCCGGAGGCGATGAGACCCAGTCGCCAGAACAAATCCAAACCGCGGTCATGGCCACGCTAGCCAGCGACGGCGACTTTCTGATATTGGGCGGGATCGGCGGAACTCCGACCCCAATGCTCAGCGCAACACCAGGCCCGTCGCCGACCGCTACCAAGACGTTCACCCCCGGGCCCTCACCAACCGCAAGCAGGACCCCGACCAAAACCAAGACCCCAACCCTGGGTCCTTCGCCGACGCCAAGTAGGACGTCAACCACTACTTATACGCCCAGCCCGGGACCTTCACCCACGGCAACCAGGACGATGGTCCCGAGCAAGACACCGACCGCCAGCGCGTTCCCTAGCAGCACGCCCTTCCCTAGCCCAACGTTCGACCCAACGGGGACCACCACGGCCATTATGACTCCGCCGCCCACGCCGACCGATTTTCCAATGGATCCCTGTGATGGAATTTACCTGGGTTCACTATTTTTCGGTGGCGGCAACGATATCGGTATTAATGTGATGAACTTCGGGTTTGGGGACAGAAAGATTGTCGGAATATTCTTCGACTGGGCTCCCGGAAACGATGAGTTGAAATTCATTGAACTCCGTCCTGCAAGCACCGATCCGAAAATTTGGAATGACGGAGACGACAACTCTCCAACCGACATTCCCCTTGAAGGAGGCTGGCGGTCAGGAGGCGACCGCTACATTCCAATGGGATGGACAAAGATGCTAACCTTCTTCTTCGACAACCCTGTTGAGCCTTACGACTACTTCCTTGAAGTTAGATTCGATAACGGCTGTTCTCGTACCTTCCCGGATTTCTAGAAACCCGCGCAGTACTTGTGATGCGCAGAACTTACGTATGATTCACGTAGGATTCACGTGGCGATTCCGTCCAGCACCGAATAGCTCGCGCGCGTAATCTATAGTCGGAAGGGTGGAAATCTCTTCTTCTTCTCCTCCTTAACTAGAGAGCCGGGGCCGGCGTCCTCGGCTCTCTCGATTCCAGGTACTTTCAGTTTTGATCTATGACAGTCGCTTGTCGGCGGAGCAACCGACGCGTGAACCGGTCCGCCGCGTAGGCGCTGATGGATAAGCTGACGAAAGCGGAGAGGCCATAGTAGAACGCCACGACAACTGCATCCACCTCCCGTATCGCGACCACCAGAATTCCCAGGCCGGAGGCGATCCTCGCCGAGCCCCGCGCCTGTTCCTCTGTTCCTCCTCGGCGAACAGTGAGCCAGGCCGAGGCAGCACCGAAACCGACAGCGAATAGCAAATGGAGCACCGGCGAGCGGAGATCAAAATAAGTAAATCCCTCTCGCACGGATCGCATGATGGCGGCAGGCATCAGCGCCATCGGTAAGGGATCCACCAGTAAGCGCCCGGAGATTACCGACCGAAGAAGGATTGCGACTGCAAGTCCGGCCAGGCCCAACCCCAATCCTGTTAACACAACCGGGTTTCGAAGACGATTCGGGAGCAAGGTTCGCAATCTAGACACGCAGAGATTATCCTCGAGTCCGACCGCTTGTCCTGTGGCTCGCATTACCTCCGGGCGCCATGGCTGCCTCATCCCGCGTTGCTGGCGCTTGACTGAGACCCTCAAATGGCCCGATTAAACGAAAAGGGGCCGTCTGGTTCGGACGGCCCCTCGAAACTCGTTTTGCGCTGCTAAAGCTATTCCCTGAGATCCTTGAGCCAGTTGTCGATTTCTCTGGCAGCCACGTCTCTTCCGCCTAGCCCAAATGCCAAGGCCACCGCCACAGCAATCGCTGCCAGGGTGATGCCGAAGGCCAGATTCACGATGTCTTGCGCAATCCCGGTCTGCCGCAACGCCAAGGCGCTGGAGAACACGATGATAGACACCCGCGCCACTGGCGCAAGAACATGTGCCTGCGAGCCGCCTGTACCGCGAATCACACGATCGGCGACGCCCGCGAAGTACAGTCCGAGCCCAAAGATCACAAGTCCTGCAACTATGCTTCCGGCGGCTAACAGGAACTGGGAGATCAGATCCGCCAGGAGCCCGGCCCCCAGAAGCTCGGAAGCTTCAATTACGGCGAACAGCATGATCGCCAGCCAAGCCAGGTAGCCTACCACCTGCGATGGCGTCTGGCCGCCCGCACCCTCCGCACTGCCCAACCCGATCCAACTGAGCACATTATTGAAGCCTACGCCGGTGAGCGCGTTAGTGACGAAGCCACTGACGGCCCTGGCGACGAAGTAGGCCACCCCAAGCAGCAGAAGCGCGGCGATGATGGCCGGTACAGCCACTAACACCGTTGTCAGGATCTCCGAGGCAGGCTGCGACACCGCGTCAATCTCCAGCGCATCTAGGGCTGCGATTGCCACGGGGATAAAGATCAGTACATAGACGACGGTTCCGATGACAGCCGATAGCTTCTGACTCCCAAGCGCATCCTGAACTCCCCACCGGTCTCCAAAGGCGTCCAACCCCGCGCCGGCAAGCAGATTGGTAACAACCTGGCGCACAATGCGCGCCACGATCCAGCCTATGAGCAGGATGATGGCCGCCTCAAAGATTCCGGGGAGAGCCCCCAGGATTCCGTCCACTACACCTTGCACTGGCTCCAACAGCCCCTGCACTCCGAGCACACCAATGATGCCTGGCAGGAACACGAGGAACACCAACCAATAGACCACGTTCCCGAGCGTTTCACTCACGGAGCTGGCATCGGGTGTCTCCACTTCTGCCTGCTTGTTCAGCCAGTCATCCAACTTGGCCGCCTTCAAGCCACGGACAACCAGGAATTTCAGCACCCTGGCCGTAATCCATGCCACAAGCAGCAATACTCCGGCCCAGAAGAGCGAGGGCAGGAACCTGAAGATCTCTGCAAGGAATATCGTTATCGATTCGGCAGCGATCGTGAGCTGCAGTTGTTGGAGCACGACCACGAGTACCAACAGCAAAATCAGGTAGTAGACAGCCCTGGATATCCACAACGTTAGGTCGATTGCGCCTCCCTCCCCAGGGCCCCCTGGCATCGAACTCAATCGGCGGTCGAGCCCAATTCGGCGCAACCCCCAGCGAGTCAGTGCGCGGGCAACAATGGCGACTAGAAATCCCAAAACCAGGATTCCAATTGCAATGGCGACATTGACCAGGTACGGCCCCAACGCTTCAAACGGTGGAAGAAACTCTGGCATCTTGTGTTCCTCTCTATATGGCGCCCAAAAGGCGCGTAGTCTAGGTATTTTAACCCCTCCAACGCGCTTTAGGTACTGCCGGCGCCTGTATAATCCAGCGCTGTGAAACGCTCCCCGGAAGCCCAGATTGCGCGCGGCGCGGGCATCGTGATGGCTGGATTTACGCTTTCCAGCCTGATCGGCCTGCTCAACCGCATGCTGTACTCAGGTGTCTTCGGGACCGGCGTCTCGCTGGACGCCTTTTTCTCCGCCAACAGAGTCCCCGATATCTTGTTCAACCTGATGGCAGGTGGGGCACTAGCATCCGCCTTCATTCCCATGTTTGCCACTTTGCTTACCCAGAACAACCGTCCTGGAGCATGGCGTCTGGCCTCCGGTATCGGCAACCTGCTCATCCTGGGTTTGGGCCTGGCAGCCGCGCTGGTCTGGATCGCGGCGCCCTGGATCGTTCCCAACCTGCTCGTCCCTGGCTACGACGACCCGGCACAAATCGAGCTGGTCGTCGATTTGCTGCGCATACAACTCATCGCATTGGTGCTGTTTGGCATTAGCGGGCTCGTGATGTCGATATTGAATGCTCACCAACGCTTTGCGTTGCCCGCCCTCGCTCCTTCACTCAACTGGTTGGGTTGGATCATCGGAATATTTTTGTTCGTCCCGCGCTTTGGGATCTACGGGCTGGCATGGGGAGTGGTACTCGGAGCGCTACTTCATCTACTGATCCAACTGCCAGGCTTGCACGGCCTGCAGGCGCGTTACAGCCCGACGCTCGGCACTAAGGATCCTGCGGTGCGGGAGGTCGGAAAGCTCATGGTTCCGCGGGTGTTCGGGGTGGCGGTGGTGCAGCTCAACTTTCTGGTCAACATCATCCTGGCCTCGACTATGGTCGAGGGCAGCCTAACTGGCATCACCTTGGGTTTTGCCATCATGCTGATGCCTCAGATCGTAATCGCGCAAGCCATTGCTATTGCTGCACTGCCAACGTTCTCTGCTCAGGTCGCCCGCGGTCAGATATCCCAGATGCGGGAATCGCTGGCCACCACATTAAGAGCAGTGTTTTTTCTTTCGTTGCCGGCCTCCATCGGCCTGCTAGTACTCAGGCGACCCATTGTATCGATGCTTTTTGAGCGAGGCGAGTTTGATTCCCGATCCACAGACCTGGTTGCCTGGGCATTGCTCTGGTTTGCGGCAGGATTGGTGGGACATGCGCTGGTAGAGATCATCTCTCGGGCGTTCTATGCCCTTAAGGACACCCGCACCCCGGTCCTTGTGGGCGCGGCGGCTATGGGGCTCAACATCATTTTGAGTCTCACGCTTTCGGTCGGATTCGCTCGGATTGGCTGGGCGCCTCTCGGAGGATTGGCGTTAGCCAACACCATTGCGACTGTGCTGGAGGCGCTCATACTCCTATGGTTGATGCGAGACAAATTAGATGGCCTCGCATTCCCGCGCGTACGGCGGGGCCTCGTCGCAACTGCAGCAGCCTCGGTTGTGCTAGCAATATTCCTCGTGCTCTGGAGCGGTGGGACAAGCGGGAGCTCGGTTTGGCTTATTGGAGTGGGGGGAGCTGTCTTTGGTGCAGGAATCTACTGGCTAGCGGCGTTGTTGTTCAGGGCTCCGGAGGCTCGCGCCCTGCCGGGTATCATTCGTCGCTAAGCTATTCCGAATCCTCTTCCTGGCTTGCCTCTAGCTGGCGAAGGGAGAGCTCAGCCTCCTCGAGCAATTGACTGCAGCGATCCGCCAGGGCTTGCCCACGCTCGAACAGCCCAAGGCTTTCTTCCAGCTCCAGGTCGCCGGACTCTAGTTTTCCTACAAGAGTTGCTAATTCCTCGAATGCCTCTTCGAAACGCATCTCATCTGGTGGTTTTGGTTTCGCCATCACGTGAACCCTTTAGGAGCTCTCCTTGCGAGTTGCTTGAGCTCCGAATTCTCCATCGCTTACTCGCACCTGCAGCTCATCCCCGGCGCTCACTTGATTTACAGACCTGATAACGCTTCCGTCTGCCGTATTTCTCACAACGGCGTAGCCGCGGGCCAGCACTGTGTCTGGCCCCACTGCTTGCAAGGTCTGGATAAGACCTGCGACGGCCGCCGACTGAAGCGCAATTTCGTGGCGAATGGCCGATGTTGCGCGATGCAGATATTCATCTACCCGCTGGCGCGCATTATCTACCTTCGCTTGTGGAGAGACGAGCTCAAGCGCAGACCGTTGCGCCTGCAAGGCAGTTCGCAGCCTGAGCTGATAATCCGTCCAGGCACGCGCCAGACCCATCTGCATCTCGCGAACTTCAATAGTAAGTTCGTCCGAATCCGGCGTAGCGATCTCGGCCGCGGCAGAAGGAGTGGGGGCTCGAACGTCGGCTGCGAAATCAGAGAGCAGCACATCGGTTTCATGACCGATCCCGGTTACCACCGGTGGTTTTGAAGCGACAACTGCACGCACCACGCGCTCATCGTTGAAGGCCCACAGATCTTCAACCGAGCCTCCACCACGCACCAGAAGCACCACATCGGGTTCGGTGTCATCGAGAGCGTGCATGGCTTCCACGATCCGATCTGGGGCGGCCTCGCCCTGCACCGGAGTTGGAGAGACAATCGCTTCCACCAGGGGATATCGTCGCCGGAGCACGTTCAGGACATCCCGCAGCGCAGCCCCGGAGGAGGAAGTCACGATCCCAATTCGTCGGGGCCATTTGGGCAGCGCGCGTTTGCGGTGCTCCGCAAACAGACCTTCTGCTTCCAGGCGCTCTTTGAGCTGTAAATACTGCTGGTAGAGCTCCCCCTCACCGGCATATCGAACTTCATCGACATAGAGCTGGTACTGTCCGCCAGCTTCATACACGCTAATATTTCCGTGGATTTCGATCGCCTCACCGTCCTTGGGGAGGCGGAGCAGGCTGGCCGCACCTTGTTTCCACATCACGCATCGCACGGCGGCCTCGGCATCCCGGATCGTGAAGTAGAGATGCCCGGATGCCGGTTGGGACAGATTAGCGACCTCTCCCGCAAGCCACAGATCACCCATTCGATAGTCACTTTCAATAAGACCGCGAATGTGTCGGTTCAATTCAATTGGCGACCAAATGGTGCTTTGAAAGCCGAGGATCGAAAGCTGGCTCATGTCGCGAAGCATAACTGTCGTGCGGGGGAGTGTCAACTGAACGTTATAATGCGCGGCGTCGAGCGGAGATTGGGCGATGAATCGCACACTTGAGGAGAGGGCGGGGGACGCTCTCAATGAAAAGGGATGGACGCTCGCGCTGGCGGAGTCCTGCACCGGAGGGCTGATCGCCCATCGCATTACAGATGTTCCGGGCTCTTCCGACTACTTCTTGGGCGGAGTCACAGCCTACTCCGACCTCGTCAAAGAACGCCTGCTCGGGGTGAAGCGTGAGACGCTAATAGCAGTGGGCGCAGCGAGCGAAGAGACTGCACGGGAGATGGCTCAGGGTGCACGTCATTCTATAGGTAGCGACGTGGGTATTTCTGTCACCTGTATCGCCGGACCGGGAGGCGGAACTGACGAAAAACCGGTTGGGCTCACCTATATTGGGGCCAGTACTCCAGATGGCGAGTGGTTCGAACGACATGTCTTTCGGGGCGACCGGAAATCCATCAAGGAATCCGCCGCAGATGCGGCTCTCGAGTTACTCCTAAATGCGCTTGGAGGAAACGCTTAGCGGCTGCATGAATTCCGATGACAGGTTAGGCCTTCAGGTTGAACAGCACGTGGAGCCTGGCTCAACGCCGCGCCCGCTCGCTTTCATCTGGCAGGGGACGCGTTGGGTGGTGAATTCTGTGGGGCGTACTTGGGATGTAGATGGAGAGCACCGCTATCTATTGATGGTGCAGGGCGACCGGGTGTTTGAGCTGGCCTACTCGGACGAGGCAGGGAGTTGGCGCCTGGTCCGGCGGCCAGAAGACTTTGGACCCTCTCGAAAGGCCAGTTAGTCGCAGACGCTCCCCACGCGGCAGGATTACCACGCATCTATTGAAATCAAAAGGGCCGCCCTGATGAGCGGCCCTTTTTTTCTCGTAGATCGCGGTCAGCTTAAATAGTCTCTGAGCTGGCGCGAGCGGCGCGGATGCCGCAAGCGGCGCAGCGCTTTGCCTTCGATCTGCCGTATTCGCTCGCGGGTGAGGCCAAATTTCTGCCCGACCTCCTCCAGTGTGTAGGAGCGCCCGTTGTGCAAACCAAAGCGAAGGCGCAGGATGCGGGCCTCGCGGGGGCTCAAACTGGTAAGCACTTCTTCGATCTTGTCCCGCAGCAAATTTTGATAGGCGCTTTCAGTCGGCGTTGGAGTCGTCTCGTCCTCGACAAATGAGCCGAGCTCTGAGTCTTCTTCTTCGCCAACCGGCGACTCGAGAGAAAGCGGTCGCCACGACACGCGCATCATCCACTGCACTTTGCGCGGATCCAGTTCCATTTTCTCCGCGATCTCTTCCGGGGTGGGTTTGCGGCCCAGCACCTGTTCCAGTTCACGCGCTTCCTTGTACAGCCTGCGGATGCGATCCGACATATGTACCGGCACACGGATGGTTCGGCCCTGGTCTGCGATGGAACGCGTGATCGTCTGACGAATCCACCAGGTGGCATAGGTGCTGAAGCGGTAGCCACGGTGGTAGTCAAATTTCTCCACGGCCTTCATCAATCCCAAATTACCTTCCTGGATCAAATCCAGGAATGGCACTCCGCGCGCCATGTACTTCTTGGCGATGCTCACCACCAGGCGAGTATTAGCCTTGATGAGATGGTCGCGGGCGGCCATCGCGTCTTGAACCGTTGTTTGAAGCTCCGCCCGGCCCTTGGTGGACCCATTGCCATTGACTTTTCGAAGCTTTGCTTCCGCTTCGTTGCCACTCTCGATGCGCATCGCAAGATCCACCTCTTCCTGAGTGGTCAGCAACGGCACGCGCGCCATCTCCTTCAAATACAGCCCTACCGTATCGTCACTAGAAATGGCGCTTAAATCGAACGTTTCTGGCTGATCGTAGGCGGATTCTGGGCGAAGGTGAGTGGGCACCTGAGAAGCATGCTCATAAACCTCGACCCCGGAGCTTCGGAAGAAGGTTTCAAGCCTCTCCAACCGATTTTCCGATTCTTCTAATTCGGGGAATACCGTAGTGATGTCTTCGGTTGTGATGTAGCCCTGATAGTCCCCCTTCTCCATCAGGGCGGCAAAAGCATCTCGCTTCTGCCACCTATCCTTAGCTACTGCCATCTTCGCCCTCCCTATAGGTTAAGATTCTTGTAGCAGCGACTTCAACGCGGCAAGCCGCGGGTCGAGATCCGTTTCCAGATGCTCGCAAGTTGTCTCATTCAGATTGCCCCCACACTCAGCGCACAGCCCTTTGCAGTCAGAGCGGCATAAGGAGTGCATTGGCATGTCCAGCAACAAGTGTTCGCGAACCAGGGGACGTAAATCGAGAGCGCCTGTCTCGGGAACGTTCTCAGAAGGATCAGTGCCAGGACGTGGGGGGTAGTACAGCAATTCACCAAGCTCGACCGCAAGCGTACGATTCAACTGTGTCAGACAGCGGTCGCATTCCAGATCGATCTCTGATTCAAGCAAGCCCTCGATGTACAATCCCTCGCCGGTGCGGGTGAATCGAAGGAGCCCTCGCAGAAACGACAAGTCCAGGCCGTCTCCGACCTGGAGCGCTGGTAAATCGATCTCGAACTCCCGGCTAGTTCCTGCACCCTGATGCAGCAAAGAACCGACGTTCAATCGCAATGGATTTTGCTTAGTATTTGACACAGTGGGACTGCAATCCGGCTGTCAAAAACGCGGTCTCATAATAACATACATTGTAAGGGTTTTCGAACTAGGAACTTAGTACCAAACATAAAAACTGATTAACTGGTCGAGTTCCCGTATATGTGGCGGTATACGTCGACGATAGTCTGTATGTACTGGTTGAGTACTATTCGAATAGTCAAACTGGAGTAATTATATTGAATCCGCTTATCGAGCTTACCTGCCCTGTCAGGCTATACGCACGGCAGAAACATGTTTTTTCTGTGGATAACCTGGCCTCTCATTGCTGTCGATTATCGGCCTGAAAGTGATGCAAAAGCTGCTGCTCGGCACGCGAAACCAAGGCAAGCAAGATGAGTTGTTGGCTCTCTTATCGAACCTACCTCTTGAGATTTTCACGCCGCAGCAGATGGGAATCGATATTCAGGTCGAGGAAACAGGCACCACCTACTCCGAAAATGCCGGATTGAAGGCGGTGGCATACGCTGCCCAATCAGGACTGTGGTCGCTGTCCGACGACAGCGGCTTGGAGGTCGAGCTGCTGGATGGAGCACCCGGTTTGCGGTCTGCTCGGCTCGGGGGTAAGGGCAATTCAGACGCAGAACGAAGGCGTTTGCTGCTTGAAATGCTGGAGGAGCATTCGCGCCCCTGGGATGCCCGCTTTCGAGCTACGATGTGCTTAGCGAGGCCATCCGGCGACATCGAGTTCGCAGTAGGCCAGTGCGCTGGAGAAATCATCCCTGAGGAGCGTGGCA
>Ga0209980_10002068_pt1 | contig 10985 bp, 12 predicted proteins | sample CR02metaG_FD_183611 | JGI IMG/M metagenome (GOLD analysis project Ga0209980, IMG submission 183611) | Deep subsurface microbial communities from Mariana Trench to uncover new lineages of life (NeLLi) - CR02 metaG (SPAdes) (version 2) | ecosystem: Environmental > Aquatic > Marine > Ocean trench... | reverse complement strand
CTCAGATTCTGCGCCTCATCGACAATCAATATCACTTTCTTGCCGTTCGCAAACTGCTCGATGAGAAACATGTTCAGTATGTCGAGCAATTCGATTTTCCGTTTGTTGAATGGCTTAAAGCCGAATTCTGCGAGCACTGCCTGCAGAAACTGAGTCGGTGTCAGCTGTGTCTGCGATATAAGGGCGTAGACGATATCGTCCCCGAGCTCGCCGAGAAATGATTGCAACAAGGTGGTCTTACCCGATCCGATCTCACCGGTGACCACAACGAAGCCATCGGCCAGCCAGATCGTCGACTCCATGTACGCCTTCGCGCGAGCATGTTGTTTGCTCCAGTAGACGAACTCAGGATCCGGCGTCAAGCGGAAAGGCTGCTCTTTTAGTTTGAAGTGCTGTACGTAGGACATTTATTTTTTTAGCCAAGCCACTCATTTTACCCGTTTTTGCCGCCTCGGGGCTACGACGAAGTTCTAATAAAAAATCTCTGGGCGGTCAGTTTTTTACGGATTTTGTCCAATTCGCAGTCGCGCTCCTCGGCGCTATCGGCCAGCACCGTGATATGGCCGAGTTTCCGCCCGGGCCTAGGTTCCTTGCCATAGTCATGCATGTGGTAGCGTCCGGAGTTGCTCAAGGTTGCCGGCAGGCTGCCAATCAGATTGATCATGCCCGCATGCGAGATAGCGGAAGTATCGCCAAGTGGCATATTGAGAATTGCTCTTAGATGGTTTTCAAATTGACTCGTCACTGCTCCTTCAATCGTCCAGTGGCCTGAGTTATGTACTCTCGGTGCGAACTCATTGGCTAAGAGTCGATCGCCCAGGACAAAGAACTCCATGGCCAGTACACCGACATATCGCAGTCGGAGCAGTAACTCCGTCAGGTATTTTCGTGCCATCTCAGCAACATCCTTGGAGGCATCCGGTGCGCGCGATGTCCTCAAGATGCCATCGATGTGGCGGTTTTCCGTTATCGGATAAATAGCGACCTCGCCGGCGGCATTACGCGCGCCTATCGCCGACACTTCTCTATCGAAATCCACCCATTGTTCGGCGATAAGAGAACCCCGATGCAGCGCTTCAAACGCCGCGGAAATCTCGGACTCGTTCCCTATCAGTATTTGGCTCTTGCCGTCGTAACCGAGGCGCCGCGTTTTCAGGACCAGCGGCACGCCAATCGACCTGGCGGCACCGCGCAGATCTTCTTCAGAGTCGACCGCAACATAAGCTGGCACAGGAATCGCCAAACTCTCAAACAATTTCTTTTCGTACAGCCTGTCCTGAGCATGTCTGAGCGCTTCGATCGGCGGATAAATTTTTACGCTGTCTGCGAGAATCGCGATTGCTTCGACCGGTACGTTTTCGAACTCGTAGGTCAGCACATCGACTTTCGACGCGAGTTCGCGGAGACCTGCGTGGCTGTCAAACGGAAAACGTAAAACCGGACCAGCTATTCTTGCTGGTGGCTCGGCCGCTGGATCAAGAAACGTGAATTCGAGGTCGAGATGCTTTCCAGCAAGGCCCAGCATCTGGCCGAGCTGTCCGGCGCCGATAATACCCACTCTCATTCTTGCACGTCAGCCTTGAGGCCGTGGATCGCTCTGCGCCAGGACCGCGTTACATTGTGACTGCCGATATTCGTCCAGCGCAGTCGCAACAGCATCGTCAGTGGTGCCGAGTATGGCGGCAGCGAGTAAGGCAGCATTAATCGCACCAGGCTTGCCGATGGCCATGCTTCCAACCGGCACACCGGCCGGCATTTGAGCGATGGATAACAATGAGTCCATTCCCTGTAGGGCTTTCGACTGTATCGGGACCCCCAGAACGGGCAGGCGCGTTTTTGATGCTGTCATTCCCGGCAGGTGTGCAGCACCACCGGCGCCCGCAATGATGACCCGAAGGCCCCGCTCGACGGCCGACGCAGCATATTCGAACAAGCAATCCGGCGTACGGTGTGCCGAGACGACCTGCACTTCGTAGGCAACGCCGAGCGCGTCAAGCGTCTTGCCGCTGTGTTGCATGGTCTCCCAGTCAGACCGGGAGCCCATAATAATTCCTACTTTTGCGCTCATTGGCAGATTGTAGCCTCAGTTGGCGCAGTTCTGTACTGTCGCCGTCAATTCGTCATGCACCTGCCGGAATATCTTTCTTCGCAAAGCTCGCCTGGCGGTTTCTTCCGAACTCGCGAGGTACTCATTCAACATTGTTGAGAGGTCCCCGTTTATATTGCCTGTCATTTCAAAAAAGTCGTTCAAGCCGGCCTGCTTGCCTTGTACGATCCGGTCGCGCCAGTGTTCCGCACGGCGGAATATCTCCTTCTTCGTTCTGTCCTGGCGTTGAAACGCCTCAATCGCGCAACGTATCGCCTCCGGATCGACATTACGCATTAGCTTGCCGATGAGCTGACACTGTCGCCGCCAAGCACCGTGCGACTTGATTTTCGAAGCGGCAATGACGGCATCGAACAGATGCTCGTCCAGCTCAATATTGCGGAGCTGCTCTTCAGTCAGGTCGATCAATTGCTCACCGAGTTCCTGCAACGCCAGGACCTCTCGTTTTCTCGCGCTTTTGCTAGCCCCCATCTCATTAATCCTCATGAACCGCGTTTCTGGCGCACGGGCTCGGAGACGAGGCGCGAGCCGCGTCGAATGCCGTTGCTCATCTGCAAGGCTCGCAACGATGTATTCCGCGCGCCGAAACCCATGCGGGAAGCGACTCTGCGGACGGGCTGCTGCGTTACTCGTCGTTCATGTGGATTGACCACTTGTCGCTCCTCTGGCTTTGCTGCCCATCCGCAGAGTCCGCTTCGCGGTCATACGGATTAATCAGATGGGGCTAGGCTTATGCGTCATCACCGGCTAAGCTACTGTCGCTTTTGAGTTCATCGATTGAGCCTAATAAAAACAGGGGAAAAAAGCACACCATGAGCGTGCCTGCCAGCCGAGCATCACTGGACCAATCAGATCTCGAGGACCTCATTCAGCTCGTGCTGGACGAAGCCGCCAAGCAGGGTGCAGATCAGGCGGAAGTTGCCGCAAGTCACGACTACGGTCTGAGTGCGACAGCAAGGCTCGGTGACGTGGAAAACCTCGAGTACACTAATGACCGCGCCATCGGCGTGACTGTATATCACGGTTCGAGAAAGGGCAGCGCCAGCACGTCTGATTTCAGTATCAATGCGCTGCGCGAAACGGTCATTAAGGCAAGCACTTTTGCGAAGTACACGGCGGTCGACAAGTATGCCGGTCTAGCAGATGCCGAGCTCATGGCAAGCGATATTCCCGATCTTGAGCTATCTCACGCCTGGCAGATCGATGTCGACGCCGCCATCAAAATTGCGGTTACCTGTGAGGACTCGGCACGCGACTACGATAAACGCATATCGAATTCGGAGGGCGCGACGGTCGCTACCAGCAGTGGAGTGTACGCCTATGGCAACAGCCATGGATTCATTGGCAGCTTCCCTCGAACCAGTCACAGCATTAGTTGTAGCGTTATCGGCGATTCCAACGGTGAGATGGAGCGCGACTATCACTACAGTGCTGCACGCGACGCAAGCGAGCTAGAGTCGCCTGAGCAAATAGGCGAGACGGCCGCCAGGCGAACTGTCGCAAGACTTGGGTCACGCAAGATTAAGACGACGAAAGCGCCCGTACTTTATGCGCCCGAGATCGCGCGAGGTTTTATCGGCCATGTGATCGGCGCCATCGCTGGGGTCGCACAGTATCGCCGCTCGTCGTTCTTGCTCGGCGCTGTGGGTGAAAAGATATTCCCCGACTTTTTTCAGCTTCAGGAGCGGCCACACATCCCGAAAGCCATGGCCAGCCGGCCTTATGATGCGGAGGGTGTCGCGACTTCGGAAAGGGACATTGTCATCGACGGCGTGTTGCAGGAATATGTACTCAGTTCCTATTCAGCCCGTCGGCTCGGCTTGAAAACAACCGCCAATGCCGGTGGCGCACACAATCTCATCGTGCCGGGCAACGCAGTCGATATGGAATCAATCGTCAAGTCCATGCAATCCGGGCTCTTGGTGCAGGAGTTAATTGGTCAGGGCGTCAATCCTGTAACCGGCGATTACTCGAGAGGGGCAGTCGGCTTCTGGATCGAGAACGGTGAGATTGCCTACCCGGTTCATGAAGTAACTATCGCCGGCAACCTGCGTGACTTATATCTGAGAATAGTCGCAATCGGAAACGATCAGGATATACGCGGGGGTATACGCTGTGGCTCACTGCTCGTCGACGAGATGACGATCGCCGGCGCCTGAATCCTCAGCACCGTCCAGCAAATCAGATAAGGTTCTCTCCGCCGCGACCTTTGCAAGTGCGCCATCCAATTTAGCCCCAAGGGCGTCAACTTCTGCCGTCCATGCCGGGTCCCGGTAGGAGCCGGTTTCTCCGTGCATGCGAACCACTGCGAGTATGTCGTTCAAGCGAATTCGCGATGTTTCCTGGCCCGGTAAGAATTCTTCATTTTCAGTGGTAGTCAACAAACCGGCACTTTCCAATGCGTTGACCACCGGCGCCAGGGATATCGACGGCATCTTTAGTTGCCGGCATATCTCGTGGAGATTCGTGCTCTTGTTCGGTTCACGAAACGCTTTGCCGACGAGATACATCACGTTCAACGCAAGCCGCTCACGCATCGCATTGGACAGGCGGGGCTCGCGGCGGCCGATCCGCAGGAATGCCGGGTTCTGATAATAAAATGCGAGTTGCGCGCCGATAAGCAGTATCAGCCAACTCAGGTACAGCCAGATCAGCGTCGTGATCGCGACCGCGAAGCCGGAATAGATGAGTTGTGTGCGGCTTGCATAGAGGATGAACGTCGCGAAAAAGGCGCCGGCACTCGCCCAGAGAATTCCGCCGGCAAAACCACCAACAAGAGCGGATTTAAACTTCACTTTGGTATTCGGCATATACATATAGAGGAAAGTAAATACGCCGCTAATTAGCAGGTAGGGAGTGAACTTGCTTCCAATAACGAATATTGGCCCCAACGATTCGTTGGTGAGTACCAGTTGCACGACTTTATTGCTTTGAATCGACGCAAGTACGCCCAGCGCAACGACCATAACGATGGGCCCAATCAGCAGTACAAAAAAGTACTCTGAAAACCGCCGGGAGAAACTGCGCGGTTTCGATACGTACCAGACATAGTTAAAACTTTCCTCGACTTTCTGCACCATCGAAATTGCCGTGTAGATAAAAAACGCAAGGCTGATGCCGCCGAGTACGCCGCCTTTGACGTTATCGACAAGCGCAATGACCTGATCTGTCATCTCCCTCCCCTGAGGGCCCAGGGGTGCAACGAGGTCATATAGCAGCGGTTCCAGCTCCTTGTGTTTGCCTAAGCCCTTAAGGACAGAAAAGCTGAACGCGATCAGGGGTACCACTGACAGCAAGGTCGTATAGACGAGGCTCATGGAACGCAAGGTGAGTTGCCCGAACATGATGTCGCGGCCGAGGCCGTAGATATACCGGAGAATAGTTGCCACAAAGCGACCGAAAAGACCTCTTTTTTCCAAGAGATCTCCCCATACCAGGGTCTCGATAATTTCTTGCAACTTGGCAAACATAGAAGACCGGGTTGTGCCTTACACGCAAACAGTCGTCAATTGTACATCTGCGCGCCGGTCAGCAGCGAATAGGCTTTCTGATACTTGTCGCTCGTTCGCTTGACAATGTCGGCTGGCAACGACGGCCCTGGCGAAGTTTTGTCCCAGTCCAGCGTGTCGAGGTAGTCACGAACGAGCTGCTTGTCCAAGCTCGGCGGACTGATACCGGTACGATATTCATTCTGTGGCCAGAATCTGGACGAGTCCGGTGTCAGCGCCTCGTCGATAATGAACAGCTGCCCGTTCTCGTCCAGGCCGAATTCAAATTTTGTGTCCGCAATAATAATTCCACGCTCGAGCGCAAAGCTGGCTGCACGCTCATAGATGGCGATAGACACATCGCGGACGCGCCTGGCCAGTTCTCTGCCAATCAATTCCTCAACGTCGCCAAAACTAATGTTCTCATCGTGATCGCCGGCATCTGCTTTGGTCGCCGGTGCAAATAAGACTTCAGGCAACTGAGCGGCTTGATCCAGCCCCGGCGGCAAAGCGACGCCACAGATTCGACCGGTGAGCTCGTAATCGCGCCATCCCGAGCCGATCAGGTAACCACGGACAACGGCCTCTATCGGTAAGGGCGCGAGTCGTCTGACGATAATGGTGCGTTTCTCAAGCACGTTATACAGTGCAGCGTCGTCAATCACGGACTTGAGTTCGATGTTTGTCAGATGGTTCGGAATCAGGTCCGACATCATGTCGAACCAGAAATTCGAGATCTGAGTGAGTACCTCGCCCTTGAAGGGCACGGGATCCGGCAGGATGACATCATATGCAGACAAGCGGTCGGTCGTGACGATTAACAAATGAGCGTCATCGACGCCGTAAATGTCGCGAATTTTGCCACGGCCGATCAGAGGCAAGTCGGGGATCGATGATTCAAACAAAGTATTTGAAGACGTCATGGGACTTATTGCTGCGGATAATGGCCGTTCCCTCTCTGCGCCGCAAGCCATCGACATACCAATACTCTAAATGTGCAGTTAGCATTGTCGAATGCCCTACCTGGGGAAAATAATTGGCACGGTGGCGGGCCTGGTAACAGGTAAGCCCTGGCTTGCCCTTCTTGGCCTCATCCTCGGACATCAATTCGACAGAGGATTCGCTCAGAAATTTAGCTACTTTGGCCAGCATGACTTTAACGCCCGTTTGGACCGCTTGCCGGAGAGCTTTGTCAAGGCACTCTTCCAAACGATGGGACATCTTGCAAAGGCCGATGGCCGAATCACTGAAGACGAGATTCGGGCAGCTCGCGCGCTGATGCATCGACTTGGACTCGGTCCGCCCGAGATCAGGTACGCTATAGAATGGTTCGACGGCGGCAAGCGGCCAGACTTCTCCCTCATATCCACCCTCCGGCAGCTCAGGCAGGAAAGCGCCAGACGCATTGAGACCCGCGGCTTGTTCGTGCGCCTGCTGTTGGAGGTGTCACTTTCAAAAGACCGCTTGCATCGACGCGAGCGATCGCTGTACTGGACGGTCTGTACCGAACTCGACATCGGTCGCGTCGAACTCGCACAGCTTGAAGCCATGATTCGCGCGCAGCGAGGTTTTCGGCGCTCACCGCAGGGAAGTGCCGATGCCCAGCGCGTTCTCGGCGCTTACCTGGCACTCGGGATCAATGAGTCGTCAAGCAATGCCGAGATCAAACAGGCGTATCGGCGTCTCATGAACAAGAACCACCCAGACAAGCTGGCCTCGAAAAACCCTGATGCTGCCGCCATCGCAACGGCGGAGCGAAAAACAAGAGAGATCCGCAGCGCATATGAAATGCTCAAAGCACGCAGGAGAATTCGCTAGAACCTGTCTCAACAATCCTCATGAGCCTCGCTTCTTGCATCGCATCCCGCAAAGACCGCTTCGCGGCGTCGAGAATTATCGAGACAGGTTCTGGTGTAGTATGCGCTCGTCAAAACAATGGAAAGTGATGTGGATAATTTAATCGCGCCGTCGATTCTCTCAGCCGACTTCGCCCGGCTCGGCGATGAAGTTAATGCAGTGCTGGAGGCCGGCGCGGACATCGTGCATTTTGACGTCATGGACAATCATTTCGTGCCCAACCTGACCATTGGTCCGCTTGTTTGCGCGGCCCTTCGAGATCATGGCGTCACAGCTCCTATCGATGTGCATCTGATGGTGGAGCCCGTCGATCGCTTGATTCCCGATTTCGCAAACGCCGGCGCTTCGTATATCACTTTTCATCCGGAGGCCAGCCGCCACGTTCACCGCACCCTCAGCCTTATTCGCGATCAGGGGTGCAAGGCGGGCCTGGTGTTCAATCCGGCCACACCGCTGACCTGGCTCGAGCATGTGATCGAAGACCTCGATATGGTCCTGGTCATGTCGGTCAATCCAGGTTTCGGCGGCCAGAAATTCATCGATTCGGCGCTCGTCAAACTGCGTCAGGCAAGACAAATGATTGACCAGAGCGGCTGGGACATCCGCCTCGAAATAGACGGCGGCGTAAAGGTCGAGAATATTGGAGAAATTGCGGCCGCCGGAGCCGATACGTTTGTCGCAGGCTCCGCGATCTTCGGCACGGATAATTATGCCGCCACGATCGGCGCCATGAGGTCCGAGATAGACAAAGCGATCTGATCGATCAGAACTTTCGGTTGGGCCGGGCTCCGAATACGACAATCGTCTTGCCGCTCGCTGAAACCAGGCCCTGTTCCTCGAGCACTTTCAGCACTCGACCGGCCATTTCGCGCGAACAACCAACAAGGCGGCTCAATTCCTGGCGGCTGACCTTAATCTGCATTCCATCCGGATGGGTCATCGCGTCCGGTTCATTACACAGGTCCATGATCGCGTGGGCGACCCTACCGGTGACATCAACGAAAGCCAGGTCACCCAGTTTGCGGTTCGTGCGATCGAGTCGCGTCGCCAATTGCGTCGCAAGTTCAAAGACAAGCCCTGGGCTTTCGCTCGCAATCTGCCGGAAACGGGGATAAGTCATTTCGGCAATCTCGCATTCGGTCCGTGTCCTTACCCAAGCGCTGCGGGTGGGTTGCTCGTAGAACAGGCCCATTTCGCCGAAAAACTGCCCCTTATTGAGGTATGCGAGGACCATTTCGTTGCCGTCTTCGTCCTCGATCATGACTTCGACGGATCCGTCAACGATGTAGTAGAGGACATCCGGTAGATCCCCGGCATGAATCATTACGGTTTTCGAAGGAACCGTTCGCACCCGGCAATAGCTCAAAAAGCGGTTAATGGCTGGTACGTCGCTCATGGTCTTCGCTGTCGTCTGCATGTAATGATCCTCAACCAAGCTAAGTGCGTGTTTTAGCGGATTTCCGATTCTGCCGGGATTATATTTAATCGCTCCACCCGAAACCAGCAACATCATAACCAGTATGCGGTCCTCGTCATAATCTTTGCGGCGAGACGCATCATTCGTCGAACATAGGCAGGTAACTCGGCCGCGCCGGCATCTTTGGCTCTGGCACCGTGCAATGCTTCTTCATCGCGCATTTGATGGACGATGGCGCGGCTTTTTGCGTCCTCGGCAGGCAGACGATCGAGGTGCCCGCTCAGGTGTTGCACGACCTGCCGCTCTGTCTCCTCGATGAATCCCAGGCTCCAGCGATCGCCGAGAATGCCGCTTGCGGCGCCCATAACGAACGCACCCCCGTACCAGACAGGACTCAGGCGGCTAGGGGCCGAGCCGAGTTCATTCAGTCGCTCCTCGCACCAGGCCAGGTGATCAAGTTCCTCGTCGGCAGCGCGTTGCATCTGGCCTTCGATATCGGGGTTACGAGCGACCGCCGCATGGCCCTGGTACAGTCCCTGGGCGGCCATCTCGCCTGCATGGTTGACGCGCATCAAGCCAGCCGCATGTGATTTTTCACTCGCCGACATCGGCTTGTCGTCAATATTCTTGGCCGGGTTTTCCCGGGCCGCGTGCGTCGGCGTGGCGGCGACCACCTTCAGAATACTGCCGACACCGGCAAGCAGGCGGTCAACGGGTGTCAGCTGTCGTTCGTTCATCGCGGGCATTATAGCCGACTATGTGGTATCGATAACCAGTTGATATTTAGCAGATAAATCGAATCGCTTTCCGTGCTTATTCTGGCCGCAAATTCGCCTTCTGTTTGCATTGCGGCGGTGCGTCAAGTAGAATTTCGCGCCTTTCGCCAGGGACGAGACTGCCCCCCATTGGGGACGACGTTGTCCCCCCATTTGGATCGAGACACCATGAAGACGTTTTCTGCCAAGCCAGACGAGGTTCGCCGCGACTGGTATGTTGTTGATGCCACCGGCAAGACACTGGGACGCCTGTCTAGCGAGATTGCGCGTCGGCTGCGTGGCAAGCACAAACCCGAATATACGCCGCACGTTGATACGGGCGACTACATTGTCGTCGTCAACGCCGAAAAGATTCGCGTGACAGGCAACAAACTGAAAGACAAGATGTACTATCGTTACACGGGCTACGTCGGCAATCTCAGGTCGATGCCCCTCGAGAAGCTGCTCGAAGAAGCGCCCGAACGCGTACTGCAATATGCGGTCAAAGGTATGTTGCCGCGCAATCCCCTGGGCAGGAAAATGCTGTCCAAGCTTCGGGTATTCGCTGGCCCGAACCATAAACATGAGGCACAGCAGCCTCTGCCACTGGACATAAACGCCTGACACAATGCAGTGTCAGGTTTGAGGCATAGACAATGAGTGAAGCACACTTTTACGGAACGGGTCGGCGCAAGACCTCGACTGCGCGAGTATTCTTGAAACCCGGCGGCGGAGAGATTACCGTCAACAATCGACCGCTGGACCAGTTTTTCGGGCGCCAGACTGCGCGAATGATTGTTCGTCAGCCTCTTGAGCTGATGGACCTGACTAAAATGTTCGATATTTCCGTGACAGTCAGCGGAGGTGGAACAACCGGGCAGGCAGGTGCAATCCGCCACGGGCTGACACGTGCACTCTTGCAGTACGATGAAGCTATGCGGCCGGCGCTTCGAAAAGCCGGATTCGTTACGCGCGACGCTCGCGAAGTGGAGCGAAAGAAGGTGGGCCTGAGGAAGGCACGCCGCGCGACGCAGTACTCGAAACGATAGAATTCATTAGGAGCTGCTACTGGCACCTGTGGAACGCACCACTCAGGATGGTCACTTAAGATAAATCCGCACCAATCGGTACGGTGCCATTAAGCGCAGAGCGCAGAGGGCGGATTTGGGGGATCGTCTAGTGGTAGGACTGCGGACTTTGACTCCGCCAACCAAGGTTCGACAAAATCGCCGGGAGCGATTTTGGACAACGGCGCGAAGCGACGTTGCCCGGAGGGCGAGGGCCAGGATGGCCCGAGTCAATCCTAGTCCCATATCCGTTGCATGTTGGTTAAGATAAGTTTTTCGGATTCGTAATCACTT
>Ga0209980_10002067_pt1 | contig 10987 bp, 1 predicted proteins | sample CR02metaG_FD_183611 | JGI IMG/M metagenome (GOLD analysis project Ga0209980, IMG submission 183611) | Deep subsurface microbial communities from Mariana Trench to uncover new lineages of life (NeLLi) - CR02 metaG (SPAdes) (version 2) | ecosystem: Environmental > Aquatic > Marine > Ocean trench >... | reverse complement strand
AGCCCGACGTTGGTTTCGAGAACCTTACAAACTACCTGTTACATTCAGGAATACGCCTTGGTGGTCGTAGCTCAAGTCTGTCAGGTCGGCGGAGAAGTCCGTGAAGTTATAGCCCAAACCGATCTTGAGATGGTCACCGAGATATCGAGAAACGGTCGTTAGGAACCCGCTGCGGCTTTCGTCCAAATCCGGCATATCCAGCAGGCGAACTTCAGCCATGAATTCCCAGTTGTCGCGGAACTTGTAATCGCCGCGGAGCACATACAGGCTTGCATTGTTTGCAAAGAATGTCGGGTCTTCCCGATCGAGGCTTACGTAGCCAATCCGGTAGGCGTACTTACCGCCGATGGAAATGCGCGGCGTGAGATCGTAGGTGATATCGACGGCTGCGATATGACTCTTCTGAATGAACTCAGCTGCGATGTTTTGCAGTGTGATCTGATCCGTTGTCGGCACATTGTAGAAATAGGTGTATTTGACCATGGCATTGAGGCGATCATTACTGACCGGACGATATGCGTAACCGGCTACCGCTTCCGTAAATCCGCCATCGTAGAACGTGCCTAACGAACTCTCACTCTCTGAATGGTTCAGTTTTCCAATGATGCTTCCCGACGGTCCCAGCTGATATTTGAGACTGTTGCGAAATAACCAGGTCTTCCGTTCGTTCCGGCTGAGATCCAGCTGTTCAACATCATCATTGCGGTATTCGATGCCGCTAGTGAATTGCAGGTTGGCCGACACGAAGCCAAGCTGAATTCCACCCGCTACACGGTCGGTCTCGGCACCTGTCAGCGTGTCATGCAAGGTTCCAATGTCCGTATTCAGGCCGAGGCTCCATTTATCGCCTGGAGCAATACTGATACCGGTCGAATGAGTCAAACCTGTCATCGTATCGCTGCGTTGGTATCGTTCTTCAAGAAAAACGCTGGCACTGTCCGAGAAGCGTGACTTAACGCCGGCAACCAGATTCCCCTGACTGCCGCGGCCAGAATTCAGGCCATTGTCCGCACGCTCATTCTCAAGTGTGTAGTTGAGATACATACTCGTGCTATCGGAGTACTTGTAATTCGTTCCAAGCCGGCCCCCGGCGCCGAGATCGCCACTGGAAACTTCGGCATCTATTTGCAGTTTTTCGAAAAATTGCATGGTGCCACCAACGCCAGCACGCGCATTTTCCTGTCGTGTCCCGGTGACAGAAAGCGTCTCTTGCACGAAACCGTAAAGGTTCCAATCAGCTTTCGAGTCATAACCAACCTGCACGACTGCGTCGGCCCGCTCTCCTTCGTCTTGAGTGAGCGGCACGATAATTGATCGGTCAGTGCGTTCGTCTTCACGGTAACCGACGCTTACGTCCCAACGGTCACCAAGTTTATAACCAAGAGTGTATTCCTGTGCCCGTGTCTCGATGCCTTGCAGCTGACGTCGGTTATCAACCTTGGCACCGAAAGTAAAGCGTTGTGCGAGAGGCAGACTAAACGTGCCACCGTAGTTTTTGGTATCGGTTAAAGCCGTTAATCCCGGCGCGGAGTAGCCGGCGTCAACTTCCTGAACATACAAAGTCATACGCGCATCGAAGCCGAAGTCGATAATATCGGCCAGGCGCAAGCTGATATCTGCTCGTCCGGCATCCGCCTTTGCATTAGTGAACTGCGTCGCATCGTAGCTGTTGAATTCATAACCACCGTCATTTGAAAACAGCGGCATCGACAACAGGCCCTCACTTGTCGCTTGCTGAATCTTGAACCAGGACTCCGAGGTCAGTCTGAATGTGAAGTCTGCGGCCTGCAAAGTGCTGTCTGCGCCATTTTGCTCATTCACGTTTGACGTCACTCCAAGCTTCACGTGTTCGCCAAACCAGTAGTGTGCCTGGCCGCCGACGGACAGTGCATCAATAGCGTCGAAGCCCGGACTGTACTCGTAACGCACTACCAGGTACGCCTCGTCTCCAGATACGGCTCCGCTGCGAACGAGCAAATTATCGTCGGCGGTTGATGCCAATGGCTCGGTCAACACAACACGGCCTTGCAGATAATCAATGTCGTAGTCGATTACTGGTGTCAGGTTGACAACGCCCGTCACCATTCCCGAAGCCTTGTCGCGCAATTCAATCCGAATTCGCTCCGACCCGGTGAGCAAGTCCTGGCGGCGCAGGAAGTACAGGGATCCGCCCGTTCCCCGGAATTCCTCACGACTCCCGATCGTACCGGGTTCCGCGGCATAAACGTCCACTGCGTATCGCTGCTCGCCAAAGTCCGTCGTTGCGTCGGACTGATAATGCGCATTCGCGCCATACAATCCGCGATCAACATGCGCCAGCTCGTTGTTTACGTAACCAATCTTGAAGTTACCCCATTGACCGTAGTTGTCGTCCTGACTGAGGCGTACGAAGAACTTGCCCATCGTCGGGGCCATCTCTGCGACGGTACTGTCGTCACCAAAGGTCGGGTAATAATACTTTTCATCGATACGCCTGAAAAACGCGTCGGGCGTCTTGTCCATGAAGCCGCTGAATATGTTCTTTATTGGTCCTTCACGGGTATCGGCGCTGGCCATTAGGCGCCAGTGGTCACCAAACTTGCCATTGACGAAAAACGCCAGTCGTCCATCAACATTTGAGTTCGGGTCGCTCGTTGAATTGGCGCCTTGTAAGAGATCGATCGGTCCGCTCGATTGATTACCGGAAACGGTCAGGTCCGCCATACCGACGTAGAACCAGTCATTGTCTTCGAATTCAAAGTCACGCAGATAGAGCTCACCACGCCCCTCTTTATCAAGAACAGCGACTTCAACCGTGTGTAACCCCTGCGGTAAAATTTCTTCAGCGACGAATTCGCCATTCTCATCAACCGGAATCGGCCGGCCTGCTACCCAGACTTCCTTCTCTTTCGAAATTCCGCTACCACGCACGCTGACAGTGCCACTACTAAGACCTATGTTTTGCCGGTCCAACGTGTTTTGGCCGTAGGCCGAAAATAGAACAGCGTCCTCATCGGATTTATCGACACCGTCTTGCAGCTCGATTTCCTCTAACGGAAATTCATCGTCATAGTCGACCCACAACGCTTGCGGTTCCGTCTCATCAAAATTGCCATCTGCACCGTAAGCTCGCAGCACGTAGGCCAGCTTCTTTGCTGGCGCCCGGAAGCTATCGGATGCCGGCCGCCAGGTCGACGAACCGTTGAGATTCATCTTGATAACATCAAACGGCTCGCCTTCGAGTGACTGACCGTTCTCGAATACACGAATTTCAGCGCGATCGATGAAGTATGAATAATTGGTGTACATCCGGAACTGCACTTCAGATGCGTAGGTATCACCATCTTCAAGCGCCGCGACTGCGATGCGTTCCGGCTGTGCCACCACGCTGAGTCTGGGGGCGGACTTCAAATTGTCGAAGCCAAACTTAATATCTACCTTCGCCAAAGCAACGTCTGTACAACGTTGAATGTCCGCCGAACTGCGTTTTGGATCGTCGATCGGCACGCCGTCTACCGTGATTCGCATCAAGTTTAGCCCCAGCGGATCCTCAGGGCTGAGTTCGCGAGTCATGCGCGTGATGTCAACGCCCTCGTAGTCATCCAAAATCGCAAGTTCGTCGAAAACAACCTGGACCGACACATGCGATGTTTCGCCCTGAATAAATCCGGCATTAACAACATCATCGGAATGCACATAACCGCGACCTTCGAATTCAACCTGTGACGAATCGAGTGTCAGATCGGCGGCAACCTGCTGCATTGCCCGACGCGCCCGCGAAGCAGACAAGCCAACATCATCGGTGTAGACACTCGCTGTGCGGCGAGCGAGTCGTTCGTTGCGGGTGTAGCCAACAAAGCGAAGTCGCGGATTGACCTTGTCAGCAACATCTTGCAGACCGCGCATCAACGTTGCCGCATAGCCAGTCTGGACGACCGGCCTGCCGGCCACGAACCTAATATCGTCGATCGCTCCCCACGGAGGATCGTAAATCTTCGTCACCATCTCCGCGCCAGCATCGCCCGGACACAATTGCGGCTCATCCGGCAGGTTCTGCAGCGGATCGTCATACCAGAACTCGACTTCGACCCGACGATTAAGGGCGCGCCCCTGTGCCGTCTCGTTAGTGCTGAGCGGTTTCTCTGCACCACGACCATTGCTTTCGACAGCTTTGGTTGGCAGATCCAGACTGTCCTGAATAGCCAGTGCAACACGGCGCGCGTGAGCTTTGGATAAGCCAACGTGATCACCGTAAATTCTTTCAGTCCGGCCGGTCAGGGGCACCCCGTCAGTGAAGCCAACAAACTTCACTACAACATTCTCCTTGCCTTCGAGATTGCTAAAGCCCTGTTTCACTTGTTCGATGAACGCGTCGTCCACATCCACCGCCTCCGCACTGTAGTGCAGAGGAGCAATCAGATTCTGAACGCGTGCGCGTCGAGCGTGACCGTCGATATACCTCAGTTTACAAACCGTTTCGATACGACACACTTTGACTGTCGCGACTTCGTGCTCGACCAGGAATTCTTCGAGACCGACCTCGTCATGAATTTCGTCGTACCAGACCTCTACTTCGACGCGACGATTTTGCGCCTGGCCTGCCGCAGTGTTGTTGGACGCAACCGGGCTCAGATCGCCCCGCCATGAATACGACACCGCTTCGGCCGGTAACGCCAGAGCCGTTTGCATGTACTCCGCAACCTCACCGGCGCGTTCGTGCGAAAGCCCCATGTTATCTGTATATATCCTGGCCAGCCGCGGTGACAACCGTTGATTGTCTGCATGCCCCACGAGGTGCAGGCGAACATTCAGCCGGTCTTTCATGCCATCGAGGATTTTACTGAGGGCCTCAACCGTGCCCTCAGGAATCTGTGCAACACCGGATTCGAAGAGAATCGGCGCAACGACGTTGCCGAGCTTGACGGTCTCAAAACCATCCTTGATTATTTCACGGGTTTCAATTACATCACTCGCTTCCGTAGCAAAGCGATCTGCGTCTTGTACCCACGGCGTAAAATCGATGTCGTTCGTAAGGTGCCGTTCGACGGCCTCACCGATCGATACCTCATCGACATCCTGCGCAATCGCAGCGATCGGCAACCACAAAAATAGTGCTATCAAGCGGGTCAATGCGTTCATCGTTCACTTCCCCGCGGCCGCGCGACCGGTCCACCCAGTCGCCAGTGAATCTCTGGCTCAATGATGAGTTCGTAGCAACAGTTGAGCTCTTCCCACGCGTCCGCTATCTGCGCCTTCAAACTATTCAGTCGTTGCTCGACCAGCGCTTCCGACTCGAGATCGGCGACGTAAGAAAGACGCAATATCGCCGGTGCCTTTTGCAGTTCCTCGATCAACAGGGTGATTCGTGGCACCCACTGGTGGCGCATTGTTACTGCATTCGGTTCGAATACGGCATCGGCAATGTCGAGACCGACGACACGGTGAATCGACGCTCCGAAATTAATACGCAACGACTTACCACGCGTCGCACGCTGCACCTGTACCGGGCGTGTTGATGGCCGGAATCCGCTCGGCAACGTCCGGTCATCAAGTTTCAATACAAAATTGCTGCCACGGCTTTCACTCGGAACGATGGCGCAGGTAATGTGATAGCGACCGTAGGAGTCCGTACTTGCAGCCAAACCTTTCGCGGTTACCAAGCGAACACCGGGCAAGCCTTCTTCATGATCGTCCTGATAACCGTTGCGATTAACGTCGTTGAAGACCTTGCCTGTAACATCAGTGCAATCGAAGGTCGGGTCCGGAATAATTCGTACCGTTGCCGATGCCTCTTCTGATATGGCGCTGCCCAATATTGAGTTGATTACCTGAGCACGATTCACGAACTCGCCTTCGGTGACGCCGGCGCCGACTGCAAGAAGCAGTTTGATCGTATGGCGACCGTCTATAGCTAACGTGAAGTTCGACCAGGTCAACTCGCGCCCGATGATCGTCGGCTCAAGAGGCTGGCCATCGAATCTCGCCGATCCCTCTATGTAACGGAACCCAGCCGGGAATCGATCGATTACATTGACGTCCTGCAGCTCAACGCCAAAAGTATTGTTGATGGTAATGGCATACGGAACCAGTTGTCCGCGGGTCACATTCAACATTGGTGTCGTCTTCGTAATGGCGACGGCACCGCCGAGGCGTGGGTCCAGCGGCACGTGGTTATTGAAGAGCTGACTTGAGCCTGGAACTTGAGTGGCATCCAGTCGCAGGAAAAGATGGTAGTCAGTCGCCGGACTTCCCGCCGGAACGGACACCAGAGGCGCAAATTCAGAAAGTTGCGCTTCACAGGTTTGCGGGGTCACAGGATCCGCGTCTGTCGACGAGCCCGGGCAGGATGGAACATCAAACGGCAATGTCGTCTGGTCTGACGCTGGCGGAATCAAAACTGATATGCCCGGTACGTAGGTCGTGTCCGGAGCTGTAACCTGGATCAGGTAGTTGAGGCCACTTGGGCACGCCGGGTCCGAGAAGTTAATGTCGAATTTGTAGTAGCCGTTAGCAACGGTCACTTGATCCTTATGATTCGGGTCATTGAAACAGGCTGCCGGCAAGGCGACACCACTGCCCGCGCTCACGAGCGTCACGATAGCGCCCGCAACCGGCGTCCTCGCAACAGAATCATAGATAACACCGTTTGGATCGACCGGCATATTCAAAGCAAGCAGGTTGCTGCCTGCAGTTACTTCGATCTCCGTGATCCATTGCTGACCGTCAGTAAAATCCGAATCGGTTTCACCCAGCAATGCCGTCGTAGAAACAGCCCCGGGCGCGCTGAACCGAAGCGAATACATCTGGCCGGTGGCGTAATTGGGGACGACATTGGTAAACAGGTAATATCCATCGACGTCGGTGACCATGGATCGCACCGGCTGATTATCCAGCAACAGCTCAACGATCCATCCTTCGAGAAGCCGCTCAAGACCGCCGGGGGTGTTGTCGTGATCCGCGTCATGCCAGGCGTTACCACTCAACATGCCGGCATTCGGCATCGCGCCGACGTCGATCATGACGGTTGCTTCCGCCTGCTGCTGCGGGTCGTCCCAATAAACGCGCGCAGTATTTACAATCGTCGTGCCTTCGATGAGGATTGGATTTATTATGGCTCGGAAACGCAACACCAGCGATTCGCCCGGAGCGAGTGGACCGTAGTTTGTAAAGTAGTCGGCTGTAATGACAGGGCCTGCCACATTGATGCCATTGGCCAGACCATTCAATGTCGCGGACTGGTCGACATAGCTCAGGTAGCCCGGGTTCGTTTCATCGAGGTCATCGCGGAGAGTGACGTACAGCGCGGGTACCGTACCGACATTCTGTACCGTAACGACGTACTCGAGTGTCGCGCCGGCAATTGCCGCGCCACCATCAACGACCGAGACTTCTTTTGCAATGGTAAGAACTTGCGCATCGCCAACAACGACCACCGTCGGTTCCGGCCCGGTCGCGGGATTGCCGTCACCATCGGTCAAGAGATCCGCAAACTCAGTACTGTAGACCGTAGCCTGGTTAATGATCAGGGTGCCGCGGGCTACTCCGGCATCAACCTGCAAATCAAACTGCACCACTGCGGACCCGCCCGGAGACAGTATCCCCTCTCCCGCCCCCGGAATTGGCGGCGTCAGATCCGACGAACTGACCGGGACGCCTGCTGCGAGCGGGAACGTGCCGCCGTCTGGTTGCGCAACAGGCAGGCCATTCAGCGTCGTCGAGTCAGGCACATAGGTCGTGTTGGCCGGCACATTGTCGAACAATTCGACAGCCGTTGCCGGCACGTTGCCCTGGTTGTAAATCGTAATCGTGTAGCGCAGTACATCGCCGGGATCGACGATACCGGGTGAGCCATTGTCGATCTGCAACGCTGCCGATTTTGCGGCGAACAACAACGGGAAATTGCCAACGACATCGAGCGTCGGGTCATCCACCAATGCCGTGCGTGGATCGTCGGACGGTTGATCTGCAATACCCTGGTCCACAGCGCTGACGAAAGCCTGGTTCGATATGACGGTGCCATCCGGCACGTCCGCATTAACGATGACATCGAACGTTATCGTCGCGACGTTATTGGCAACAGCGGCGTTCAACACACCCGGCGTCGTATCTTGCGGTGCATTGAGCAAGATTCCGTCTATCAGCGGTGAGCTCACACCATCGGGAACGGCCATTCCATTCAGCGTGGTGCTGCCAGCGACATACACAGTATTGGCCGGTACCTGGTCAACGATAAATACGCCAGTTGCGTTGTCGGTGCCGACGTTTTGTACAGTGATTGTGTAGCGCAGCGTCTCGCCGGCCAGCAATACATTCGGGTCGCCGTCGAGGTAGGTCGAGATCTTTTCGACAACGAATGACGGCGCCGACTGGATCAGGATTTCTGTCGGGTCCTCATCGCCGGCTACGTTGGGGTCGGCAGCACCGTTGATGTTCGGGTCGTCGCTGATTGCGATCGGGTAACCAAGGAACGAGGCCTCCGACTGGTTGAGGACGACGCTGCCATTTGCAATTACGGGTGCGAGTTGAACTTCGAACTCTATAAAGAGGGTTTCGCCAAGCCCGCCAATACTCAAATCTCTGATATCCAGCAAGCCGGTGCCTGCGGCGCCGCCATTCGGGTCTGTGTTCGAGCCATCAGCACCGGCTGGCAAGGTCGTGATGGTCAGTGTCCCGGCCTGGAACATCGCCACCGCGTTCAGACTGTCGAGTTCGTCGACAATGTTGAAGCCGTCGATCGGCGCATTGCCGGCGTTTTCAATTCGTAATGTGTAACGAATCGTGTCACCCGGCGTCGCAACGGTTGCCGGATCTTCACCCGTCGTAACGTTGACGGCATATTTCTCGAAGATCAGTGTGGGCGTGAATACCAAAATGGTATGTGCATCTTCATGATCGACAATATTGACCGTGCCGTCGGTAATGACGCGATCGTAATCACGCGCATAGGCCAGCGCGGCGGCATCCGAGACATCCAGGCTGAACCATTCGGTCGCACCCGCGATATTCGTTAGCGCCGCATTTTCCTGGCTATCGATGTCGAGCTCTGTTTCGTAGGTAACGATCAGGTGCTCGTCAACACCGATGGCGCTGCTGGCGCTCAACATGGTCAGCGTCAACGAACAGGTCGGGTCGCCGGCGAATACAGCTGTGTAATCCGTACCATCAACGAGGACCGCCGACACCGGCGTAACACCGTCGGACGCAAATACTTGCACCGTGATCGTCACGGGCGCAGCGTCGCACATGCCACCATCGGCCTGGTTCGGTAGCAGATCGCCTATCGTCAGGTTGTAGGCTGGCGAATCGCCGGCATTATGAATATCGAGCGTAAACGTCTCGGGCAAACCGATACGCATTTGCAACGGGCCGCTCTTAGTCATGGTCAGGTTCGGCTCGACGATGGTCATCGGCCCGGTCGTGCCGGAATCGCCGGTCAGTTCGGTCCCTGCATCGCCGTCGAGCTGGTTGTAGGTAAACCACGCCGTATTCGTAAATTGCAGTCCAGCGACATTGGTAGCTGTATCCACGAGGCGCACCGTGATTTCAACCACCACCTGCTCGCCCGCCGGAATGTCAATGCCGACCACCGGGTCTTCGATGACCAGGCTTGTTGCAGTACCCGTGTTAACCGGAGTCCACGGGCCTGACCCGGAGATCTTGATGACGCCGACGAACTCCAGATCAGCCGCCGAAGCTGCCAGATCATCGAGAATCCGCACGTCGTACATATCTGCAATATGCGGTGCGAACGGAACCGTAATTCTGTAACTGAATTCTTCGCCAATGGTTGCGGTGGCCTGCGTATTTTCCTTGAGCAGCGGCGAGGGTGGTACTACCTCGATCACAACACGCGTCGGGTCTTCGTCACCATCGATACTCGGATCGGACTGACCATTGACGAATGGGTCGTCACTGTCCGCCAGCTTAACCGCGCCCATCAGGTCCGCCTGATTGGTAACCACGGTGCCACCGAGAAGCCCGGATTCGAGCACGATATCAAACTGGATCAGGACTTCGCCGTTCGCTGGCAGATCCATGCTGCGGATGTCGATCATTCCGGCGCTGTTGGTCCCGCCGAACGGATCCGTATTGCTCGTATCCGCGCCGGGCGGAATCGTAGCCGCGATGAGCGTCAGCGAACCCGGCACGAAAACCGCCGTGGGATTCATCGCGCCAAGATCATCGACAAACGAGAAGTTGGAGAGACCACCATCTGTTGTCTGCAGACGCAGGGAGTAACGCAACGCATCGCCCGGTGCTGCTACGGTGGCGGGATAGACGCCGGTCGTTAGATTCTCGACTGTTTTTTCGAAGAAGTAGCCGAATAACGCGACGGTCGTGGTATGGGCATCTTCATGATCATCGATACCGGGCGTGCCCGTGACAACAGTTCGTGAAAATCCGATGCGGTCGATGTTGCTGCTGTCGCCGTTGTACCATTGTGTTGCACCGGCAATGTTCGTTAATGTGGCGCCATCCTGGCTATCGGAATCGAGTTGCGTCCGGTAGCTGACTACCAGGCGCTCATCCGGTCCGATCGTCGCCTGCCCCGTCAGCATGACTATTGTCAGCGTACAGGACGGCGCACCGGCATAATTCAGCGTGTAGTCGATGCCCTCGATCAGCGGACCCTTGCCCGGAACCGGTGTAACACCGTCTGCCGCATATACCTGTGCGCTTAGAATTTCGGGCGTCGCATTACACATACCACCCGTCGGTCCGTCGGGAAGCATGTCGATAAGTGTCACGTCCCAGGCATCGCTCAGGCCAGTGTTATGTACGTCGAGGCCGAATACGCCCCACTCCCCCAGATTCAGGGTGAGGCCCAGTGTCGCGGGACCGGTCTTGGTCACAATCAGCTCGGGCGCGGCGATCGTCAGCGGCTCCGAGATTCCCCATTCGCCAGGTAGCGGCTCGTAGAAGATGCCATCAATGAGTCGACCGAATTCCCACTTAGCGGTATTGACGAATTGCGTACCCGGTGCATTGACGGGCGTATCTTCGAGGA
>Ga0209980_10002065_pt1 | contig 10993 bp, 8 predicted proteins | sample CR02metaG_FD_183611 | JGI IMG/M metagenome (GOLD analysis project Ga0209980, IMG submission 183611) | Deep subsurface microbial communities from Mariana Trench to uncover new lineages of life (NeLLi) - CR02 metaG (SPAdes) (version 2) | ecosystem: Environmental > Aquatic > Marine > Ocean trench >... | reverse complement strand
CATTCTCCAGTTCACTTACCCGTTGTGCAAGCCTGTCCAGGCGTCTGAATCTGGCCACTTGTCGTTTCCAGTCCCGGTCCTTCTCAGCAGGAAAACTGGCCAGGTAAAACCCCGGCTCCCTGATGTCCTTGGAAACCATCGTCGCCCCGCCGATGAATACGTCATCACAGATATTCAGGTGCCCGGCCATGCCTGAGCGACCGCCAAACATGCACCGCTTGCCGATTTTGGTGCTGCCGGCAACCGCGGCGAATGCTGCCATCGCGGTGTGTTCGCCGATTTCTACGTTGTGTCCGATCTGGATCAGATTATCCAGCCTGGCACCATTGCCGATGACAGTATCGTCTATCGCGCCGCGATCGATGGCCGTGTTGGCGCCGATTTCTACATCATCGCCAATTCGCACACCACCCAACTGGGGCACCTTGACCCAGGCAGCGCCGCTTTTCGCGTTGCCGAAGCCGTCAGCGCCAATTACCGCGCCCGGATGCACGATGCATCTTGCACCCATTTGCACATCCTGCACCAGGGTAGCGTTTGCGAGCAGCCGCGAGCCCTCACCGATGGTACAGCGAGGTCCAATCACAACACCGGGTCCAATAAATACCCGCTCGCCAATGACACAGTCATCATCGATGAAAACGTTGGCGGACACCTGCGCGCTATCCGGCACACTTGCGGACGCAGCGACCACCGCGGACTGGTGTACGCCCACCGCAAGATCGGAATACGGATGCAACATGCCTGCAATCTTTGCGTATACCAGGTAAGGATCGTCCGCGAGCAGTGCATTCACCGGACAATCATCAGCGTCATCGGGATGCACGAGTACGGCTGCCGCGCTCGTTTGCCGGAGCTGCTCCCGGTAAGCCTTGTTGGCGAAAAAACTAAGGGACTCGGAGTCGGCGTTCACCAGTGTAGCGACACGGGAGACTTTGGCTGCAGGGTCGCCTACCAGCTCACAGCCAAACTGTACCGCCAGATCCCCAAGGCTGGTCGACAATCGAATCTCCCTTAATATTGAATCTCAGAACTAATTCGAGCGCCCGGAATTCTTGAAAATAGAGAATTTGCGACGGAGCGTCCGAAAAGTCTGAGATGAGCGCAAGACGAGGAAAAAATGGCCGAAAAACAGCGGAGTTTACAGTGTGTTTGCGCCTTCCGCGCCCCGCATTTTTTCGGCCGTTTTTGACGAAGTATTGTGCCGTCTCAGGCTTTCTCGGCACTAGTTGCCCGCGGCCTGGAAATTCGCTTCCATGGCGCGTAGCACATTTTCGGTGATGTTAACCGTCGGGCTGGCGTACAACACACCGTCGCCAACGACCAGGTCAAAACCTGCCGCCTGTGCATAGTCCTGCACTTCCTTCAGAAGGGAGCGCTGCAAATTTCCGAGTTCTTCGTTACGACGCAAATTCAGATCCTCCTGAAACTCAGTCTGCAACCGTGTAACTTCCCGTTGCAAATCGCGCAGATCTTTTTCAGCGTTGCGGCGTTCTGTTTCACCCATAACTGCAATATCGCGCTGAACTTTATCACTGAGCTCTTTGAATTCAGTCTGCTTCGCCAGTATGGCGCGTTGACGTGGCTGGAATTCTTCTTCTAATGCCGCCATTGCAACGCGTGCCTGTGGCGCCTGCTCCATCAGAACAGGTACGTTGACTACGCCAATTTTCAATTCCTGCCCGACGGCAGGCAGCGCAACCGAAAACAGAAGCGCAACTACTGTAATCGCCTTACCCAAATGGTACTTTACAACATTCATAAAAAATCCAATTCTTAAAACGCCTGGCCAATGGAGAACTGAAACCGCTCGATCTGATCTCCGTAAAACCTGTCGTTACCTATAACTTCGTTCAGCGGCAGTGCATAACTGAACCTGAACAACCCGAGCGGCGCGAGCCATTGAACGGCAATACCGACGGACGATCTCAATTCATTGTATTCCGGCTTGTAGCTGATCGGGGCACCCAGTTTATCGGTAAAGGATACTTCGCCGGTATTAAATACGTTGCCGATATCATAGAAAATGCTTGCGCGCGCCTGACTCTGGAACTTCTGCGGAAGCGGGATTATAAGCTCTAGTTGACTCGCAACCAACACATTACCGCCATACGGGTTGCCGAATGAGTCTCTCGGACCCAGCCAGGACTCCTTGTAGCCGCGAATCGACTCGGGGCCACCGCCAAAAAACTGCTTATACGGCGGTACGGCCGTAGTATCGCCCAATCCCTGAGCGTATCCCAATTCGGCATTCACTCTGAATGTCCAGGGACCGAACAACGGGATGTATTTTGTATAATTGTACCGTGCGGTGAAGTATTGGACATCACTGACCGGCAGCGCGTAAGTCAGGAATACCTGCTGCCGTGAACCCCTATTCGCAAAAATCGCGCGATTCCGGCTGTCGTAAACCCAGCCGGTGATTAACTCGTAGGCTTCGAACTGAGTGCCAAAAAAAGCAGCGCCGCCGGACACATCGGTAATAAAAGGATTACCGTTGTTGGCGACCCATTCCTGAGATTGCTGTGTACTCCGCGTGGACGAGAGCAACTCAGCGTTGTTATACGCAAGACCGATGCTCAGGCTTTGATATTCGGTTACCGGGAAGCCGTATTCAAGCGAAGCGCCGTAACTCGTTGTTGAAAAATCGGATGACGCTGACGTGAACTGCGTAATGTCCCGGAAGTTGATGCCCACCGTTCTACTAACACCGTTTGTTGTCGTATACGGGTCTGTGTGCGTCAACGAGTAGAAAGTAGAAAACCTTCCCGTGTTCGCCTGCAGTGCCACCCGATTGCCGGTGCCGAGAAAATTGGTGTGAATGATGCTGCCATTCAACATCAGTTTCTGCGACTCCGAATATCCGACGCCTCCACTGAACTGACCCGGCATGCGATACTCGATGTCAAAATCGATATCTACCAGGTCCGGACTACCGTCGACCGGACTGTTTTCAACCTCTACTCTTTCGATATAGGGCAGCCGCTGCAATCGAATTCTAGAACGATCAACCAGACGATTCGAAAGATAGGCGCCCTCCGTCTGCCGCATTTCCCGACGCAATACTTCATCATCAACCTGGTCGACACCGTTGAAGTTAATGCGGCGAACATACACGCGGCTGCTCGGATTGACAAAAAACGTTACTGAAACTTCCTTGTTCTCATAATCAAGCTCAGGCACTGGATCAATATCTGCGTTCGCGTAACCTTCCTCGCCGAGTCGAAACGCCATGAACTCGGTGGATGCTGTCAGTAGTTGTAAATTAAAAATAGAACCTGGCTGCGCAAGCACCATGGCCCGAAGTTGCTCTTCCGGCACGACCATTTTGCCCACGAGCTTGATATCCGCGATCGTATATTTATCTCCTTCGTGAATATTGATCGTGACGTAAATATCTTTACGATTCGGCGATATCGCAACTTGCGTGGAATCGATACGAAAATCTGCGTAACCCCTGTCCATGTAATAAGAACGCAGGGTTTCGAGGTCGCCACTGAGCGCCTCTTTTGAGTAGCGGTCATCCTGGCGAAACCAGGAGAGCCAGTTGGCAGTGTCGAGTTCGAAGTCTGCGCGAATGTCTGCTTCTTCAAAATTCTGATTGCCGATGATGTTGACCTGGCGAATCTTCGCGCGATCACCTTCCTTTACATGAATCGCAATACTGACGGTATTGTTGGGCCGCTCGGTGACAGTGGAATCGACGACGACGCCGTATTTCCCCCGATCGTAGTATTGTTCCTCCAGAAACTGCTGGACGTTGTCGAGTACCGATCTATCGAAAGTGCGGCCACGTGCAAGCCCGACGCCGCGCAGCGACTCCATCAGGTCTTCCGTCTTGATATCCTTGTTTCCGTCAATCGTGAAATTTTCGATCGACGGACGTTCCCGGACCACTATGATCAAGGTATCTTCTTCGCGGCGCATTTCGATATCGTCGAACAGCGACTGATCGTACAGGGCGCGGATTGCCTCCTGTATCCTGAGTAGATCAATAGTGTCGCCAACGTTGATCGGTAAATAGTTGAAAACTGTCCCTTCAGCGATTCGTTGCAGACCCTCCACGCGCATGTCGCGAACGACAAATGAAGCCTGGGCAAAGACCGTGACGGGAGCGATCAGGCAGGCGCAGAGGACAGCAGGAAGCCACATTGCACCTGTGCGAGACCGAATTTCGTGAGATCGCCTGAACATGCCGCTAGCCGATTATCCGTGCAATGTCGTTGTAAAACGCGAAACTCATGAGAAGCAGTAGCGCCAGGATGCCGACCTTCTGTCCGAAAAGTTGTGCTTTTTCCGACAGCGGGCTGCCTTTCAGGCCTTCGATGGTCTGATACACAATTTGTCCGCCATCGAGAATCGGGATCGGCAGCAGGTTCAGCACACCCAGGCTGATACTGATCAGCGCCAGGAAATTCAAGAATGCATTTATTCCCGCCGTTGCGGAGTTGCCGGCGTATTGCGCGATGTTGATCGGCCCGCTGATATTTTTGATGGAAACCTCTCCGGTCAACATTCGTGACAGCATGCGGACCGTGAACCCGATCGAAGTCCACGAGCGTTGGATGGCCTGGCCAATTGCCGCGAACGGGGCATATTTTCGTACGTACCAGTAATCTGTGGACGCCGTGCTAATGCCGACCCCCAGGAGGCCTGTTATTACGCCATCGAGTTCCTGCGAACCAAGCGTTACTTCACGTGACAGTCCTGCGTTACGGCGAATCAGTTCGACGATCACTGTCTCATGGGGTCGCGCCCTGACTATCTGTTGCAGGTCCCGGAAGGTCACTACACTTTCGCCGTCTATCGCGGTAATGCGATCCCCCTCCTCGATACCACCTGCGTACGCAGCGCCATCTTCTGCGACGGTGCCGACAATCGCCGGAGGTTGCCACGGCTGGAAACCGAGCCCATCAAACAACATTCCGGGCTCCGTCAGGCGTGACGCATCATCGCCGACATCGATGGTCGTTTCGCGCACCCAGCCGTCTACACCTTCGAGTTCAAGCGGCACCCGGCCGTCATCCAGCATTTCATCGAGCATTGAAACCAGCGCGGTTTCCCAGTCAGTTGCGTTGCGATCCCCGACTTTCAAAATGCGGTCACCGAATTCGAGACCGGCCTCGGCAGCATAGGTGCCTGCGGTGACCTCGCCGACCGCCGGCTTCATTGTTGGGATGCCGTTAATAAAGAGTACCCAGTAGGCCAGGATTGCAAACAGGAAATTAAAGAAAGGGCCGGCAAGGAGTACCACGATGCGGCTCGCAATGGGTTTATGGTTGAACGCCCGACCCTGGTCTTCAGGATCAATCGGGCCTTCTCGCTCGTCGAGAAATTTCACATACCCGCCGAGCGGAATCGCGGATATGCAGTACTCGGTCCGGTCCTGGCCGGCGATTCTCGTCCACACCGGCTTGCCGAAACCGATCGAAAATCGCAATACCTTCATACCGCAGAGGCGCCCAACGATGTAGTGGCCGAATTCGTGCACTGCCACCAGTATGCTGATAGCAACGATAAAGGCGACAAGATTGATCAGTGCACCCGTCATCGGACAGATCCTTTCCCATTGAATTTCATAGTCTTACGAGATAACCGCGGTAATCGCAAGGCCGGGTTTGAACCCGGTTGAATATTCTGACTGAGCGGCGAGTACGCAGTTCCCGACAAAGTATGCGTAGCAATTATGAACCATGACTGAACAGGCCGCCTCATCACTGTATTCCAGTCCAGCTCAGAGCATAAGCAAACAACGGCGCCGCGGCAGTCACGCTATCGATTCGATCCAGTACACCACCATGGCCCGGAAACAGGTTGCCGCTGTCTTTCACGCCGGAGTGTCGCTTGAACATGCTCACAGTAAGGTCGCCGACGATCGATATCATGGCGACTGCGAGACAAAACGGCACAATAACGACAATCTCGATCTCGAATGCCTGGCTGCCCATTGCGGCAAGCACCATGACAGCGCTCACGCCGCCAAACACGCCTTCCCAGGTCTTGCCCGGACTGATTCGTGGTGCCAGTTTTACCCTGCCAAAGCCCTTGCCGACGAAATAGGCACCCATGTCCGCCACCCAGACTATGAGCAGCGCAAACAAGAGCAATTCCGGTCGTTGCAGGTAAAGGATATCCAGTGCGAGCCACGCAGGTACGATGACGAGTGCACCGCAAATCCAGGCAACAGGTTGCGCGATTGGTGTCGGGAAAAAGAACATCCAGGCGAGCGCGGTGAACCACCAGCCCAGTGAAATTTTCAAGATAATGCCAACCAGGCCTGCATTCGGTAGCTCAACAAAAATTACGGCCATCAGGATCGCGATAAACAACAGGTAAACAAATCTGCCCTTGTTCTCGTTGCTGAAGATAAATCCTGACCACTCCCATGCTGCGCCGAGCATTAGCAACGCAATGGCAATTCTCGCAATGATGACGGGCACGACAAACATCACTACCGCCAGTACGGATAATGCGACGATCGCTGTGACGACACGCTGTTTCAGCATCTCATGCAACTCCGAGCTGCTTTCCGGACTGTCCGTAGCGCCGTTGACGGCTCGCATAAAACGATAACGCCTCATCAAACTGACGCTCACCAAATTCGGGCCACAGACTGTCGCAAAACCAGAGTTCGGCATACGCCAGGTTCCATAATAAGAAATTACTCACGCGCTGCTCGCCACCGGTACGAATCAACAGGTCAGGGTCCGGTACGCCCGCAAGCGCCAATTCTCCGGCCAGCTTTGCATCGTCTATGTCGGCAACGGCCAGTTCCTGATTCAACACTTTGGTGGCCAGGTTTTTCGCCGCCGTCACAATGTCCCAGCGCCCACCATAAGCAACCGCGACAATCAGGTTCAGACCGGTATTGTTCCTGGTCTTCTCTTCCGCAGTCGAAATTTTGCGGTTGAGACCTGCCTGCAGCTCTTCGCGTGCGCCTATAAAGGTCAGCCTTACATTATTACGATGCAGGTCATCCACTTCTCGTTGCAGGGCTTCCAGAAAAAGACTCATCAGGCGGCTGACTTCCTCCGCGGGCCGCTTCCAGTTTTCACTGCTGAAGGCGAACAGCGTAAGGTAAGAAACACCGCGCTTGGCCGCGGTTTCAACGATTTCACGCACAGACCTGACACCGGAGCGGTGCCCGGCGTGCCGCGGCAATGCCCTTGTCTCTGCCCAGCGGCCGTTGCCATCCATGATGACCGCAACATGCGTTGGGATCATGGCGTTTTCGGTGCTGTTGTCGTTGGTTGCGGATTCCGTCATAAGTAAGCAGTCGATCAGACTTCCATCAGCTCGCTTTCTTTTTGCTCCAGGAGCTTGTCTATAGAGGCCACGTGCTTGTCAGTAATGACCTGGATTTCATCGTGAGCGCGATGTTCATCGTCCTCGCCGATCATTTTTTCCTTCAGCATATCCTTGATATCGGAAAGCGCGTCACGCCGAATATTACGCACCGCTATCCGTCCGCCTTCCGCTTCGTGCCGTACCAGTTTGATCATGTCTTTGCGGCGTTCTTCAGTCAGTGGCGGCAGCGGCACGCGAATGACGGTACCGGCAGACACAGGATTCAATCCGAGATCGGACGTCAGGATGGCTTTTTCGATCGGCTGCACCATGGTTTTTTCCCAGGGTGTCACTGCCAGCGTACGCGGATCCTCGACGTTTACGTTGGCGCACTGATTGAGTGGTACTTTGCTGCCGTAATACTCGACTGTGATGTGATCGAGGAGACTCGTATGCGCACGCCCGGTACGAAGTTTTGTCAGCGCCTGCTCCAGTGCCTTAAGGCTCTTGTCCATGCGGTCGCTCGCGTCTTTTTTTATGTCATTAATCACCTTAATGCCCTCTCACTACTGCATCGCGATATCAAATTAAGTCGTTACCAGCGTGCCGACATTCTCGTCCGTCATTGCTCGTACGAGTGTGTTGTCTTCCGCCATGCTGAAAATGCGCAGCGGCAAATTGTTATCGCGACACATAACAATCGCCGTCGCGTCCATTACGTTGAGTTTGTCGACCAGAACCTGGTCGAACGAGACAGTGTCAAAAAGTGATGCATTGGTATTAACCAGCGGGTCAGAATCATAAACACCGCTGACCTTGGTCGCCTTTAGCAAAACATCGGCGCCGATTTCGATCGCGCGCAGGGCGGCAGCGCTATCCGTCGTAAAAAACGGGTTGCCGGTGCCGGCTGCCATAATGACGACACGCCCCTTCTCGAGGTGGCGCACTGCACGCCGTCGAATGTAGTCCTCGCAAACCTCGTGAATCTGAATCGCCGACATCACTCGCGCATAAATATCGAGAGACTCAAGCGCGTCCTGAATGGCCAGTGCATTCATAACGGTTGCGAGCATGCCCATATAGTCGCCGGTAACGCGGTCCATCCCGGCTCTTGCCAAGCCGGCACCGCGAAAAATGTTGCCACCACCGATAACTATGGCGACCTCGATCCCGAGCTTTTGAACTTGCGCGATTTCCCCGGCGATCCGCTGGATGACCTCAGGCTCGATGCCATAATCCAGGTCGCCCATCAGCGCCTCACCGCTTAGCTTGAGCAGGACACGACGATAGAGAGCCGGCGCTTCGGTCATTATTGCTTCCCTTTTCTTATGAATCAATGTGTTAGCTCGGCTACTCTCGACGAAGTGACACAAATTTTAGCCTAATTCGATAAAACCATCCTAATTTATAGTGCGGTTTCAGTTGCTTATGCCGACTTGCTCATCTGCGATGTGATTTCTCCACAATCGCCTAGGCGCGGTTGATCTGATTGAGTACTTCCTCGGCGAAATTTTCCTGCTTTTTCTCGATGCCCTCGCCAAGCTCGTAGCGTATGAATACATTCACCGTCGCATTCGCACTCTTTAACAACTTGCCGACTGACACATCGGGATCCTTGACGAACGGCTGCCCGAGCAAGGTAATTTCCCTCAGGAACTTCGCAACACGACCAGTCACCATTTTCTCGACGATTTCGGGCGGTTTGCCGGATTCAGCGGCCTGCTCGGCAATAATCCTTCGCTCGCGTTCCAGTATGTCCGCAGGTACGCCGTCTTCGTCGACACAGAGCGGGTTGCTCGCTGCGACGTGCATGGCAACGTCTCGTGCCAGTTCGGCGTTGCCTCCGGACATGGCGACAAGCGCACCGATCCTGGCGCCGTGCGTATAATTGCCGAGATAATCGACCGCTTCAACCCGTTCGAATCGGCGCACCGAAATATTTTCACCGACTTTGGCAACGAGTTCGGTGCGGGCAGTTTCAATCGTTCGTTCGTCCGCCAACGTTGTCATCGAAAGCGTGTCGATGTCTTCTACGCTGTTGGTTAGCGCAGCGCCGACAATCGCCTCAGCAAACTCGACGAAGTTTTCATCCCTGGCGACAAAATCCGTCTCCGAGTTGATTTCAGCGATAGCTGCTTTATTGCCATCGACTGCGATCACGATACGACCGTCCGCCGCTACCCGACTCGACTTCATGTCGGCATTCGCCTGCCCTGACTTACGCAACAACTCGATGGCTTCTTCTGTATTGCCATCGGCTGCGACCAGGGCTTTCTTGCACTCCATCATGCCGGCGCCGGTTCTCTCGCGGAGTTCTTTCACCATCGATGCACTAACAGACATCACTCACACCTCTATATACTTCGTTACGCCAGGCCAAACGGTACTTGACACTATCTTTCAGGATTACTCCTGTTTTTTATCTTTGCCAGTCGCACCGACTGCAGTTTTCCCGGCCGTCTTCTTTGCCGCGGTCTTTTTGCTGGCCGTTTTCTTTGTGGCCACTGTTTTCTTTGCTTTCTTCCTGGTGGCCGGCTTGTCGTCCGACTGGGCTGCTGCTTTGCCTTTCTCCTTCGCGGCCGGTTCGACGTCTGCCTTCGCTGTTGGCTTGGTCTTCTTCTTCGCCGCTGGCTTGTCGTCGGCAACCTTTGCCTCCTTTACCGCAGGCTCTTCGGCTTTTTCTTCTGCAGTCTTTGCCTTTTCAGCTTTTTCTTCTGTGGGCTTTACCTCATCGGCTTTCTCGGTTGCCGCTGCAGCCAATTCAACCTTGCTGGCATCATCAGGCTGGGCTTCCTGCGCCGCAGGCTCCTCAGCTTTTTCTTCTGCCTCCGGTGCCTTTGCTGGCGTTACCTCATCGGCAGCCTTTGCCGCCGCTGCCCTGGTAACGTCCGCCTTCTTCCTGAGCGTCGCCTTCTTCACCGGTTTACCTGCGACTTTTTTCTTCCTGCCGGACGGACGCCTGGGCTTGCCCTCTTCGTCGAGTTCGACAAACTCGTCTTCTCCAAGCGCAACCTCGGGCAGCGACGCCTTGCCGTCAAGAACCGCATCGGCTATCAGCGATGCATACAGCGCAATCGCCTTCATCGCATCATCGTTACCGGGGATCACGTATTCGATCCCGTCCGGCGAGCAGTTGGTGTCCACCACGGCCACCACCGGAATGCCCAGCTTGCGGGCTTCCCGCACCGCAATATCCTCGTGATCAACATCGACGATGAATAATACGTCCGGCAGCGCGGACATGTCCTTGATGCCGCCGAGACTACGATCAAGCTTGTCATTCTCGCGCCTCAAACCGAGCACTTCTTTCTTGGTCAACGCCTCGAAACCGCCTTCTTTCGACATTTCTTCGAGTTCTTTCAGCCGCTTTACGGATTGCCGGATCGTCTTGTAATTGGTCAGCATTCCGCCAAGCCAGCGATGGCTTACAAAGGGCATCTCACAACGCTCAGCCTGGGCACGAATCGCCTCCCGCGCCGAGCGCTTGGTGCCGACGAAGAGCACTTTGCCGCCATCGGCGACGATGGTTTTCACGAACGCGTATGCGTCCTGAGCCATCGGCAGGCTCTTCTCGAGATTGATGATGTGGATTTTGTTTCTTTCGCCGAAGATGAAGGGCGCCATCTTCGGGTTCCAGTAACGGGTCTGATGACCAAAGTGCACGCCAGCCTCAAGCATCTGGCGCATAGTTACGTCTGCCATGTCG
>Ga0209980_10002064_pt1 | contig 10995 bp, 8 predicted proteins | sample CR02metaG_FD_183611 | JGI IMG/M metagenome (GOLD analysis project Ga0209980, IMG submission 183611) | Deep subsurface microbial communities from Mariana Trench to uncover new lineages of life (NeLLi) - CR02 metaG (SPAdes) (version 2) | ecosystem: Environmental > Aquatic > Marine > Ocean trench >... | reverse complement strand
TGCGCTGTCCCCGCTGGCGAGTGCACAAACCCTGGATGAACTGGCCCGCATCGTTCGTGAAGCAGCCACGGCTGAGACCCGGATCAACCAGCAGCGCGAAGCAACCTTCGTCAAGGAACGCAACAACCAGCGAAATTTGCTAACCCAGGCTCGCCAGGAACTGGCCAGGGAAAACGAGCGCAGTGACCGTCTGGCTGACGAATACGACAAGAATGAAAGATCGCTGGCCGAACTCGAAACCACCCTGGCAGAGCGCATGGGTAACCTGGGAGAACTGTTTGGTGTCGTGCGGCAAGCTTCCGGCGATGTCCAGGCTGCGCTGGACGATTCAATGGTGACGGCCCAGATGCCCGGCAGGTCACAATTCCTGTCCGGCCTGGCCCAGCGCCGGGAATTGCCGACCGTCCCCGAATTACGGCAATTGTGGTCAGCGATGGTCACGGAAATTGCGGAATCCGGCAAGGTAGTCAAATTCACTGCAACGGTTGAGAGAACCAGTGGTGAAAAGCAGGATTTGGAAATCATCAGACTTGGTGTGTTTAACGCGGTCTCAAATGGCCAGTTCCTCGACTGGGATATCAGCAAGAGCCGCGTAAACCTGATCGAGCTTGCGCGTCAGCCGGTGGCTCGTTTCAGCAGCATGGCTGCGGACCTGCAAAGTGCCGCTCCCGGCGAGGTGGTAGCGTTTCCGGTCGACTTTACACGCGGTCAGATTCTGCGTGCAGTGGTTCAGTCCAAGACCCCGATTGAGCGGGTAAAGGAGGACGGCGGCGTTGTTGGCTACGTGATTATCGGCGTAGGACTGTTCGGCCTGCTGCTGTGTCTGTGGAAGGGCTTTGCGCTCTTCACCACCGGCAGCAAGATGTCCCGTCAGAAGACGATTGAAACTGCCAGTAAGGCCAATCCGCTTGGCCGCGTGCTGGCGATCTACAGTGACAATCCGGACGCGGACATAGAGACGCTCGAGCTCAAGCTCGACGAAGCCATCTTGCGTGAAACTGCGCCGATTGAGACCGGCCTGAGTTTTATCAAGGTGCTGTATGTGGTGGCGCCGCTTCTCGGCCTGCTGGGTACGGTCGTTGGCATGATCGCGACCTTCCAGATGATCACCCTGTTTGGTACGGGCGATCCGCGCATGATGGCTGGCGGCATTTCAACTGCCCTGGTCACCACCGTGCTTGGACTGGTCGTTGCCATTCCGCTCACTCTGTTTCACAGCTTCTTGCAGGGCAAAGCCAAGGCCCTTATCCAGGTGCTTGAAGAACAGGCTGCCGGCCTCATCGCGAGGTTGGCGGAGAAACGCGGGTGATCTGGTTTTATCAGGCTGTAGGATCGATCCGGGAGTTCATGGAACTGGGGGGAGACGTCCTGTGGGCCATTATGTTCGTACTGGTCCTTATGTGGACTTTTATCCTGGAGCGCGTGTGGTATATCTACCGGGTGTATCCGGCCAGGAAACGGGTGGTGGTGACCGAATGGGAAACCCGGTCGGACACCTCTTCCTGGTACGCCAAGATGATTCGTCAAGGCCTTATTTCCGAAGCGGCCATGGGGCTCAAGAGAAATGTGGGCCTGATCAAGGCGCTGATCGCCATCTGCCCCTTGCTGGGCCTGATGGGAACTGTCACCGGGATGATTACGGTGTTTGATGTAATGACCTACAGCGGCGGAGGGAATGCAAGGGCCATGGCGGGAGGGGTGTCGATGGCGACCGTTCCTACCATGGCCGGAATGGTGGCAGCACTTTCCGGCGTGTATTTCGGAACCTGGCTGGAACACAAGACTCAAACGGAAACCGAGAAGCTGGAAGACCTGTTGCAATATCATTGAGCAAGACCGGTTAACAAGCGTAATTGGGGTTGACGCCAATCACGAGGACCCATGCATGGTAAGAAGACATGCGCATACTGAAGAAGCCGAGATCAACATCACGCCGATGCTGGATATCGTCTTCATCATGTTGATTTTTTTCATCGTAACGACATCCTTCACCAAGGAAACAGGTGCAACCATCAGCAAGCCGGAAGCCGAGCAGGCTGTTGCCTTGAGGAACGGAACCATATTGATCGGGATCAGACCCAATGATGATATCTGGATGGCCAAACGGCAGATCGAATTGCGGGAGGTTCGGCAGATGGTTGAGCGTGCCAAGGCCGAAAACCCGGAAGGCAGTGTCGTCATCGTTGCAGACAAAGGATCGCGCATTGGTACCGTGACCCAGGTCATGGACCAGGTAAGGCTGGCCGGCATCAAGGGCATCTCCATTTCCGCCGAGATACCCGGCGGCCAATGACATGAAAAAATTGCGGAAATGAAAAGGTTGCGGAGATGAAACATTTACGGGTTCTCATCGCTGCTTTGTTGGCCATGGCCGTGACCTTCGGTTTGTTCCTACTTATGCACCAGCTGATTTCCTCCGGCGGGGGCGATCGTGCCGATCTGGGAGCCATTGCGGGTATTCATTTTGGGCCGATCGATATACCCCAAGAGATCGCAATCAAGAGCCGGAGAAAGCCCAAGAAGCCACCACCGCGAAAGGACCCGCCACCCCCAAAGATGCAGATCTCCAGGGTGGACCAGCGGGTTCAGAATATGCCCCGGATTGATATTCCGAAGCTCGATGTACCGCTGGTTGGGGGTGGCGGCATGTTTCTTGGCAATTTCCAGCAGGTGGATCCCACTGCTGAGGGTGACATCATTCCCCTCGTTATCATCAGGCCGATGTACCCGCGTGATGCTGCCATTTCCGGCATCGAGGGCTGGGTGAAAATTGAATTCACAATAACCGCGGGCGGGACGGTGAAAAAACCACGAGTGATTGATGCCAAGCCCGCCAGGGTGTTCAACCGGGAGGCCATTCGCGCGATCCTTAAATGGAAATTCAAACCACGCGTTGTGGGCGGTGTTGCGGTAGAGCGCCAGGCAACCCAGGTCATTGATTTCGCACTCGATGACGGTGAAGGCACAAGATGAACCGCTACACCAGGAATGTAATTGCCGTAGCGACCCTGTCGATTGCCCTTTTGGCATTGACCGGCAGTATGGTATTCGCACAAACTTCCGAGTGTGGCAAGAAGCGCCATGCGAGTACCAAAGCCCTGGATGAAGCCACTTGGAATCAACTGAATAGAATCTACGAGGACGTGGGTGAAAAACGTTATGACAAGGCTTATAAACAGCTTCAGAAAATGTTGGACCGGGCTGGCAGGGCTGCCTATCTGCGGTCCATTCTGAACCAAGCGCTGGCTCAGGTGGAGTGGTCAAGAGAGAACTACGATCCCGCCCTAAACTATTTCGAAAAGGCCGTGGAGCTCAATGCCCTGCCGGACCCGGCGCATTTCGCGTTGATGTACCAGATCGCGCAGCTTTATTTTATGCAAGAGCGGTACCGCGAAGCATTGGACAAGCTGGAGTTGTGGTTCTGCCATTCGCCCAGGGATAAGATTACGTCCTCAGCCTTTGTGCTCAAAGCATCAATCCATGCCCGGCAGGGAGATTATGCTGAAACCCTCAAGGCGATCGATACAGCCATCGAAATGGATGATGACCCCAAGGAGCGGTGGTACCAACTCAAGCTGGGCTCTCACTATGAACTGGAGCAGTACCCCCAGACTGCGCAAACCCTGGAACTCATCATCAGCCGCTGGCCGCAAAAGAAATCGTACTGGACCCAGTTGTCGCAGATCTACCTTAATCTGAAACAGGACGAAAAGGCTCTGGCCGTGATTGCCTTAGCCTACCGCAAAGGTTTGCTGGATGGGCAGGGAGACATCACTTACCTGTCGAACCTTTACAGTAACTCGGACGTGCCCTTCAAGGCAGCGCTGGTGTTGGAAAAAGGGATCAAAGATGGGGTCGTGGCCTCGACCCGGAATCACTGGACCGCGGTTGCTGACTCATGGTACGCGGCTGAAGAGATGGAGCATTCTCTCCTCGCCTATGAAAGTGCCGGTAAAGCTTCAGAGGATGGAAAGATCGACCTGCGTCGCGGCTACATTTTGGTCGACCTTGAACGCTGGCCGGATGCACTGAAAGCTTTGGATGACGCACTCCGTAAAGGTGGTCTTGCTGAGCACAAAACTGGCGAAGCCTACCTGCTTAGAGGCATGATACAATTCAACCTTGGAAATTTTGACAGCGCCAATGCAGATTGGGGCAAGGCCGGTCGCTATGATCGTGTCAGGGACGCCGCCAAGCAATGGGTGAACCACCTGCGCGAAGAACAACAGCGCAAAGCGCTCTGATCGAGGCGTTCCTTGACTCGGCGTGGGCGGAACGGGGCCTCAGCGAGAATACTCTGCAGGCTTATCGCTATGATCTGCTGCAACTGGCAGCGCACCAGGAAAAACGCGACAGTGATCTGAAAGCAGCATCGCGGGAAGATCTGTTGCATTTCCTGGCTTCCCGGGTTCTGCAAGGCAGGAGTCCGCGATCGCTTACCCGCTACCTGTCCGGATTTCGACAGTTTTACCGGTGGTTGTTGCGTGCAGGCCGTATCAACCAGGATCCGTCGGCCCTGATCGAGAGTCCCCGCCTGGGGCGCGGTTTGCCACAGGCGCTCAGTGAGCAACAAGTCGTTGCATTGCTCGAAGCGCCGGATGTGGGTGCGCCGCTGGGTCTGCGTGACCGCGCCATGCTCGAACTTATGTATGCCACCGGTTTGCGAGTGAGTGAACTGGTTGGCCTGGAACTTCCCAACCTGAAGCTGAACCAGGGGGTGGTTAGGGTCATGGGCAAGGGGGACAAAGAAAGGCTGGTGCCCCTGGGTGAGGAATCGATATCCTGGTTACTCAGGTATCTGGATCACGGCAGGGGGAAATTGTTGCGCGGAGCTGTCTGCCCGAAGATTTTCGTGACGGCAAGGAAGGCAGGGATGACCCGCCAGACTTTTTGGCACTCCATTCGAAAACATGCACTGGCAGCTGCGATTGATCAGCCGGTCTCTCCCCATATGCTGAGGCATTCATTTGCGACGCACCTGCTCAACCACGGGGCAGATCTGAGGGTGGTGCAGTTGTTGCTTGGGCACAGCGATCTTTCGACCACACAGATTTATACCCACATTGCCCGTGAGGGACTGAAAAAACTACACAGCGAACATCACCCTCGCGGGTGAACTGAGCCGAGGGGGGAACCCATCGCGGTAGGTGGAACTTTAGTATCATTCCATGTTCTATGGAAACCAGTACGGTGAATTACCCATGGTTGCGCTGGTTTGAATCAAAGCGAATCCGCAGACCCGGGAATCAAATTATAAAATTAGAGGTATACCATGAGGCACTTCAACCAAGGTTTGACTGGTTTGCTGCTCGCCGTTTCAGTGGCGGCTGTTGCGGGAGACGATTACAGCAAAATTGAACAGCGAATGCGCGCGCTGGCTCCGAATGCGAACTCAATTGCCATATCTGAAATACCCATTGACGGCATTTTGCAAGTTCAGGTCAACGGGGACATTGTCTATATTTCCGCCGATGGAAAATACATGTTCCAGGGGCGGATTATCAATCTGGATACAAAAGAAGACCTGACCGAGGCCGCCAAGGCAGAACTCCGCAAGGAACGCATGCTTGACATCGACCCCTCCGAGCAAATTACTTTCTCACCGGAAGATCCGGTGCATGAGCTGATGGTGTTCACCGATATCGATTGTGGTTATTGCCGGAAACTGCACGCACAGGTTGACGAGTACAACAAGCAGGGAATTGCCATTCACTACCTGTCCTTCCCGCGCGCGGGCATCGGCTCACGGTCCTATGAAAAAGCCGTTTCTGTGTGGTGTGCCGATGACCAGCAATCTGCACTGACCCAGGCCAAGCTAGGCACTGAGCCCGATCCCCTGCAGTGCGAAAATCCGGTCGCGGAACAATACCAGTTGGGCATCGATTTGGGAGTTACCGGTACGCCTGCATTACTCACTTCCAGTGGTCAGTTGATTCCCGGTTACGTGCCGCCTGAACAGCTGCGTGACCGCCTGGACCGGTTAGCTTCAACACAGGCTGTGAACTAACACCCGCATTCGGGAGTGTTGCTTTGTCCGAGTTCACCAGTTTTCTGGGAGAACCCGCCCTATCTGATTTTCGCCAACGAAAGCTGGTTCGACGCTTGGCCGGTATTACCGGCCTTAAAACTGCGCTCGAAGCGTATTTTGTATACCTGGTCGAGTCTGAAGCAACCCTGGATGAACGCGATATCACCAGCCTGCAAGACCTGTTGCAAGGCGAATTAACCAGTGGCCTGCACCAGGAGGACCTGCATCTGGTCGTTCCCCGCCTGGGCACGCAGTCTCCCTGGTCGTCCAAAGCCACGGACATCGTCCGGCGTTGTGGCCTGCACAGCGTCCAGCGCATCGAGCGAGGCACCGCCTATTTTGTACCGGGTTCGGACCATCTTGCCCCGGACCAGCGGGTTCGGCTCAGAGGCATGCTGCATGACCGCATGACCCAGTCGGTGCTTGATTCACTGGCGGATGCGCACGCACTGTTTATGCACAATGAACCTGCGCTCCTCAGACGCATTGCGCTCAGCGACGAGGGCAGCGATGCTCTCAGGGCCGCAAACCGTGAGCTTGGTCTGGCTCTTTCAGAAGATGAGATTGCTTACCTGCTTGCAGCATTTTGTGCAATGGGAAGAGATCCGACCGACGCCGAACTGATGATGTTTGCCCAGGCCAATTCAGAACATTGCCGGCACAAGATTTTTAATGCGCAATGGATTATTGACGGCGATAGCAAGGAACAATCTCTGTTCAGCATGATCCGCAATACACACGCCAGGTCGCCCGATGGCGTTCTTTCTGCCTACCACGACAACTCAGCCGTCCTTGCCGGCCCGCGCGGAGAACGCTTTTTCATCGATCCCCACAGCGGTGCCTATATCTGGAAGACTGAAAAACTTCCGTTCCAGATCAAGGTGGAGACGCACAACCACCCGACTGCCATATCTCCTTTTCCCGGTGCGGCTACCGGTTCCGGCGGTGAAATTCGTGATGAATCCGCTACCGGTCGCGGCGCCAGGCCCAAGGCCGGCCTGACCGGGTTTTCCGTTTCCCACCTCGATATTCCGGGCCTGGATTTTCCCTGGACGATCGATTCCGGCAAGCCGGGCCGAATCGCCAGCTCACTGGATATCATGATCGAAGGCCCGGTCGGTGGCGCCGCATTCAACAACGAGTTCGGCCGTCCAGCCTTATGTGGGTATTTCAGAACGTTTGAACAGGAAATCGGTGGTGTATTATGGGGCTACCACAAGCCCATCATGATCGCCGGTGGCATGGGCAGTATTCGTGATCAACACGTTGACAAACTACCCCTCACGCCGGGCGCCAGCATCGTTGTGCTGGGTGGGCCCGCCATGCTGATCGGGCTGGGCGGAGGTGCTGCTTCCTCGGTAGGCAGCGGGCAGAGTCAGGAAGACCTGGATTTCGCATCGGTACAGCGGGGTAATCCTGAAATGCAGCGGCGTTGTCAGGAAGTAATTGATGCTTGCTGGGCGCTGGGTGAGAATAACCCCATCCTTTCGATCCATGATGTCGGCGCAGGCGGGCTTTCCAATGCGCTGCCCGAACTGCTCAATGACGGCGGGCATGGAGGTGAGCTGGAGTTGCGTGCTATCCCCAGCACCGACACGGCGATGTCGCCCATGGAGATCTGGTGCAATGAAGCCCAGGAGCGGTACGTTCTGGCTATCGACCCCGGGGCTGTTGGAACTTTCGCGGCAATGTGCAAACGGGAGCGATGCCCCTTTGCCATAGTGGGGCAGGCCACCCGGAAACGTCAGCTCCGCTTGTCGGATGAATTACTCGGTGAAGTTCCTGTGGATATGCCGCTGGATGTGTTACTGAGTGACCCTCCCAGCATGCTTCGCGACATCCAAAGGCAGGCTTTTGACAGTAATGAATTCGATCCTGCCGTATACGATTTTGCTGAATCGTTGCATCGTGTCTTGCGCTTCCCCGCAGTCGGCAGCAAGTCTTTCCTGATTACAATCGGGGACCGTACCATCGGCGGCCTGGTGACCCGGGACCAGATGGTAGGCCCGTGGCAGGTACCTGTCAGCGATGCTGCCGTGACCCTGAGTGGATTCCGGTCCATCAGCGGAGAAGCCATGGCCATGGGTGAGCGTACACCGCTGGCGGTGATTGATGGCCCGGCATCCGGGCGCATGGCCGTTGCAGAGGCAATAAGCAATATAGCATCGGCGGCGATCGCCGATATTTCTGACATCCGGCTTAGTGCAAACTGGATGGCCGCGGCCGGGGAACCCGGCCAGGACGGCAACCTGTACGACACCGTGCAGGCGATTGGCATGGAACTGTGCCCGGAACTGGGCATCGCCATCCCGGTGGGCAAGGATTCGCTGTCTATGAAAACAGTGTGGCGGGACGAGACCGGTGAAAAGCGCATGCTGGCGCCTGTTTCACTGATCGTCTCGGCCTTCGCGCCGGTGGTGGACGTTAGAAGATCATTAACGCCACAGCTTGCAACCGGTAGCGCTGCAAGCCGCCTGTTGCTGATCGACCTGGGTAATGGCCGCAATCGCCTGGGTGGATCAGTGTTTGCACAGGTTCATTCGCAGTTCGGCAGGCAGCCGGCCGACCTGGATTCAGCCAGGCAACTCCGTGAATTCTTCGGCGTAGTCCAGGCTTTGAACGAAGCAGGTTTGGTGCAGGCCTATCATGACCGCTCCGATGGCGGGCTGATCATTACCCTGTGCGAAATGGCGTTTGCCTCACACTGTGGACTTGAAATCTCAGCCAGTGTGCCGCTTGAGGACCTGAACGCTTTTCTGTTCACCGAGGAACCGGGCGCCGTGATCCAGGTGGATGAAGATGATATGGCGCGAGCCATAATCATGCTGGGTTCTGCGGGTTTGGAGCACATCGTGCACGATCTTGGCCGTCCGATCCCCGGGGAACGGCTCCAGGTGTTGTGCAACGGCGAAACGGTTCTGGATGAATCCTTGCCGGGTTTGCAGAAACTCTGGTCTGAAACCAGCCACGCCGTGCAGCGCCTGCGGGACAACCCCGAATGTGCGGATCACGAGTTGGAATCTGTGATGGACTGGAAGCGGCCAGGCTTAAATCCACGCCTGGCTTTTGACCCGGCACAAATCCCGACTGCGCCGATGATTGCTACCGGCGCCAGGCCCAAAGTGGCGATTCTCAGGGAACAGGGTGTCAACGGGCATGTCGAAATGGCTGCGGCCTTCGATCAGGCTGGCTTCACGTCGGTAGATGTGCACATGTCCGACCTGTTGGAAGGAAGGAGATCACTGGACAGCTTTGCCGGTTTCGTGGCCTGCGGCGGCTTTTCCTATGGTGACGTGTTGGGTGCCGGCCGGGGTTGGGCTAAATCCATTCTTTTCCAGGATGAATTGCGCACACAGTTCGGCAGCTTCCTGGCCAATGGGGGGAAGTTCGCACTCGGTGTTTGCAACGGCTGCCAGATGCTGGCTGCATTGAGGGAATTGATTCCCGGTGCGGCATCCTGGCCTGATTTCCTTGTCAATTATTCGGAGCAGTTTGAAGCCCGGCTAAGCCTGGTCCAGGTCGAGGACTCACCTTCTGTTTTCTTTCAGGGTATGGCTGGATCCCGAATTCCGGTGGCGACGGCTCATGGGGAAGGGCGGGCCGATTTTCATGGCGTTGAGACTCCATCGCAACTGATTGCCTTACGTTACGTTGACAACACGGGTGACGCCACCGAACATTATCCGGAAAACCCGAACGGTTCTCCCGGTGGGATTACCGGACTTTGTAATGCAGATGGGCGGGTTACCATCCTGATGCCGCACCCGGAGCGTACACTAAGAACCGTTAATTTTTCATGGGCCCCGGCACAATGGAGCGATACATCACCCTGGCAGCGGATGTTCCGCAATGCCCGGCAATGGACGGAATAACTCAATGAATGATCATGAGGAACTCAAGCTCAGTGAGTTGCTGATACTGGCTTCACTGTGGATGCTGTTTGGCTTCATGGTGTGGTATTACCTGTCCGCATTTCACGGCTTCCCCGCCCGGATTGCAGCCGATGCGATCCTGGGGGAAATTCTCGGCAGCAATTTTCATCAGATCGTTGTCAATCCCGACCAGCATTACCTGTTCCAGGTTGAAACGACCATTCCTTTTACTTTCCCTGACGGGACCACCGAGGCACTGGGATTCATCGTCAATCCCTTGATCTTCAGCTACGGACTGCCGTTGTTGTTTGGGCTGGTGATGGGATCGGATGTCGGCTGGCGGAGAAAAATCTTCATTTTCTTGCTCGGTTACGTGACGATTACGGCCGTGCAGATCTGGGGTGTGGTATGGGAGTCGCTTAAAATGCTGTCCTTTAATTTTGGCGATCAAACTCACCAAATCGTACAGGACGCCGGCATTTCTGATGCTGCTATTGCATTGAGTTACCAGCTTGGCACCTTGATCCTGCCTGCACTGGCGCCCATTTTTGTCTGGGTACTGACCAATCGGCGGCTGGTCGAACAATTTGTCGGTTGGGGAGCTGAGCAAATGAAAACCGGCGGAACCGAAAAGTCGTGAGACTGTCAGAAGCCGGTAGCATATAATTCCGTGACTACACTAGCACTCCTGCAGGGAGTCCCAGGGGACAGCAAATTACATTGCGTGAAGAACAACTGGAAATGAATACGTCAGAGCAAGCGCTAACGCACGATCCTGTCTGCGCATTCTTGCTCGAACACGATCTCCTGAAGTCTGCCGATATGAAGCGCGCTGAAACCTACCGCGAGCAGCATGGCGGCGATCTGGTAACCCTGTTGGTAAGGCTGGGGTTGGTCTCTGAACGGGACGTGGCGGAGGCGGAAGCCGGCTTGCTCGATCTGCCCCTGTTCCGAAGTGCCGATCTGCCCAGTGAGGCGCCTGACCTGCCTGGCATCTCGGTGCGCTACCTGAAACAGAACCTGATTCTGCCAATCGCCGAATCAAATGGTGACCTGACCGTGGTAATGGCCAATCCACGTGATGAATTTGCCCGC
>Ga0209980_10002063_pt1 | contig 10997 bp, 6 predicted proteins | sample CR02metaG_FD_183611 | JGI IMG/M metagenome (GOLD analysis project Ga0209980, IMG submission 183611) | Deep subsurface microbial communities from Mariana Trench to uncover new lineages of life (NeLLi) - CR02 metaG (SPAdes) (version 2) | ecosystem: Environmental > Aquatic > Marine > Ocean trench >... | reverse complement strand
GATGCTTCGCTTCGGCGAAGGCAGGCCGGCGGCTTCCCTCCTACCCGGCGGATCGCCTGCCCGATCTCTAGGGGTCATTATCAAGGACCTTTGGTATTACTGGGAAGCGCCGCTCGGGGCGCTGGAGGACGGCGACGAGCTCTGCGTTTGGGCCAACGGCGCCCTTGGCGCCGCGCGCCGGGCCAAGGCGGGCAAAAGCCCGGCCGATCGAAGACCCGCTTGATGAACTCGGACTCCGAGGCCTCGGCGAATTTCGGCACTTCACCGCGCCCTTGTGATTAGATTAGGATTGTGCCCGCGACCGCGCTCATTCGGCGCGACAACATCGGGACATCACACGCATGGCCGCCGCCAGGGATACCCGCACCGAAACCGATTCGATGGGCGAGATCGAGGTCCCGTCCGACCGCTATTGGGGGGCGCAGACCCAACGCAGCCTGGAGAATTTCCGCATCGGCACCGAGTGCATGCCGGCGCCGATGATCCGCGCCCTTGGCATCCAGAAGAAGGCGTCGGCGCTGGCCAATGTCGCGCTCGGGCTTTTGGATAAGAAGCTCGCCGACGCCATCGGCCGCGCGGCGGATGAGATCATCGCCGGCGAGCTCGACCATCACTTTCCCCTCAAGATATGGCAGACCGGCTCGGGCACCCAGACCAACATGAACGCCAACGAGGTGATCGCCAATCGCGCCAACGAGTTGCTCGGCGCGCCGCTCGGCTCCAAATCGCCCCTTCACCCCAACGATCACGTCAACCTGAGCCAGTCGTCGAACGACAGCTTCCCGAGTGCCATGCATATCGCCGCGGCGGAGGAGATCCATCACCGTCTCCTGCCGGCGCTAAGGCTCCTGCACGGGGCGCTCGACGCCAAGGCCCGGGAGTTCGATGACCTGATCAAGATCGGACGCACCCATATGCAGGACGCGACGCCGATAACGCTGGGCCAGGAGTTCTCAGGCTACGCCAAGCAGATCGAACGCGGAATTGAGCGTGTCGAACAGACTGAGGGCCGGTTGCACGAGCTGGCCCAGGGGGGCACCGCGGTCGGCACCGGGCTCAACGCCATCGAGGGCTTCGACCAGCGCTTCGCGGCCGAGGTCTCGGGCATCACCGGCCTTCCCTTCGCCGCCGCCGAGAACAAGTTCGAGGCGATGGCGGCCCACGACACCGTGGTCGAGGTCTCCGGCGCGCTCAACGTGGTGGCGGCGTCAATGATGAAGATCACCAACGACATCAGGCTCATGGGCTCGGGCCCGCGTTCGGGCTTCGGCGAGATCACCCTGCCGGCGAACGAGCCGGGGTCGTCCATCATGCCCGGCAAGGTCAACCCGACCCAGGCGGAAGCCCTTTCCATGGTGGCGGCGCAGGTGATGGGCAACCACGTCACCATCACCATCTCCGGGTCCCAGGGGCACCTCGACCTCAATGTGTTCAAGCCGGTGATGATCCATAACGTCTTGCAGTCCATCGCCCTTCTCGCCGACGGCGCCAGGAGCTTCGCCGAAAACTGCGTCACCGGCATCGGCGCCAACGAGGCGAGGCTGACGGAGCTCCTCGAGCGATCCCTCATGCTGGTCACCGCGCTCAACCCGCACATCGGCTACGACAACGCGGCGAAAGTGGCGAAGAAGGCCTTCGACGACGGCCTGAGCCTCAAGCAGGCGGCCCTCGATCTCGGTCTGGTGACGGAAGAGGATTTCGACCGCTGGGTGGATCCTAAGGACATGATCCATCCCGGCAAAGCCGAAGATTAGGGGCATGGCGGCGACCGCCATCGCCAAACGCTCCCTGGTGATCGACGGGCACAGGACTTCCGTTTCCCTGGAGGACGCGTTCTGGCGACGGCTCCGGGCCATCGCCAAGGAGCGAGGCGTCTCGCTCAACCGGCTGGTGGCCGAGATCGACCGCGACCGCGACGGCAATCTCTCGAGCGCGATCCGCCTTTTCGTCCTCGACACCCTGACGGCGGACCAAGGGGAATAAGGGCAAACCTTTCGGCCCAGCCAGGCCTTACCCGAACCAGTCGTTACCCGAAGTCGCTCGGCTCCGCTCCGGCGGCGCCCGGCGCCACGCCTGTCCAAGCCAACGGATCGGCCCCTTGGGCGCCAACGAATCGGCCCCTTGGGCCATGCGAAAAGGCGCCAGGGTTACCCGCCCAGCCCCTTGAGAATATTGCGGATGAAGTCCTCGGGACTCGGCGGCGGGGCGGGCTGAGGCGCGGGCTGTGTCCGGGGCGCCGGCGCCGGCGCCGCCGGATCGGCCGTCGGCGATGACCCCGTGCCGCTCCCGCGCCGGGGCAGGAATCTCTCCAGCATCGAGCCGACGCCGCGTTCCACGAGATAGGCCTGGAGCTTGTTGGCCTTGAAGATGCGCCGCGGGCTGTCGAGCGGCCCCTTGAGCCGCATCTCGAAGGGTGGCGCCTTGGGGTGGTCGGTAAGCCGGAACTCGGCGGCCAAATCGACGAGCCAGCGGGGGAGATCGGCGAACCCCGCCGCCCGTCCTTCGCCCCCCTCGGCGACCATATGCATATCGCGGGTCGTCACCACCCCCTTGGCGATGGTGAAGGTCCCGTTCATCGTGGTGAATTTCGTCTTGCCGCCGGACATGGCCGTTTGCAGCAAGGAGAACAGATCGGTGGGCCGATCGAGGCGTTTGAGCCTGGCGTTGATCCGCGCGAGATTGATCCCCTTCACCGCGCCGTCGGTGACGTCGAGGCGCCCCTTGCCGGCGAGCGCCGAGACCAGTTCGAAACTGCTGCGCCCGGCGGCGGTCAGCGACAGGGTGAGATCAGCCCGCCCCTCGGCGGCGTCGATGCCGGCCAGGTCGCCCAGCAAGCGGTGAATATCGACCCCGGTGACCTCGATCGAGACATTCGCCTGGCCGGGCGCCTGGCCGGGCGCCTGGCCGGGCGCGTTCGCCTTTTCGGGAGCGCTGATCCGGCCCTTCAACGCCAAGGCGCCGCCGAACACGGTGCCGTCCAGGCGCTTGATGTCGAGGACGCCGTTTACCAGCTTGACATCCATGCGCGTGTTCTCGGCGCGGAATTCCCGGTAATTCAGTGCCGGCGTCTCTAACCTCACATCGGCATCGATGAGCTTGAGCGGCGAGAAATCTATCGGTTCCCGGGACCAGTGTTCCGCCGCCGCGCCCGGCGCGCCGTCACCCGGCGCCAGGCCCCCGGGGATAGGACTGGCCTTGGCGGCGGATGTTTTCGCCGGCGCCGGGACGGGAAGGAACATATCGGCGATGATCTCGCTCATCGCCAGCTCCGCCGTCAGTTTCGGTCGCGCCCCGCCGACCCTGAGAACCGCATTGCCGGCGAGCTTGACCGGCCCCAACTTTCCGGTGATGTCCGAGAACTTATAGACCGGCCCGTCGCTCTTGATCGCGGCCTTGAGGCGGAAACCGCCGAGTTCGCGTGCCGCCGGCTTGAACCCCGGATCGAAGATGCGAACGAGGCGGGTGAAGCTCGGATGGCGCACATTCACATCGATGGCGTAGCGCGGCGCGGTGTCGAGGTCGCCGATGCTGCCCTTGACCGCAAGGGTGGCCTTGTCGGCCTTGAGGGTGGCGTCGAGGTTGAGCCGCTTGATGGTACCTTCCACGCGCCCTGAAAACGCCACCAGCCCCAGCTGTTTCGGCGATACCGGCAGATCGATGCCCGTCAGTTGCGACCACCGGGCGGGATCGGACGCGGTGACATCGAAGACCAGGTTGACCTCCGGCGCCTTGGCAATGCCGCCCAAGCTACCCGAAAGCGCCACCCTGCCGCCGGCGACCTTGCCGATGGAGGCGCCGCGCACCTTCACCTTGCCGGCCAGCAGCGTGCCGTCGAAGCGGATGTCCTTGAGCGGCACGTGGTTGTAGGTCAGCTCGCCGATGTGCGCCTTGAGGTTGGCGTCGAAGTCCTCGATCACGGCGAGCACGGCGCTTCCCGGCGCGCCTTTTTCCTTCACCGCGCCGCCGCCGGCGCCGGCGGGTTTGCCATCGGGTCTCCGGGCGCCGGCGGGCGCCGGCAGATAGGCGTCGAGGTTCAAGCGGTCGATCGCGATGTTGGCGCCGAACGCCAGCCGGGAGCGGAGCGCGAAGATGATCCCGCCGGTCACCCGCGAGGAATCGAACCTGAGATCGAGGTCGCGGACCTCCAGCCTCTCCTCGGTGGCGCCAAGCTTCGCCGCCAGCGACAGCTTGTGCAGCCGCCCGGCGGGCAGGCTTGCCGCGTCGACCTTGAGCCAGCTCAAAAGTCCGCGGAAATTATCGGAGACGGCCTCGATCGTGCCGGTGAAACGCGGCTTGTCGCGCTTGGCCGTAAGGACGCCGGTGAGCGAGAGGTCCGACCCTCCGGGCAGGAACGCCGAGAACTGGTGAAGGGTCAACTTGCCCTTGGCAAGGGAGGCATTGAGTTTCGCCTGGCGGATGACGCCGCCCCGATATGCCATGGCCTCGACCGTTATGTCGATCGAGGCCCTGATACCCGTGGGCAGGGAAACCGCCAAGGGCGTGCCGGCGTCCGGCGCCTTGGTGCCGCCAGAGGGAAGTGTCCCATCCCCCGCCGCGCGCCCGGCGCCGTAGGAAACCATCCCCGACGCCAGCCACTGGTCGAGATCGATCCGGTTGAACGAAAGCGCCGCGTCGATCCGGGGCACTTTCCCAAGCTGGATGTTGAGCGCCCCTGAAGCGCGCGTCTCTTCCAGCTGAATGGCGATGTCGTTGATCTCGATTCCCTTGGCTGAATAGGCGAGGGCGCTCTCCAGCGTGAAGGGACGGGCGAGGAAGCCCGGAAGTTCCGGGGTGGGACCGCCGGCACTCATCATTAGCGCCACGAACCTGCCGAGATCGGGCCCCTGGGATCTCAGCTTCGCCGTAACCTGCGGTCCGCGGTCCTTAACCGAGAGCGTGCCCGAAATCCGCGTCTCGGCCTTGGCGGCGGGAAATTTCAACCGCAGGCTCACCGGCGTGCTTTCGCCGGCGGCGATCTTTCCCGCATCCACCTCGAACCCGAGGGGGATGCCCTTGAAACTGAAGCCGCCCTTGACGCGCAGGGGACCGTACAGGGATTGCGCCGCGATCTCCGCGTTCAGTCCTTCGATGCGTTCCACCCTGCCCGATGGCCGGTCCCGGAAGATCAAGGTGGCGTTGTCGATCGTCAGGCTGTCGAGACGCACGGCACCCATGACCGCGGCGCCGGGAGCGCCTTCGGTTGACGCGCGGCCCGCCTTCGCCGTCCCTTGGCCGAACTCCCAATTCCGCCGGCCGTCGGCGAGCACCTCGAGCTCGACGACCGGTTCCCGGAGCACCATCGACTCGATGACGATGCGGCGGGAAAACAATGGCAGGAACTGAATGCGCATGTCGAAAGACTTGAGCCGCACCATATCCGGCGCCACCGCGCCCTCGAGATTCGCCAGTCTCGAAACGCCGACGGACAACGTCGGCGCCGGCAATAGCTGGAAGTCGACATCACCGTCGATGACGAAATCACGGCCCGTCGCCTGTCGGATCTGATCCGCGATCTCGTCCCGGTAGTCGTTCCAATCGATCAGGCTCGGGCTGATCAACGCCACCGCGACGATCGAAACGACGACGATCAGGATACCGAACAGGAGTTTTCGCAAAAAACCGTTCCTCGCCTGGCAAAGGCCCGCTCACGCCCGATACGGACCTTGCGGTCACCGAAATTTCGGTTAAGGTAGAATAAAGAAATTGGCATTGTAATGATACGGTCTGTTACAAGGTCGGGCTGACAGGATCGCGTTCTCATGGGCGACGTAATCAACCTCAATCAGTACCGCAAACGGCGCGAACGGTCCAAATCGCAAACGCGCGCCGCGGAGAATCGCGCGCGAACGGGACGCACCAAGGAAGAGACCGCGCGGGAGCGCGACGAGGCCGAGCAAGCGGGCAGCGAGCTCGACAATAAACGACTGAGCGAACCGTCGCCGCCGGAAGACACGCCGAGCACGGGTTGATCTTCGCGTCGACGCGCACCCGCCGCTTGGCTCCATTACCGATAGCGCTTTAATTTCTGTCATCGCCCGCGGCGTAACCCAACGGCGCCGATGGGCGCGCACCAACGGCGGCTTTGGCGTAACGGCGCCGATGGGCGCCAGGTGCATGAGCCGGGATGAGCGCCTCAGCCGCCGCCGGGCGCGCCGTAGCCGCCGCCGCCCGGCGTCTCGATGACGAAGACCTCGCCTTCCTTCATCTCGGTCTCGGCCGTCGGGCCCAACTCCTCGGTCGTCCCATCGGCCCGCTCGACCCGGTTCTTGCCGCAGGCGCCGGGAGAACCGCCGGCGAGACCGAAGGGGGCGATACGGCGGTGATTCGATAGGATCGCCGCCGTCATCGGCGCGCGGAAGCGGATGCGCCGGACCGTCCCGTCGCCGCCCGAATGCCGGCCTTCGCCGCCGGAACCGGCACGGATGGCGAAACTCTCCACCAGCACCGGGTAACGCCACTCCAGGACCTCCGGGTCGGTGAGACGCGAGTTGGTCATATGGGTTTGCACGGCGTCGGTGCCGTCGAAATCGGGGCCGGCGCCCGAGCCGCCGCAGACGGTCTCGTAATACTGGTAGCGTTCGTTGCCGAAGGTGAAGTTGTTCATCGTCCCCTGGGCCGCCGCCATCACGCCAAGCGCCCCATACAGGGCGTCGGTGATGCACTGGGAGGTCTCGACATTGCCGGCGACCACCGCCGCCGGGTAGGCCGGGCGCAACATGGAGCCTTCGGGGATGATGATGTCGAGAGGCTTGAGACAGCCTTCGTTCATCGGGATGTCGTCATCGACCAGGGTGCGGAAGACATAAAGCACGGCGGCGCGGCAGACGGCGGCGGGGGCGTTGAAATTGTTATCGCGCTGATCGGACGTGCCGGTGAAGTCGATCACGGCCGAGCGGTTATCGCGGTCGATGGTGATGGCGACGCGGATCTCGCTGCCGTCATCCAGCGGGTAGGTGAAGGCGCCGTCGGAGAGCACGCCGATGACCCGGCGCACCGATTCCTCGGCGTTGTCCTGGACGTGCCCCATATAGGCGTGGACGACGTCGAGGCCGAAGTGATCGACCATGCGCCTGAGTTCCTGCACGCCTTTCTCGCACGCCGCGACCTGGGCCTGGAGGTCGATGATGTTCTGCTGGACGTTCCGCGCCGGCCACGGCCCGGCGAGGAACAGGCCCCTCATGTCGTCCTCGAGAAACCGTCCCTCGCTGACCAGTGCGACGTTGTCGATCAGCGTCCCCTCCTCGGCGATGGTGGTCGAGCCCGGCGGCATGGAGCCCGGCGTGATGCCGCCGATATCGGCGTGATGACCGCGCGACGCGACGAAGAAGAGGATGTCGGCGCCGGCGTCATCGAACACCGGCGTGATGACCGTCAGGTCGGGCAGATGGGTACCGCCGTTGTATGGCGCGTTGTGGACATAAACGTCGCCCGGTTTCATCGTCGTGCCGCCGCCGGGTTCGGCGCGGGCGCGGATGATGGCTTGGACGCTCTCGCCCATGGAACCGAGATGCACCGGCATGTGGGGCGCATTGGCGATGAGGTTGCCGCAGGGGTCGAAAAGCGCGCAGGAGAAATCGAGCCGTTCCTTGATGTTGACCGAGTACGCCGTGTTGGCGAGCACCACCCCCATCTGCTCGGCGATCGACATGAAGAGGTTGTTGAAGATCTCGAGCATCACCGGATCGACGTCGGTGCCGATCGCCGATGCGCGGGCAAGCGCTTGGGTGCGTTCGAGCACCAGGTCATCGCGCGCCGTCACCTCGGCCCGCCAGCCGGGCTCGACGACGGTGGTGGCGTTGGCCTCGACGATGATGGCGGGTCCGTCGATGGCGTCGTTGGGCCGAAGGGCTCGGCGCTCGAAAACCGGGGTCTCGACGAAACCGCCGGCCATATAGGTCTCGACCCGGGAGACCGGCAGCAGGGGCGTGACCCGCGCCGTGGCTTCGACGACGCGCTCGTCCGCCGCCCGGGCGCCGCCGACGGCCTCGACCGAGGCGGCCTCGACGATGAAGCCCTTCTCGGGCATGACGAAACCGTAGCGCTGGCGGTGGGCCGCCTCGAAGCCTTCGATGATGCCGTGAAGATCGGCGAAATCGACGATGAGCGCGGTGTCGGTGCCGTCGTAACGGACGTGGACCTTGCGCCGGACCTCGATCAGGGCCGGAGCCACCTCCTGGGCGACAAGCTCGGCGTGGGCGTCCGATGCCAGCTCGTCGAGCAGCTTGGAGATCTCGGGGATGAGGTCATCGGTAAGCTCGGCCTCGACGCCGCGCTCGCGCATGGCGCCGACGTCCGCCAAGCCCATGCCGTAGGCCGACAGCACCCCGGCGTGGGGATGGATGAAGATCCTGGTCATGCCGAGCGCGTCGGCGACCAGACAGGCGTGCTGCCCCCCGGCGCCGCCGAAGCAGCAAAGCGTGTACTCGGTCACGTCGTAGCCGCGCTGGATCGAGATCTGCTTGATCGCCTGGGCCATGTTCTCGACCGCGATCTCGAGGAACCCGCCGGCGACCTCGACGGGGGAACGTTTATCCCCGGTCCGCGCCTTGATCTCGTCGGCGAGCACGGCGAACTTCTCCCGCGCCACTTCGCCGTCGAGCGGCTCGGACCCGTCGGCGCCGAACACCCGGGGGAAGAACTCGGGCCTGATCTTGCCGAGGCAGAGATTGGCGTCGGTCACCGTCAGCGGCCCGCCGCGGCGATAGCACGCCGGCCCCGGATCGGCGCCCGCCGAATCGGGTCCGACCCGGTAGCGCGCGCCGTCGAAATGGAGGATCGAGCCGCCGCCCGCCGCCACCGTGTGGATGCGCATCATCGGCGCCCGCATGCGCACGCCGGCGACGAGGGTCTCGAAGGCCCGTTCGTATTCGCCGTCGTAATGGGCGACGTCGGTCGAGGTGCCGCCCATGTCGAAGCTGATGATCTTGTCGAAGCCGGCCAGGGCGGAAGTGCTGACGGCGCCGACGATGCCCCCCGCCGGTCCCGACAGGATGCTGTCCTTGCCCTGGAAGCGCTTAGCATCGGTCAGCCCGCCGTTCGACTGCATGAACATGAGACGCACCTCGCCGAGCTCGGCGCTAACCCCGTCGACATAACGCCCGAGGATCGGCGACAGATAGGCGTCGACGACGGTGGTGTCGCCCCGGCTCACCAGCTTCATCAGCGGGCTTACGACGTGGGAGACGGAGATCTGGGTGAAGCCGATCTCGGCGGCGAGGGAGGCGACGGCGCGCTCATGGTCGGGGTAGCGGTAAGCGTGCATGAACAAGATGGCGGCGGAGCGGATGCCGGCGCCATGGGCCGCCTCGAGCCCACCGCGCGCGCCGTCGAGATCGACCGGTTCGAGTTCCTCGCCCTCGGCCGAGTAGCGCCCGCCGACCTCGACGACGCGGCGATACAGCAGCTCCGGCAGGACGATGTGGCGCTCGAACAGTTTCGGACGGTTCTGGTAGGCGATCCTGAGGGCATCGCCGAAACCCCTGGTGACGACCAGCACCACCGGCTCGCCCTTGCGCTCGAGCAGCGCGTTGGTCGCCACCGTCGTCCCCATCTTGACCGCCTCGATCCGCCCGGACGGGATGGTCTCGCCCGGACCGAGATCCAGGACCTCGCGGATGCCGGCGATCGCCGCGTCCTGATAACGGTCGGGATTGTCGGACAGCAGCTTCCTGGCGATCAGGGCGCCGTCAGGCCCCTTGGCGACGATGTCGGTGAAGGTGCCGCCGCGGTCGATCCAGAACTGCCAGCGCCCCTGGGCGCTCGCGTCCCCTTGGGCGCCGTTGTCGTCTGTTTCCGGCATGTCGCGGTACTTCGGCTGAAACCATTTGCCCCGGCGGGGAGTGTGGAGCCCCCCCGCCGCCGCGTCAAGGAAGGGCGAAGCGGGGACTGAGGAACCGCCGTTCAGTCGAGCAGAGCGGGTCAGTCGAACAGGGCGGCGAGGCCCTCGGGCGAGGTGAACATGCGCCGCGCCGAATGGCCGACGCCGGGAACGATCTCCAGGCGATGGTTGTGGGGGCTGAAGAACCGGTCCATGTAGGCCTTGAAGATGCGGCCGCGCTCATGCCGGTGGCGGCCTTGCGCCATCGCCTGGCAACGTTTGTCGAGCGATCTCGCATCGGGATCGGTGTCCATCGCGCCGAGGAGATAGATCACCTCGCGCGACCGGTAGCGCGCGATCAGGGTCTCCGCATCCGTCCTGGCCATGTAGGCGTTGCGCTCCTCCATGCCGTATTTGTAACGGTTATACCGGCATCGCTCGTCCGGCCCTGGAGGTGCAAAGCCGTCGGAGAAGCCTGGCGCCGGGCGGTGGCGGTTGAAGTAGAGATACGACGATGGATTGGCGACGATGTAGCGCCGGCGGAGACGGTCGATCGCCGGGTTCGGCGGGTGGCCGGCGGCGTAGCGCTGCACGAACTGGCCGCCGGCCGAGTGGCCGGCGATGACGATGACGCCGAGGTTGGCGAACGCGTCGCCGTCGCCGAGACGATCGAGCACGGCGTCGAGCACCGCGAAGGAACTGATGCGCCGGTCAAAATCGCGGGACGAGCGGTCGCCCTGCTTCCAACCCCGGCTGCGGTCCCAATAGACCTCGTCATCTTCGCGGTTGAACCGATCGTGCCCGAGGCCGAAATAGGGCACGATGGCGAGGGTGTCGGCGCGCCTGCCGGCCCTCTTGAGGGCACGGATCAGGGTCTTGAAGTAGCTTTCGGGATTGCGCCCATTGCCGTGCACGAGGATGACGGCGCGCGTGATTGCCGGGTTGGCATCTTGCAGTGAATAGTTGCTGTAAAGGGGAATCGTAAGGCCACCGGGAAGGGCAAACAGGGCATCGCAATCCGCCGCCTCTTCGCAAGGAACAGTGGCGCCGGCGGTGCCGGGGCCGACCGCCGGGACGGCAAGGCAAAGCGCAAGCGCGGCCGCGAGGAGGCGGGGCGAACCGGGCGCGGAAAAGACCGTCATGGTCGGACCTCACAATCCATGGTGCGCCGATCCTAGCG
>Ga0209980_10002061_pt1 | contig 11009 bp, 10 predicted proteins | sample CR02metaG_FD_183611 | JGI IMG/M metagenome (GOLD analysis project Ga0209980, IMG submission 183611) | Deep subsurface microbial communities from Mariana Trench to uncover new lineages of life (NeLLi) - CR02 metaG (SPAdes) (version 2) | ecosystem: Environmental > Aquatic > Marine > Ocean trench... | reverse complement strand
CAGTGCGTTGAGCAATGAAGGCACCAAAGACCTGGCGGGCGCAACGGCAAACCACCTGGAAAAGCTGACCGAGGAAAAACAGGAGAGCCCGTAGGAGGGCCTTCAGACCCGATAGGAAGAACAAACACACCCGTAGGAGGCCATTCAGGCCCGATAGGAAGACAAAACACACCCGTAGGAGGGCCTTCAGGCCCGATAGGAAGACAAAACACACCTGTAGGAGGGCCTTCAGGCCCGATTAGAAAACCCAGGCCGCGGGGAAAAAATCAATCTGCGCCCTTTCTTCAACCCCATCGAAAAAGGCCGGTTCAACCGGCCTTTTTTCAATGCAGCCCGGAGAGGGCGGGAAAAAAACTTATTTCATATCCTTGATGTGCTGGTTCAAACGGCTTTTGTGCCGGGCAGCTTTGTTCTGGTGGATGATGCCCTTGTCGGCCATGCTGTCGATTTTTGGGGTGGCTGCTTTGTAGGCCGCGCTGGCTGCTTCCTTGTCGCCACTGGCAATCGCGACCACGACCTTCTTGATGGATGTACGCAGGCTCGAGCGCTGTGCCATGTTGTGGGCACGGCGCACCGTGTTCTGTCTGGCGCGTTTCTTGGCTGATTTGATATTGGCCACTGTCAAAAGCTCCGTCTAAAAACCGGCCCTGGACCGCGTGTGGCCAAGGGCTCGAAAAGCCCGGTATTCTCAGTATTTTCAGCGGCTTTGTCAATGCCGGAGGGAGGTTGGGAGAGTCAAAAAAGGCGCGCAAGGGGGCCAGGCATATTTTTTGGTTTTTTTATCGGGCCTGAATGCCCTCCTACGGGTGCGATAAACGATTCCGGTTCCTTTTCCGGCTAATATTGCGCTCATGCATCGGAATACAGACCAGTGAGCCGCAATCTATTCCGATCCACGTCCGTGGTCGGTGGCATGACCTTGCTTTCGCGGGTTTTTGGTTTGCTCCGGGATATGGTGTTTTCCCGGTTTTTTGGCGCCGGCCTGATCATGGATGCCTTCTTCGTGGCGTTCAAGATTCCCAACTTTATGCGCCGCCTATTTGGCGAGGGCGCGTTTTCCCAGGCTTTCGTGCCGGTCATTTCGGAGTACAAGACCACCCGCGAGCCTGAAGAGGTCCGCGAGCTCGCCGAAGCCACGGCCGGCACCCTGGGTTTCTTGCTGCTGGTCATCACGGTCATCGGCGTGTTTGCCGCGCCGGTGCTGATCGTCTTGTTCGCCCCGGGCTGGTTTATGGACGAGCCCGAGAAGTATTCCCTGGCGACATCGATGCTGCGGCTGACTTTTCCCTATTTGTTGTTCATATCGCTGACTGCGCTGGCCGGCGGAATCCTGAACACCTACGGCCGATTTGGCTCGCCGGCCTTTACCCCGGTGCTGCTCAACCTGGTTCTGATCGGCTTCGCAATCCTGGTCGCGCCGACCAGCGCCAACCCGGGCGTGGCGCTTGCCACCGGTGTATTTGTCGCCGGCGTCGTCCAGTTGCTGTTCCAGATCCCGTTTCTCTGGCGCATTGGTTTCCGGCCGAGGTTCCGCTGGGGCGTTCACCACGAAGGCGTTCGCAAGATTGGCCGTCTGATGCTGCCCGCGCTGTTTGGTTCCTCGGTTGCGCAGATCAACCTGTTGCTGGATACCCTGATCGCTTCCTTCCTGATAACCGGCAGCATCAGCTGGCTTTATTACTCGGATCGGTTGATGGAGTTTCCGCTGGGTGTCTTCGGTATCGCGCTGGCCACGGTCATCCTGCCGGGGCTGTCAAAAAATCATGCCAGCCAGGACCAGGCTGAGTTTTCCGCGATGCTGGATTGGGCGCTCAGGCTGGTTTGCCTGATCGCGGTACCGGCGGCGATCGGCTTGCTGGTCCTGGCCAGACCCATGCTGACGACCATTTTTCAATATGGCGTGTTTGACGGCCGGGATGTGCACATGGCCGGTTTCAGCCTGATGGCCTATGCGCTGGGATTGCTTGGATTTACGCTGGTCAAGGTGCTGGCGCCGGGATATTTCTCCCGCCAGGACACCAAGACACCGGTGCGAATCGGTTTGATTGCCCTGGCGGTCAACCTGGTTCTGAACCTGTCATTCGTCATCACGATGACCCAAACGGGCTTCGAGGCGCCGCACACCGGTCTTGCCCTGGCCACATCCCTGGCGGCTTTCGTCAACGCGGGCCTGTTGTATCGGGGCTTGCGCCGCGAGGGTGTCTATCTGCCCGGCCCGGGCTGGGGCGGCCTGATTTTGAAAGTCGTGTTTGCCAGCTCGGTCATGGCGATCGGTATTGCTTATCTTGCGGGGCCGCTGGATCCGTGGTTGGCAGCGACCGGGGTTACCCGCGTATCCTGGCTGCTGGGCTGCGTGCTGGCCGGCGCCGCCGCGTACTTTGCTACGCTGGCGTTACTGGGCGTCAGGCCTGCTGATTTCCGCAGTGGTTTGCGTGGGAAAAGCAGCGGCCCTTCCGTATAATCTTGCGCTTTTGGGCGGTTCCTGATGGAGTTTTTCCGTGGTCTGCACAGTCTGCCGCCCGACACGAAACCGGGGCCGGGGCCTTGCGTTGCGACCATCGGCAATTTTGACGGTGTGCATCGTGGTCATCAGCAACTGATCTGCGATCTGAAGAAGGAAGGGGAACGGAGAAAGCTGCCGGTTGCGGTCGTGGTTTTCGAACCCACGCCGCAGGAGTTTTTCGCAGGCGACGGCTCGCCGGCCAGGCTGACGCGATTCGGTGAGAAATATCACTTGCTCGAAGATGCAGGGGTGGACAAGCTGGTTTGTCTCAAGTTTGGCAGCGAATTGTCGGCGATGAGCCCGAGCGAATTTGTGCAACGGTTACTCGTTGACGGCTTGCAGCTAAGGCACCTGGCGATCGGCGATGATTTTCGTTTCGGCAAAGACCGGGCCGGCGATTTCAGTCTCCTGGTGCAGGCGGGGGAACAGGCGGGTTTTACGGTCGCCAGAACGGATAGCTTTGTGCTGGATGCTGCCAGGGTCAGCAGCAGTGGAATCCGCCAGGCGCTGAAACAAGGCGACCTGGTGCTGGCGGAGCGCTGGCTGGGCAGGCCGTACGGCATGAAAGGGCGGGTGATCGAAGGCGAAAAGCTGGGACGCCGGCTGGGATTTCCCACCGCCAATATTCATCCACGGCGGACGGTGTGCCCGGTGCACGGCATTTACGCGGTGCGGGTTAATGGCGCGGGCCTCGAGCGGTGGCCCGGCGTGGCGAGTATCGGCAGCCGGCCGACGGTGACCGATGGTGAGGAAATCGTACTGGAAGTGCACCTGTTCGATTTCTCGGGCAATCTTTACGGCGCATCGCTGGAAGTATTGCTATTGCACAAACTGCGGGAAGAGAAGCATTTTGCCAGCGTCGAGGCATTGACCGAAGCGATGAAAGACGACGCAGACCAGGCCCGGCTGGTGTTGGGTTGGAAAAGGAACTGATGTGACGGACAGGGATTACAAGGACACGATCAATCTGCCGAAAACGGTGTTCCCGATGAAGGCCAACCTGGCCAACCGGGAACCCAGGATGCTGGAGCAATGGCAGCAGCGGCGGCTGTATGCCAAATTGCGCGAGATCGCCAAGGACAGGCCCCGGTTTTTGCTGCTCGACGGGCCGCCATACGCGAACGGGCCGATCCATATCGGACACGCCCTCAACAAGATCCTCAAGGATATTATCGTCAAGAGCCGGACGCTTGACGGTTATGATGCGCCCTACATCCCCACCTGGGATTGTCATGGCTTGCCGATCGAACTGCAGGTCGAGAAAAAAAAGGGCCGGGTCGGCCAAAAAATCGATGCCCGCGAGTTTCGCCAGGCCTGCCGCAACTTTGCACAGAAACAGATCGATGATCAGCAAAAGGACTTTATTCGCCTCGGCGTGATGGGCGACTGGGACAACCCTTCGTATACGATGCATGCGTCATACGAAGCGGCCCAACTCAGGGGCATCGCCAAAATCCTGGCGAACGGGCATATCTACAAAGGATACAAGCCGGTGCACTGGTGCCTGGATTGCCGCTCGGCGCTGGCGGAGGCCGAAGTCGAATACCAGGACAAAAGCTCGCCCGGTATCGATGTGCGTTTTGCCGCGGTTGATCCTGAGTCAATCAACGCGCTGTGTGGTGCAAGCGGCGATGCGGCGGTGGACATTCCGATCTGGACCACGACGCCGTGGACTTTGCCCGCCAACCAGGCGGTGGCCGTGCACCCGGAGCTGGACTACGTGTTGGCAGAGACAGGTTCGGCCGGAAATCCATCGCGTCTGCTGTTGTCGGCGGCTTTGCTCGAATCGGCGATGAAACGCTATTCCATTGAAAAATATAAGGTTATTGGAAGATGCATCGGCTCCGATCTGCGCGGGCAATTACTGCAGCATCCCTTCTATGATCGCCAGGTCCCGGTGATCACCGGGGACTATGTCACCCTCGAGGCGGGTACCGGCGCCGTGCACACCGCGCCGGGTCATGGTCAGGAAGACTTTGCCGCCGGTATCGAGAACGATCTGCCGATGGAAAACCCGGTTGGTGGCAATGGCTGTTTTGTCGCCGGCACGCCGCTGGTCGAAGGGCAACATGTATTCGAGGCTAACGATTTCATTATCGATCTGTTGGCAGAAAAAGATGCATTGCTGTGCCGTGAAACGGTCGAGCACAGTTACCCGCATTGCTGGCGCCACAAAACGCCGCTGATTTTTCGCGCGACGCCCCAGTGGTTCATCAGCATGGACCAGGCCGGTCTGCGCCAGCAGGCTCTTGCCGAGATCGGCAAAGTGGAGTGGATACCCGACTGGGGCAAAGCCCGGATCGTGGGCATGGTGGACGGGCGGCCGGACTGGTGTATTTCCAGGCAAAGGACCTGGGGCGTGCCGATTCCTCTGTTTATCCACAAAGACACCGATGAACTTCATCCGGACAGTGCGGCCCTGATTGCCAAGGTGGCCACGCTGGTCGAACAAGATGGTGTGGACGCCTGGTTCGATCTGGATGTCAAGAAACTGCTGGGTAAAGATGCAGATGACTACGTGCAGGTGCGCGATATCGTCGATGTCTGGATGGACTCGGGAATGATGCATCATTGCCTGGTCGGTACGCGGCCGGAAACCGTACCGCCCGCCGAACTTTACCTGGAAGGCTCGGACCAGCATCGCGGCTGGTTCCAGTCCTCGTTATTGACCTCGGTGGCGATGAATGGCCAGGCGCCGTACAGGCAGGTGCTCACGCACGGTTTCACGGTCGACGAAAACGGCCGCAAGATGTCGAAGTCGCTGGGCAACGTCATCGCCCCGCAGAAAGTGGTTAATGTCCTGGGCGCCGATGTTTTGCGCCTGTGGGTGGCCGCCACCGACTATCGCGGAGAAATCAGCGTATCCGATGAAATCCTGAAGCGCTCGGCCGATTCCTATCGTCGGATTCGCAACACCTTCAGGTTCCTGCTGGGCAATCTGGATGGGTTCGACCCGGCCACCGACATGCTGCCGGTGGACCAGTGGCTGGCTCTCGATCGCTGGGCGCTGGACCGGGCCATGGCGTTGCAGGACGAAATCATCCAAGCCTATCGCAGTTATGAGTTCCACCATATTTACCAGAAAGTCCATAATTTTTGCGTCAAGGATATGGGCGGCTTTTATCTCGATATCATCAAGGACCGTCTGTACACGACCCCGGGCGAGGGCAGGATCCGCCGGTCGGCGCAATGCCTGATGTTCCACGTCGCCGAGGCGATGGTCCGCTGGTTGGCGCCGATTATCAGTTTCACCGCCGAAGAAGTCTGGGAGAACCTGCCCGGGGAGCGCGAAGAGTCGGTATTTTTCTCGACCTGGCATGAGTGGCCGAAACTTCCGGCTGCCGATGCAGGGCTGGACTGGGATCGGCTGATCGAAGTCGGCGACGTGGTCGATCGGGATCTCGAGCGATTGCGTGACGAGGGTGTCATCGGTTCATCGCTCGCTGCCGAGGTCGATTTGTATTGCGACGAGGAGTTACGGGGCGTTTTGAATCGGCTGAACGGAGAATTGCGTTTCCTGTTGCTGACCTCGGACGCGCGCGTGCACGTCCTGAGCAAAGCTCCGGATGGCGCAACCCAGGTAAGCGACGGACTATCGGTCGTAGTGAGTGCGTGCGAACATGACAAGTGTGTGCGATGCTGGCATCGCCGCCCTGAGGTGGGTAGCAACCCGGAACACCCGGAAATTTGTGAACGATGTGTCGGGAATATTTCCGGCTCGCCCGAGGATCGGCAGTTCCTATGAGCAATCAGACAGCAGCACGCGAGACCGCAACGCACTGGCTATGGCTGGTGCCGCCGATCTTGATGGCCGATCAGCTAAGTAAATGGCTGATCGCTGAATACCTGGAACTGTTCAGCCGCATCGAATTGCTGTCGTTTTTAGGGATAACGCGCCTGCACAACACCGGTGCGGCATTCAGTTTCCTGGCCGACGCGGGGGGCTGGCAACGCTGGTTTTTCGTGTTGCTGGGAGTCGGCGTTACCGGGATGATCCTGGTCTGGCTTAGAAAGTTGCCCTCGCAAGGCCAGGAAATACTCGCGGCGGGTCTCGCGCTCGTGGCTGCCGGCGCGCTGGGCAACGTGATCGACCGGGTCTGGCATGGCTATGTGCTCGACTTTATCAGCGTGCATTATGGCGACTGGTATTTCCCGGCTTTCAACATTGCCGATATCGCGATAAGCATTGGCGCCGGCTTGCTGATTCTCGATGCAGTGCTCGAATACAGCCGCAGCAGGGCCGGCACGTCTGAATCGAAATGATGCTACCTTGTTCAAAATGGAAATTCTGCTAGCAAACCCCAGGGGCTTCTGTGCCGGCGTCGATCGGGCGATCGAGATCGTCGAACAGGCGATCGTCAAGTTCGGTGCGCCGATCTATGTGCGTCACGAGGTCGTGCATAACCGCTTTGTCGTCGACGGGTTGAAGCACATGGGTGCGGTGTTCGTTAAAGAACTCGACGAAGTACCCGATGGCGCGACCGTGATCTTCAGCGCGCATGGCGTATCGCGCGCGATCCGGGAAGAAGCGGAAAGACGCGGCCTTGCCGTGCTCGACGCGACTTGTCCACTGGTGACCAAGGTGCATATGGAAGTCATTCGTTATGCGCGCGCCGGGCGCGACGTGGTTTTGATCGGCCATCGCGGGCATCCGGAGGTCGAAGGGACGATGGGGCAATTCAGCAAACTCAGCGATGCGAAAATTTACCTGGTCGAATCACCCGACGATGTGGCCGGGTTGGCAGTAAAAAATCCCGAGACCCTGGCTTTTGTGACCCAGACAACCTTGTCGGTGGACGATACCGCCGAGATCATCGAAGCGCTGAGAAAGCGGTTTCCGGCCTTGTCCGGGCCGCGCAAGGAAGATATTTGTTATGCGACCCAGAACCGGCAGGATGCGGTGAAATCCCTGGTCCGGCAATGCAATGTCATTCTCGTCGTTGGCTCCCCCAACAGCTCGAACTCGAATCGCCTGCGTGAAATTGCGGAAAAAAACGGCAAGATCGGCCACCTGATCGACGGGCCGGATGATTTGCAGCGCGAATGGTTTTCCGAAAACGACATAGTCGGTGTTACGGCCGGCGCATCGGCGCCGGAACTGTTGGTGCGGCAGGTGATCGACCGCCTGATGGAGTGGGGCGGAAAAACGGCAACAGAGCAAAAAGGCAGGGAAGAACACGTCGTATTCACCTTGCCGAAGGTGCTGCGCACCAATTAACGAACAGGATTCGTTACTCCTGCAGGAGGGCCGTCAGGCCCGATGGGAAAAAGGGGAAATGGGAAAAGTGGTCAAATCATAAATTGTATTTATCGGGCCTGAAGACGCTCCTACAATCCCATCGATAAATGTAGGAGTGGCTTTAGCCGCGAAAAAATGAGCCGCCCGTTTTTTTCCTGTCGTCACCAGCAGGTCCGGGTTTCATCCACCGCGATTTTCGATTCCGCATACCTGGCGCCAGACTGGTCAACACTGAACAAGGCGCAGTCGTCATCGTCCAGCTGGGGAGATCCAGCCGCAGGTGTAGCGCTCACCGTGTAGCCGATGGTCAGTCCGCCGGCAGCTGCGACGATAGCAATGTCATAGTAAAGATTTTCTGATGCGGGGATACCCAGGCCTGCCGGCGGCGGGTTATTGACATCCGTCGTGTAAGTATTGTTCTGCATATAGAACTTTTCCTGCTGCGCTTGTACGCGCATCAATGTGGTTTTCGCTTCCGCGCGCTGCGCCCGCATCACATAGTTGCGGTAGGTGGGTACGCCAACGCCGACCAGAATGCCGAGAACCAGGATCACCGTCATCAGTTCGATCAGCGTGAATCCCTTTACCGGTTTCTGCATGGCAATACCGGTGGCTATTCGGCCCCCATCTGGTTCCAGAATGTGCGGACCGGGTCATTGGCGAATCCCAGGTTGCAGGCTTCAAGACCGACAATGCATTCCGTTTTGGGCGCGCATTCCATATCCGCGCAACCGGTCTGGCTGCCATTGTTCGCGTCAACGAGCACGCCGTTTTGCCAAGAGTTCTTCTTCAAATTGCCGGGCCCGATAAGGTAAAAACTTTGTTGATGGGTGGAAGTTGCGCCCCGGTTCGATGTGCCGGTGCTGGTGACATCGAAGTGATACGCGAGAAAACCCGCGCCCACCCCAGTACTGAACCCGCTGGGTACCGGCGTCGCTTCGTCAAATTGTATGTCGTACGCGACGTAGTTACCGCTGCTGCCGCGGAGTTGGGTGGTCGGGAAGACGGTTGCCGTCGTGGTACTCCAGTTGCCGCTGGCGATCGCAAGTTCTATCCCGGTTTCGGCCGACTGGAATGCGTTCTGGGCGTATTGTGCGTTCTGCGCCATCGCGATCTCGGTTGTAGAAGTCGTCATGCTCGCTATCGCAAGCAGGGTCAAGACCATTAGCAGCACCAGGCCGACGATCAGCGCCGCGCCGTCTTGTCTTTGGATTGGCGCAATGGTGGTTGTCTTTTTGTTCATCGCCTGGCTCTGCTACTTCACTCGGGTATTGCGCAACTGATAGGTTTCACTGACCAGCAGGCGCCTGAAATTGTCGTCAAAAGTCACGTTTTGATCCGCATAAACATAGTTAGTGGTGTTGCTAAAGCCCGGTTCCGGTTTGTCGGCCCTGACCAGGAGCCAGACCTTGACTGCAACGATTTTCGCATTCGGATCAAATCCTGCCGAAAGGGGATCAATGAGAGGATCTCCCGGATTGACCCAGCGGTTCACGGAACCTATGAGGGATGATCCCACGGCGGTCGTATCCACGCCGAACTGGACCTGGAGATCCTGAATTCCCGGGCTGACTTCCTCATCCTGTACCAAAGGCCCCGGTACCAGCGCTTTCCTGCGCAGGGATGGAAAACCCACTCCAGAACCAAACGGAGCAGGCCCGGGGCCCGAATCCTGGCTGACATAGTAGGCGTGGGTAATCAGGTCCGCTATTCGTGAGGCACCGGGCAGTCCGGTCGGAACGATTCCGTCTGCCAGGAGCAGACCCGCCGTGCGCGTGGAAAAAACCTGGACTCTGCCCGCCCTCGCAGCATTTTGGGCAATGCTGCTGGCGCGCCTGGTAACGATGACGTCAGCTGTTGGCTGGGCCCCGCTTCCAAATGGTAGGCAGTCAGCATACGGGTAATGATTATTTGAGCCTTCGATCGCGAAATTGACGTCGATTGCCCAGTTTTGCCGACAGGACCCGGCAACGGCCAGGCCCGCAGGTACCGCATCGTTTACTCCGGCCGCGCCGACAATGACGCGGGCGTCGCTGCCGCGTCCCCAGAAACTCGCCAGACGCAAATCGGAACCCAGCATCGTCATGGCCAGGCGAGCGTTTTCCTGGATCCGACCCATGGCCTCATTGAGCCGGTGCGCGTCCTTGCTTTTTAGAAAAACGGTGGTCGCGCCAACCATCAAGATGCTGCCGATCAGCAAGGAGAGCATCAGTTCGGTCAGGCTGATGCCTGGCAGGGTGCGAAGATTGCGAAACCGGATTTTCACATCTGCACCGTCAACTGATATTGGGCAGGTTCAACACTGCCGGTATCGTTCCAGCGGACCGTGATCACATAAGTCGTCGGCAAAGTGCCGACATCGACTGCAATTGTCGCTTGTCCATTGGGTAGGGCGTTTGTCACTTCGGCGCGCCAGACAAGCAAATCATTGGCGGCCATTTGTGCCGGGGTGCAATCCACGCCGCCATCAACGCAGCCAAAATCAGCAGCGGCGCCGGCATAATCGATACCGGCGGTACGGTTCACGCGGATCCGGTCCGCCATGCCGGCCGCCAGAATGACAGCCTGGCTATTCAGTAAGGCTGTGCGGCCATTCTGCAGGCTGAAAACATACATCCGGGCAACCCCAAGCAACCCGACCGACAAAACCACCAGGGCAACCATCGTTTCGACCAATGAGAAACCCCGCAGCCGGTTTTTTGCGCCGTTGTTGCAGTTTTTGTTGGAATTGTTCATTCAAATGACACTCGTGCACTTAAGGACATTGCAAACGCCGATTGCCGGCGCTGCGGCCGGATACCCTGGGACGCCCGGTATGACTGATGATCACGGCGCGCGCAGATTGCGCACCTCGTGAATCGCAAAACGTCACGGTGCCATTGACGCTGCGTACGCCAAGCGGCCGGAAGCGAAAAACCCGGCGATTTGCGGTTATTTTCAGACCCTCGCGTGCTGCTTTGACATAGAGCAGCGGTTCATCCTCGTCGAGGCGGGCGGGGCTGTCCTGGTCGAGATTGGCAAAAACCAGCCAGCCCAGGTTCCACGGATCCGCCGTGCACTGCCTGCCGCCACCGGATGGACATAGGACCACCTCCCGGTTTCTCTTGGCGGCCTCGCCACGGGCAAACTGTATGGTTCCGACCAGTTCGTTAATCGCGGCTGTCCGCCTGTTGTCCATGATCATTTCGCGAAAGGACGGGATGCCGTTGGCGAGTAAAATGGCAACCACGCTGACCACCAGCAGCAGTTCGATCAAGGTCATGCCAT
>Ga0209980_10002060_pt1 | contig 11011 bp, 11 predicted proteins | sample CR02metaG_FD_183611 | JGI IMG/M metagenome (GOLD analysis project Ga0209980, IMG submission 183611) | Deep subsurface microbial communities from Mariana Trench to uncover new lineages of life (NeLLi) - CR02 metaG (SPAdes) (version 2) | ecosystem: Environmental > Aquatic > Marine > Ocean trench... | reverse complement strand
GCGACGAGGAAGATGATGAACCCGACCGCGATGGTGACGATGCCAAGGGTGATGAACACGCCGCGCCAGTCGGTGACGCCTAACGCCGCCTCGACCGGCACCGTGCCGGAAAGCGCGCCGAGCCCGCCGATGGCCATCTGGAACCCGGAGATCAGCGGCAGTTTGCCCACCGCGAAGAACATGCGGAACGCCTTGAACGCCGCCATCAGGCACGCCGATACGCCAAACCCGATGAGCGCCCGGCCCGCCACCAGCCCGCCGATGCCGGACGCCGTGGCGAAGACGAAGGCGCCGAGCGCGGCGAACATCAACAGCGCCGCTTCCGTGCGCCTAGGCCCGAAACGGTCGAGCAGCATGCCGAGCGGCAACTGGAAGAGGGCGAAGGTCAGGAAATAGGCGCTGGTCAGGAAGCCCAACTCCGCCGCGTCGAGCTCGAGCTCGGCCATCAGGTCCGGGGCGATGACGGCGTTGATGACGCGGTAGAGATAGGACAGGAAATAGCCGCAGGCGAAAGGGACGAAGACGCGGGCGAGGATCATCAGTGGGGTCTCTTACGAAGCGCTTTGGCGAACCGGCGCCTAGCGCCCCGGGAAGACGCGGCGGTAGCTGACGGCCTCGGCGATGTGGATGCGCCGGACCTGATCGTGACCCGAGAGATCGGCGATGGTGCGCGCCACCCGCAGCACCCGGTGATAGCCCCGGGCCGAGAGCTTCATCTTCTCCGCCGCCCGGCTCAGCAGCGCCTGGCCTTCCCCATCGGGTGTCGCGACCTGGTCCAGAAGCTCGCCGTCGGCTTCGGCGTTGGTGCGTACGCTCGCCCCGTTTCCCCCACCATCCTTGCCAAGGGCTTTATAACGCGCGCGCTGGCGTTGCCGCGCCGCGTTGACCCTGGCGGCGACCTCGGCCGACCCCTCGGCCGGCGGCGGCAGGGTCAGATCGGCCGGGCTGACGGCGGGGACGTCGACATGGATGTCGATACGGTCGAACAGCGGCCCGGATATCTTGGCCTGATAATCGGACGCGCATCTCGGCGCGCGGGAACAGGCCAGCGACGGGTCGCTCAGATAGCCGCAGCGGCACGGGTTCATCGCGGCGATGAGCTGGAAGCGGGCGGGGTAGGTGCTGTGCGCGTTGGCCCGGGCGATGGTGGCGCGCCCGGTCTCGAGGGGCTGGCGCAGGGATTCGAGGGTCTGGCGGGAGAACTCCGGCAATTCGTCGAGGAACAGGACGCCGAGATGGGCCAGCGAAATCTCGCCGGGCCGCACCTTGTGGCCGCCGCCGATGAGCGCCGGCAACGAGGCCGAGTGATGGGGATCGCGGAACGGCCGCGCGCGCAACAACCGCCCGCCTTCGAGGGTGCCGGCGAGGCTGTGGATCATGCTGACATCCAGCGCCTCCGCCGGATCGAGCGGCGGCAACAGGCCCGGCAGGCGCGCCGCCAGCATCGACTTGCCGGCGCCGGGCGGGCCGATCATCAGTAAATTGTGGCCCCCGGCGGCGGTGATCTCGAGCGCCCGCTTGGCGGTCTCCTGGCCCTTGATGTCGCGAAGATCGAGGGAAGAGGGCCGCTCCTCGGCCATCAAGGGTTCGGGCGAGCCCATGACCTGGGTGCCCTTGAAATGGTTGATGAGCTGCAACAGGTTCTCGGGCGCCAACACGTCGAGCCCCTCGACCCAGGCCGCCTCGCCGCCGCAGGCCGAAGGACAGATCAAGCCGTCATCGCCGGCATGGGCGTGGATCGCCGCCGGCAGGACGCCGGAAACCGGCGCGATGGCGCCGTCGAGCGCCAATTCGCCAAGGACGGTGAACTGGGCGATCTCCTCCGCCGGCAGGACGTCCATGCTGACCAGGAGGCCCAAGGCGATGGGAAGGTCGAAATGGCTTCCCTCCTTGAGCACGTCGGCCGGCGCCAGATTGACGGTGATCCTCTTGGGCGGCAGCGCCAGGCCGAGGGCGTTCAGCGCCGCCCGCACCCGTTCGCGCGATTCCGCCACCGCCTTGTCGGGCAGGCCGACGATGGTGAACGCCGGCAGGCCCGATGACATCTGCACCTGGACGTCGATCCCCAAGACGGCGATACCCTGAAAGGCGACGGTGGATACCCGCGCGACCATGGTGTCTCCCCTTGCGGCGCGACCGATTGGCGATGGTCGCGCCGTGGCGACGATCTTAAGGCCATTGGCCGCCCACGGCCAGCGGCGATGGCGCCGGGCTCAAAAGCCGCTGAGCAGGAAATCGACGGCGCCGACGATCTCGAAGTGACGATCCTTCAGGGTTCCGACCACTTCGCCCAGCGCGCGAGAATCGACACCGGCCAGATCGGTGGTCGCCATTACCAGCCGCTGTCCGTCGATCTCGAAAACCGGATTGAGCCGCGTCATCGGCTTGGCGAAGCGCTCGAAGGGCACCAAGGGGACGACGACTCGGCTGCGAAGCCCGGACAGGAGATCGCTCTGGATATCGACCAGGTAGGGAACGTCCGGGTTATCCGTCGCGTTGCGATGCACGTCGAAGCGTGCCATCAGAACCGGCGCAGGCCGACGTTGTAGAGCCCTGTTCGATCCACCCGCTCGTTATGCGCGGCGATGGCCTCGACGTTGTCCTCGACCCAGGCGGCGGCCGCCGCCTGGCGCAGCGCCTCGACCAGGGCCCGTTCGGCGACCTGGGAGGCGTTGAGGCCGAGCGCCTTGACAGCCGCCATGACATCCTCGCGGATCGAGAGGTTGGTCGACTTGCGGCGGCATTTTTTGGCGAGAAAGCCGAGATCATTCATGACGGGTAGATATCCCTATGAAATATGCGCATATATTACACGCATATAAATAAGGGGTCAATGCCAATCAGGGCACCGGCTTCGCCGACTGACTAAGCGCGGAGTTGGTTTCTGGTGCCGGCCCTTACCCCGAGCGGCGTTTGGGGCGCTTGGCGAAGCGGGTCTCGATGGCGTCCCAGATGCCGGCCTCGAGGCAGACGCCGTCGAAGCGGTCGATCTCCTGGATGCCGGTCGGCGAGGTGACGTTGATCTCGGTCAGGTAATCGCCGATGACGTCGATGCCGACGAAGACCATGCCGAGATCGCGAAGCGTCGGGCCGATGGTCCGGCAGATCTCGTGATCGCGCGCGTTGAGCTCCGCCTTGACCGCCTTGGCGCCGACATGGAGGTTGGCGCGCGCCTCGCCCGCGGCCGGGATGCGGTTGATGGCGCCGGCGGCGGCGCCGTCGATCAGGACGATGCGCTTGTCGCCTTGGCGCACCTCCGGGAGGTAGCGCTGGACCATCACCGGTTCGCGGTAAAGCTCTGTGTACATCTCCAAGAGCGCGTTCAGGTTCTCGTCCTTGGGCGCGATGTGGAAGACGCCGACGCCGCCGTTGCCGTAAAGCGGCTTGATGATGATGTCCTTCCAGGCCTCACGGAACTCGAGGATCCGCCGGCGGTCCGAGGTGATCAGGGTCGGCGGCATGAGGGCGGGGAATTTGGTGACGAACAGTTTCTCCGGCGCGTTCCTCACATGGACGGGGTCGTTGACCACCAGGGTCTGGGGATGGATGTGCTCGAGAAGATGGGTGGCGGTGATGTAGGCCATGTCGAAGGGCGGGTCCTGGCGCATCATCACGATGTCGAAACTTGAAAGATCGACGGTCTCGGCCGCGCCGATGGTGAAATGATCGCCCTTTTCGCGGCGCACCTCGAAGGGCCGGGCGCCGGCGATGACGCGCCCGTCATGGAAGCTTAAGTCCTGGGGCAGGTAGTGATGGATCTCATGGCCGCGCTTTTGCGCCTCCAACGCCAGCGCGAAGCTCGAATCGGCATCGATGTCGATGGCGTCGAGGGGGTCCATCTGAAAGGCGACGGTCAGGCCCATGGGGTCTCCTCCGCCGGGCCCAGGCGCCGTCGGGCGCTAGGGCCCCAAGGCGGGCGCCGGGCTCGGGCTCGACCGATACTATCGGGAAATGACGCCAACGCAAAGGCAGGGCGCAAAGGCGGGGAAAGGGGCGGCGACGGCGCGGCGCCACCGCCGGTCCGGCGCCCGGCGGCTCAACCCTTGCGCCTGGGATCGGACTTGAGCAGCACGTGGTTGACCACCCTGCGGACGAATTTGACGTTGCGGGCGTGGTTGATCACCCGCTCCAGCTCCGCCTTGTCCTGGGCGACGCCGAACAGATAGACCGTGTAGTTGACGGTATCGACGCTGTAGTTGATGGCGGTGACCGCCTTGTCGAACAGGAACTTGGTCTTGAGCTGGGCGGTGATCCAGGTATCGCGGGCATAGTCCTTGGTGCGGCCCGATGCGACGACGGCGATCTCGTTGATCACCTCCTTGACGCCGGTGGCCCGCCAGGCCAGGCGCACCGCGTCGGCGCGCACCTCTTCCGATCGCACCACGCCGGTCACCAGCACGCGGCCTTCATACACCGCAAGGCCGAGGCCTTGGTACATGTCGGAGTCCTGTTTGAGCCACAAGATGTTGATGGCGGCGCGGATGCGGGTGTCCGTCAACGTCCCGGTGAGGCCGCGTTCCTGGGACGCGGCGACGGCGGCGCCGGCGCCGGCGCCGACGGCGAAACCGGTCGTCGTACAGGCGGAAAGGGCCGGCAAAAGGAATGCCAGGGAGAGGACGGCGAGGGAAATCCGGGTATCAGACATGGGCGAGGAACCACTTGCTCGCGGACGCAGTGCCGCAATGTTCCTCCCGGACCGCCATTAGATTCATATCTCGCGGCCGTTGTCCAGCCCCTGGATGGGATTCACCCGCCTTCACCGGGCTCTCGGCCGGTCAATCCCGCCAGGCGTCCTTGATGTGGACGGGTAGCCGCCAGGGACGCATAAGCACGACGTCGTAGCGCACGAAGAGCTTTGAGAGCGCCGGATAGTGCGAGATGAAAAGCGCCGCGGCGCGGGAGATGCGCCGGCGTTGGCGGGGCGTGATGGCTTCGCCGGCCTCCCTCAGCGTGGCGCGCGCCTTGACCTCGATCACCGCCAGCGCCGATCCGCGCCGGGCGACGATGTCGATCTCGCCGGCGGGCGTGCGGTAATCCCTGGCCAGGATGCGATAGCCCAAGAGGCGGAGATACCAGACCGCCATGGTTTCGGCCCAACGCCCGGAGCGATAGGCGCGGCGTCGGCGTTTGCGCGTCATGGCGCCTTTCGGCGGCCCGAACGCCCGCCGCGGCCGGTGAGCGCCAGGGCGCGGGTATAGAGTTCGCGTCTCGAAACGCCGGTGGACGCGGCCACCTTCGCCGCCGCGTCGCGCACCCCGAGGCTCTCCAGCGCGGCGCCGAGTTGGGCGTCGATATCAACCACATCCGCCGGCACGGCCGATTTTTCCGGCGGCGCGACGACGATGACGACCTCGCCCTTGGGCGGTCCCGCTTCGCGGTAATGGTCGGCGAGCTCTTCAAGTGTCGCGCGGCGGACCTCTTCGAAAAATTTGGTGAGCTCGCGGGCGACGGCCGCCTTGCGGTGACCGAGGACGGCCGCCATGTCGTCGAGTGACGCCGCCAGGCGGCGGGGGGATTCGAAGAGAACGAGGGTCGCCCTGACCGAGGAGAGCTCCTTGAGCGTTTTGCGCCGGGCCGCCTGTTTGACCGGCAGGAAGCCGGCGAACAAGAACCTGTCGCTCGGCAGGCCCGAGACCGCAAGCGCGGCGATCGGCGCCGAGGCCCCTGGGATGACGGTCACCGGGATGCCGGCGTCATGGCAGGCATTGACCAGCCTGTAGCCGGGGTCCGATATCAGCGGCGTGCCGGCGTCCGATACCAGCGCCACCGCCTGGCCGCGTTCGAGATGGCGGAGCAAAACGGGGCCGGCGCGGGCGGCATTGTGTTCGTGATAGGGCATCTTCCGCGCCGCGATGCCGTGGAACGCCAGCAACTTGCCGGTGACGCGGGTGTCTTCGCAAGCGATCAGATCGGCTTGCTCAAGCGTGGCGAGCGCCCTCAGCGTGATATCGTCGGCGTTGCCGATCGGCATCGAGACGATATAAAGCCCGGCGTCCATCTTCGCCCCGGGCTGTTTTTTCGTCCGCGCCCGCTTTTTCATGATTGCCACCGGTTTACTTCCCGCCATTCCCTGATTACCTTAAGGTTTCGGCCAAGCGTTGGTTTACCGCAAAATGTCGATCCTTGTTCCGTCCGTCACACCAACCGGCCCTTCGGTCCCGCCCGTCCCGCGGCCGATAGCCGGGTTACACCCCGTCCGAATCACAGCGGTGCTTTTCGCCTTGTTCTTTGCGCTGGGGGGATGCGAGCAGGTCTCAAGGATAGCGGACGAGTTCACGCTGTGGCAAGGCGGCCCTCCGTCGAAACCGGCGACGGCGCCGCCAAGGAAGGTGACCCCGCGACCCAAGGCGCCGACGCCCCAGGTTGCCCGGCCTCCAGCGGTGCCGGCGCCGGTGACCACCGCGCCTCCGTCTACCGCGCCTACCCTCGCCCCGCCGATGTCGGCGATCGTCGAGGCCCGGCCGTTGCCGCCCGTGACCACGTCGCCCGCACCGGTGGAACTCATCCCGCCGCCCGGCGTTCGCGACATCATCCATGTCGGCTTGTTGGTGCCGCTGACAGGGCCTTCCGCGCTGCTTGGAAAGGCGTTGCTCAACGCCGCGCAAATGGCGCTGTTCGACATCGCGCCGGATGACTTCGCCTTGGTGCCGCGGGATACCGGGGGCACCCCGGAAGGGGCGGTGCGCGCGTTCCACGCGGTCGCGAACGCCGGCGCCACGGTCGTTCTCGGGCCCCTTTTCGCCTCTTCGGTCGAAGCCATCGCCCCGTTGGCCCGCGAGAGGAACATCAACATCGTCGCCTTCTCCAATGACCGTTCGGTTGCCGGTGGAGGCGTGTTCATCCTCGGCTTCCTGCCGGAGGTCCAGGTAGCGCGCGTCGTTGCCTACGCTCGCACGCGCGGGATTTACCGCTTCGCCGCCCTGCTTCCCGACACCGAATACGGCACCAGGGTGGGCGAAGCGTTTGCCCGCGCGGTGCAAGCCAGCGGCGCCGTGATCTCCCAGGTCGAACGCTATGGCGCCGTCGATGCCAAAAGCCTGTCGCCGGTGATTCGCCGGCTCGCCAACTACGACAGCCGCCGGGCGGCGCTGATGGCCCAGCGCCGCGTGCTCGAAGGCAAGGAGGGCGAGACCGCCAAGCGGGCGTTGAAAAGGCTCGAGAAACTGGACGCCTTGGGGGGCGTTGACTTCGACGCCGTCCTGGTGGCCGAAAGCGGTGCCAGGATCCGCGCCATAGCGCCGTTGTTGCCGTATTACGATATCGACACCCGCAGGGTCCGGGTGCTCGGCGCCGTGGGGTGGGATTCCCCGGCGGCGAGGGCCGAGCCGGCGCTGATCGGCGCGTGGTATCCCTCGCCATCGCCCGAGGAGCGTGAAGGCTTCGACAAAATCTATGCCGAAACCTATGGCCGCAAGCCGCCCCGCCTCGCGTCCCTTGCCTATGACGCGACAGCGATGGCGGCGGTGCTGGCCAGGAGCGAGACCGCCGACCATTTCACCACCGAGGCCCTGACGGCGGCCAATGGGTTCACCGGCATCGACGGTATCTTCCGGTTGCTGCCGGGCGGCGTGGCCGAAAGGGGACTGGCGGTCATCGAGATGAATGCCCGCGGCACCCGCATCGTCAGCCCGGCGCCACGTACCTTCGAGCGGCTCACCAACTGAGGCCGGCCGCCGAAGCCGTTTCGCCGGCGCCCCGCTAACCGCCCACCCAGCCGGCAGGCAAGATGACACCGACGGAAACGGTGGGCGGTTATTCCGGCGGTCCCGGTAGGCGCTTTTGCCGGACGGTGACCCTTGCAGCGCTACGAACAACGTCCGTGTTAACGAGATCTAGCCCAGGAGTTCGAGGACGACGGCGTTGAGCCGCGCCCGCCCCGAAGCCGTGGCCCTGAGATGTTCGTCATCAAGGGTCAGGAACCCGCCCGCGATCAACCTTCGCAGTCTTCGCGGCCCCAGTATGTCGGTGAAATCACCGCCGGCTTGGCGCCGGAAGCGCGCCCGGTCGATCCCTTCCTTGAGCCTCAGGCCCATCATCACGATCTCCTCGATCCGCTCCCCCGGCGTCAGGCGGGTTTCGCTTTCGCTGCCATGGCCTTCGCTTTCGACCGCCGCGATCCAGCGCTCCGGGCTGCGGAGCGTCTTGACCGCGAGGGTGTCCTCTCCGATGGAGAGACGGCCATGGGCGCCAGGGCCGATGCCGGCGTAATCGCCGTAGCGCCAATAGCGAAGATTGTGGCGGCATTCCTCGCCGGGCTTGGCGTGGTTCGATACCTCGTAAGCGAAAAGGCCCGCCCCCTCCAGCGCCGCAAGCGTCGTCTCGTAGAGCCGGGCGCCAAGGTCTTCGTCGGGAAGCACGAAGACACCCCGTCGATGGGCGCCGAAAAAGGGCGTGCCGCGCTCGATCGTCAGCTGATAGGCGGAAATGTGCGATGCCCCCAGCGCCAACGCCTCGCCGAGCTCCGCCCGCCAGCTCTTGGCGCTCTGGCCCGGGAGGGCGTAGATCAAATCGAAGGAATGGCGGGGAAAGTACCTTTGGGCGCATTCGAGCGCGCAGATTGCCTCCCCGCGGCCATGGGTGCGACCGAGAAACCGAAGCGCGTCGTCGTTCAGGGACTGGATGCCGAGGGAGAGGCGGTTGACGCCGGCATCATGGAAGGCCTCGAACCGTTTGGCCTCGACCGAGGTCGGATTGGCCTCGAGCGTGACCTCGCACCCCGGCGCCACCGGCCACAGGGCGAAAGCGCGCCCGATGATCGCCGCGACGGTCTCGGGTTCCATCAATGACGGCGTGCCGCCGCCGAAGAAAATGCTCTCCAGCCGGCGCGACGGCGTCAAGGCGGCGATGTGCTGCAACTCCGCGAGATAGGCCTTGCGCCAGCGCGCCTGATCGATGGCCTCGCGGACGTGGCTGTTGAAATCGCAATAGGGGCATTTGGCAAGGCAGAACGGCCAGTGGACGTAAAGCCCTATGCCGGTTTCGATGCCGCCCGCGAGTTCTCGGAGCGGCGTATCCGTCTCGCTGTGGCCAAGCGCCGGCGCGGGCATCGGGTTCAATCCTTCCTGAAACAGGCGTCGACGAGCCGGCGAAGCGCATCGGCCCGGTGGCTGATGGCGTTTTTCCGCGCCGGCTCCATCTCGCCGAAGGTCACCTCATGGCCGCCGGGGACGAACATGGGATCATAGCCGAAGCCGTGATCGCCCCTCGGCGGCCAGACCAGGTGTCCGTCGACCCGCCCTTCGAAAATCTCGCAATGGCCCTTCGCTTGTGCGCTGTCCGCTCCCCCCGGCCAGCAGAGCGCGAGGGCGCAGATGAAGCTGGCGCGGCGGTCGGTCTTGCCTGAAAGTGCTTGTTCGACCCGATCCATGGCGGCGCCAAAATCCCTCTCGGGCCCGGCCCAGCGCGCCGAATGGATCCCGGGCGCGCCGTCAAGCGCCGCCACCGCCAGGCCCGAATCATCGGCCAGCGCCGGCAGACGCGACAGCCACGCCGCCGCGACGGCCTTGATGCGGGCGTTGTCGCGAAACGTCGCGCCGGTCTCTTCCGGCTCCCCAAGCCCGAGATCGGCCGCCGAGGTCAGGGCGATGCCGAACGGCGCCAGGCACTCGGCGATCTCGCGCGCCTTGCCCTGATTGTGGCTGGCGATAACGAGCCTATCCGCGTCGAACTTCCGGGGCATGGCCGACGCCCAACTTCGCGCCTCCTCGGTCAAGCCCGAGCGCGTCCCTTTGCAGAGTCGCCAACGCGCCGATGCCGTTGCGCGCGAGCGAAAACAAGACGTCGAACTGGGCCTTGGAGAACGGCGCCTCTTCCGCCGTACCCTGGATCTCGACGATCTTGCCGGCGCCGGTAAGGACGAAATTGGCGTCCACCATCGCCCTGCTGTCCTCGGCGTAATCGAGATCGAGGACCGCCTCGCCATCGACCACGCCGCAGGAGACGGCGGCCACCTGGTCCTTCAGGGGCATATCATTGATGACGCCGTCGTCGACCAGCCGGGAGAGCGCCATGTAGAGCGCCACATACGCCCCGGTGATCGCCGCCGTCCGCGTGCCGCCGTCGGCCAGCAATACATCGCAATCGAGCCTTATCTGACGCTCACCGAGGGCAACGAGGTCGGTCACCGCGCGCAGGCTGCGGCCGATCAGGCGCTGGATCTCCTGGGTGCGGCCCGTTTGCCTGCCCCGGGCGGCCTCGCGGCCGGAGCGGGTTTCGGTGGCGCGGGGCAGCATGCCGTATTCGGCCGTGACCCAGCCTTTTCCCGCATCGCGCAGGAACGGCGGGACGCGGTTGTCCAGGCTGGCGGTGCACATCACCCTGGTATCGCCGAAATTCACCAGACACGCGCCCTCGGCATATTTGTTGACGCCGGTTTCGAGCGTCACCGTGCGAAGCTCATCTCGGGCGCGTCCGGAGGGCCGCATGACGAAATCCCTTGGCAGTTTATCAACCAAACCCGTCCGGGCCCCGCCGTCCGGGCGAATTTCGCTGGTGTCCTCAAGCTAACGCGCCCCGTATCGCGCGTCCAGCGCGCTATCCGGCCGGATGGAAAGGATTCGACGGCCCCAACTGGGCTCTTCGCGCGCCTGTATCGCACAACGCCCCGGTATCGCTCAACACCAGGGTCCGCCGCCGGTCCGGGCGGCGTTGACGCTCGGGGGCAAGCTTACTAGATTTGAAGGCGCGTCCCCAGTACTTACTTTCATAGAAGGGTGATACATATGATCGTTTTTCGCGGCCTCCGGGGTGGAAGCGTCGTGCCGACGATGTCCGGACATCGTCAAGCGGCGCTAGAGCCCTCCGGTGGCCGCGAAAAGCGACCCTTCGGGCGGCCTTGCGGGCCCTTACGCTCACCTCGCGCGGACCTTGTGATGGACCGGCATCACGGCGGACCACGCTCCTAGCCGAAGAACCCGCAAGGCCGTCAGATGTGTCACCCTTCTATGAAAGTAAGTACTAGGATAATAGGGGCGATGGGTTCGACCCATTTCGAGTGGTTGTGGACGGGTAG
>Ga0209980_10002059_pt1 | contig 11017 bp, 12 predicted proteins | sample CR02metaG_FD_183611 | JGI IMG/M metagenome (GOLD analysis project Ga0209980, IMG submission 183611) | Deep subsurface microbial communities from Mariana Trench to uncover new lineages of life (NeLLi) - CR02 metaG (SPAdes) (version 2) | ecosystem: Environmental > Aquatic > Marine > Ocean trench... | reverse complement strand
GGCGATCGCACGGAAGCTCGGTGTGAATGCATCAACGATGTCACGTCACCTGGCACAGCTCGAACGGGCCTTGCTGCTGCGCTCATGGCGAGAGCAACGTCAGATCATGTACGCGATCGATCACCAAGGGACAGGGCAACTCCTCGATTTTCTGACCGAGGATTGCTGCAAGGCGCATCGAACCCAGGCGACCGGTGCGCAGCAAGAAAAGTTGGGTCCCTGAGCGGGAGCAACCACTTAACGGGAGCAACCAAAATGTACCGACTTCACATTCACGTTTCAGTGCCAGAACTCGACGAAGCAATCGAATTTTATTCCGCTTTGTTTGCCGCATCGCCGACCTCGATCAAGGATGGCTACGCCAAGTGGATGGTAGATGATCCCGGACTCAACTTCGCGGTAAGCGTCGATTCGAGTGCGGGGCGAACCGGATTGGATCACGTCGGTATTCAAGCAGAGACGGAGGAGGAATTTCACGCGCTGGGCCAGAGATTGCTGGCAACGAAGCGCCACACCGTCGACGAACATCACGTGCATTGCTGCTATGCAATCGGAGACAAGTCCACTGTCGTGGATCCCGCGGGCCTCGAATGGGAGACGTTTATAACCCGTGGCGAGAGTCCTCATTGGGCGACGAGGCCTGTCGAGCCGCAGGCAGATCACCACACTTAATTCCCAACCATCTACAAATGATCTGGGCGTGGCGAAGACAAAAGAATCGACGAACTCAAGCGGACAACTGCTGGAAATCTTCTGGGGGAGTGGCAGTCCCTTTGCGTGGCGCGTGTTGATGACCGCGGAGCTTAAATCTGTCCCCTTCGAGTCCCGGCAGCTGCAGTTCTCCAAAAAAGAACATAAGGCACCCGCTTATCTGGCCATAAACGAGCGTGGTGAGGTGCCGACGTTGAGAGACGGAAACTATGTGCTCACCGAATCGTTGGCGATCATGACCTACCTTGACGCCCGGTATCCCGAGCCGCCGCTGTTTGGTCGATCTTCACCGGCCACAGGGCTCATTTGGCGTTGGATTTCAGTCTTTTTGTACCATTTCGAACCGCTAGCGGATCGTATCATCGCGCCTGTTTTTGGCGGGGCGCTTGACGCATTCGAGGACGATATCCGGGTGGCCGCGGCAACCCTCCATTCGGAGCTCTCACGCATTGAGGAATCGGTTGAAGGAAATCTCTGGCTCGGTGGTGACCGCGTCAGCGCGGCCGACATCATCGGGCATTCCGACCTCGAGTTTCTGTTGCGAATAGTCGGTCGGGACGAGGTCAAGCGTCTGAAGCTCGGATACGATGACATGGCGTATCGGTACCCGTCGATCGCGGCCTGGCGCGATAGAATGACGCGCATCGAAGGGTATGACAAAGCCTATCCCCCGCATTGGCGAATCAGTTGACGTCGGATAGCCCAAGAAGTATCCGGGCGCTGGGTCGGCAGAATTCAGGCTGAAACACGACCGGACTTTCAGCCGGCCGCGCTCAACTGGTGGTGTTGCGGCGCTCGGCGACCGGCTTGGGCAGCAGCAGGTAGAACCGGGCCTTCTGCTTCATCCGCCCGGCCTGTTCGAGCGCGGCCGCGCCCGAGCCCCAGAAGAAATCGCCCCGCAGCGGTCCCTTGATGGCGCTGCCCATGTCCTGGGCCACGACCAGGCGGCGCAGCGGTTCGTCGCCGCCGGGCCAGGTGGTGTCGAGGTAGAGCGGCGCGCCGAAGGGCAGGAAATCGGGGTCGACCGCGAGGCTGCGGCCGGCAGTGAGCGGCACGCCCTGGGCGCCGATCGGCCCGTCGCCCTCGATCCAGCGGAAGAAGATGTAGCGTGCGTTGCGTTGCATCATCTCCGCCGCCTCGTCCGGGTGGGCGCGCAGCCAGGCGCGGATACCCTGCATGGAAGCCTGGCTGCGCGGCACTTTGCCTTCCTCGAGCAGCGTCCGGCCGATGGCGGTGAAGTCGAGCCCGTTGGAGGCGGCGAAGCCGATGCGCCGGAAGCTGCCGTCGGGCATGCGGACCCGGCCCGAGCCCTGAATGTGCAGGAAGAACACGTCGACCGGATCGTCCGACCACAACAGCTCGGCCCCGCCCATGCCGAGCGCGCCGTCGTCGATCGCCTGGCGCGTGTGATAGGGCAGCAGCCGGCCGTCCTCGACCCGGCCGACGAGGCGCAGACCTTCGAGATCGGCGCGGAACCGGCCGAGGTTCACGGTCACCAGATCGCGCGGCTTGGCGTAGATCGGCACCTGGTAAGGGCCCCCGGGGAAGGACGCGCCGTTGAGCTCGGCCTCGTAGTACCCGGTCAGCAATCCGACGTCCGGGTCGTGCTCGTGGCTGGCGTCCCGCGCCTTGAAGGGGACGAAGTGCGCCTCGAATGCCGCGCGCGCCGCGCCGTGGTCGCCGTCTGGAACCTGGGCGAGCGCGGCGCAGGCCGGGCGCCAGTCCGCGACCCTGCCGCCCAGGCCCTCGGGCCCGACCGCGCGCGCGTCCGGCTGGCGCGTCAGGCGCCCGCAGGAACGCCGGAAGGCGGGCAGCGCCTCGGCCTGACGGTCCTCGGCCCAGCCCGGCAGCTCGGCGTAGGAAACCGGCGTGAGCATGAGCCGCGATCGGACCTCCAGCGGCGGCGTCTTCTCGCAGGCACCGAGCAGGCCCAGGGCGGGCAGCAGGGCAAGCATCAACGCCGAGCGCGCGCGCCGGCTGCGGATGCCTCGGCTTGACTTCGGGCTTGTGGTGGGACGCAAAGGCGGTCGCCCCCCAAAGACGGGTTAGGTCAAAATCAGTTGGGGCTGCGGGTCGCGACCAGGGTCCAGTCCGGGTCGCGGCTGCGGGTGTTGCGCGCGAAGGTCCAGATGTCGGTGATCTTGGCCACGTGGTTGGCGTCGCCCTCGACCACCTCGCCGTCGCTGTCGCGCACCACGTTGACTTGTTCGGAGACGAACTTGATCGTGACGAAGGCGGTGCGGCCCTGGAGCTCGGCCTCGATGATCTGCGCCTCGGTGATCCCGACCAAGGTGGTCTCGAGCACCTGGCCGGCGTTCTCCCGCTCCTCGATAGCGCCGGAGAAGTCGCCGTAAACGTCGTTGGAGAGCAGCGGCCGCAGTGTCTTGGCGTCGCCCTGGGCAAAGGCGTCGATGACCCACTCGAAGGCGGTCCGGGCGCCATCGATGAACCCGTCTTCGTCGAACGACTTGTCGGCGCGCTTGACCTGGTGCAAGCCGGCGGCAAGCGGGGTCGCGGCGGTTTCCGCGGCCTCGGCCGCGATATCCTCGGCCGCCTCGGCGCCCTCGTCCGCGGATTCCTCGGTGCGGGCGCCCTTGCTACGGTCGGGCAGCGAGATCACCTTGTTGTCGTCCTCGTCCTCGGCCGTTTCGCGTGGACCGAAGGGCTTGGCGTTCCGCTTGTCGTGCCCGGTCCGCTTGCCGAGCACGCCGCGCAAGCGCAGCACGAAAAAGGCCGCGATCGCCGCAAACAGGATGATGTCGAGAAACTGGAAGCCGTCGCCCATCGATTTGTCCGTGCTTGGGGGAGCCTGCCCGCTCCTTGAGTGTTGATGATCCGCACCCGGGCCGCGGCCTGCCCCGGGCGCCGAAGCGCAAATCTGGCCGCAAGACTTGTAGAACCACGGTCTTACCCAAAATAGATAAGGAACCACCGGGGAAAGAGCAAGCATGGCTATCCTCCTTCTGGCCGCTTTCATCGGCGTGCCGCTCGTCGAAATCGCCGTCTTCGTCCAGGTCGGCGGCTGGATCGGCCTCGGGCCGACCCTCGCCCTGGTGGTGCTGACCGCGGTTCTCGGCACCTGGCAGCTCCGGGCCCAGGGCCTGGCCACGCTGCTGCGGGCCCGGGACCAGATCGACCGTGGCGCGCTCCCGACCCGGGAGCTGTTCGACGGCGCCTGCCTGCTGGTCGCCGGCGCCCTGTTGCTGACCCCCGGCTTCGTGACCGACGCCGCGGGATTCCTCCTGTTCCTGCCGCCGGTCCGCGACCTATTGCGCGAGCTTCTGGCGCGCTACGTCCGGACCTCCCTGGAAACCCGCAGCGTCATCCACGGCGAGGAGGTCGGACCCGGGGGGGCGCAAGGTCCGATCATCGATGGCGAGTTCCGGGACGTGAGCGATGCGGCCCCGCCGGAGCGTTCGCCACGGCCCCGGCCCGGGCAAGGGAGATTGCCCGAGTGATTCTGATCCGCCACGGCCAGTCCCACTTCAACGTGGCCTTCAGCGAGACCCGCATGGATCCGGGCATCGTCGATCCGGGCTTGACCGAGGAAGGCCAGCGCCAAGCCGAGGCCGCCGCCCAGGCCCTGGCCGACCACGGCGTCCACCGCATCCTGGCCAGCCCCTACTCGCGCACCCTGCACACCGCCGAGATCATCGCCGAGTACCTGGGCCTTTCGGTCGCCATCGAGCCCCTGGTGCGCGAGCGCTGTTTCTTCACCTGCGACTTGGGCTCGCCGCGCTCCGAGCTCAGCGCGCGCTGGCCCGGCTTCGAGTTCGGCGAGCTGGCCGAGCGCTGGTGGCCAGAGCCGGAGGAAACCGAAGCGGAGCTGCAGGCCCGCTGCACCGCCTTCCGTTCGGTGATGGCGGCGGCCGAGGATTGGGCCCATGTCGCGGTGGTCTCCCACTGGGGCTTCATCCGCGGCCTGACCGGCCAGGAGGTGACCAACGGCACGCTGCTGCGCTTCGACCCCACCGCCGACTGATCCCCGGGCGCTTATGGGGGCACTTCCGGGGGGCGCCTCGGACGTCGGTGCCGCCATTGTGCGGCTATCCCATCCATGCTAGCCAAGCCGGCCGCTATCCTAGGAGCGTTTTATGGATCAGACCCCGCCCGAACAGGCCTTGGTGATCATGGCCCAGTACATCAAGGACTTCTCCTTCGAGAACCCCAACGCGCCCCAGGTCTATCAGGCGCTGAACCGGGCCGCGCCCGAGATCAAGGTCGATGTCGACATCCACCCGACGGTCCTGGAGCAACGGCTCTTCGAGGTCGTCTTGGCGCTCCGGGTCAGCGCCACGATCGGCGAGAAGACCGCCTTCCTGGTCGAGCTCGACTACGCCGGTATCGTCCAGATCGGCCCGTCCGTGCCGGAGGCGACGTTGGAGCTGCTCGTGTTCAGCGAAACCCCGCGCTTCCTCTATCCCTTCGCGCGCAGCGTGCTCGCCAAGGTGACCGGCGACGCCGCCTTCCCGCCGCTGTTCGTCAACCCGATCGACTTCGAGGGCTTCTACCGGACCAACAAGGTGGGCGCCCTGGCCGCCATCATGGAGGCGGCAGCCGCGGCGCCGGCCGCAGAGACCCCGGCCGCAGAGACCCCGGCCGCAGAGACCCCGGCCGCGCCCGAAGCCGGGTAGCTCTTTTTTCTTTCGCTTCGCCCCGATCTGTTACTGGCGCCAGACCGGGTCTTTCATGCTGCCGACGAGGACGTCGTGAGCCGCCGATTCCTCGGCCGTGGGCGCGTGGGGCCGGGCCGGGCGATGGCTCTGCGCCCGGGCGGCGGGCCCGGCCGCGGCGGCGCGGCTCGCGGGATCCAGGTCGAAGCCCGGTTGGCGGCCACCGCAAAGTTCCAGATAGACCTCGGCCAATAGCTGACAGTCGAGCAACGCGCCGTGCAGATCGCGCGACGAAGTGTCGATCTCGAAGCGCCGGCACAGCGCGTCCAGGCTAGCCTGGGCGCCGGGGAAGCGTTGCCGGGCCATGGCGACGGTGTCGATGGCGCGCGCCGGCTCGATGCCGGGCTTGCCGAGCTTGCCGAGCTCCGCGTTCAGGAACTTGAGGTCGAACTGGGCGTTGTGGATGACCAGCGGCGCATCGCCGATGAATTCCAGGAATTCGTCCACGATCGCCTCGAACAGCGGTTGGGTGGCCAGGAACTCATCGGTCAGGCCGTGGACCGTACGCGCCCCTTCGGGCATGTCGCGCTCGGGATTGAGGTACTTGCGGAACTGGCGGCCACTCGGCAGGCGGTGCAGCAGCTCGACGCAGCCGATTTCGACGATGCGGTGGCCGGCGCTCGGGTCCAAGCCGGTGGTCTCGGTATCGAGGACGATCTCACGCATACGGCCTCCGCGGTTTCGTGCGCGCGCGGCGGTACCGCTCGGGTCGCCGACGCAACAGTGTGACGATGGCGCGTAGCTGCCGCAAGGTCGCCGCCTTGCTGAGCCCGGTGTTGACGACGAAGTCCGCGCGCCGGCGCTTCTCGCGGTCGGGCATCTGCTTGGCCAGGATCGCCTGAAAGCGCGCCGGCGTCATGCCGCGCCGGGCCATGACCCGGGCGCGCTGCACGAAGGGCGGCGCGGCGACCACGACGACGGCGTCGCAAAGCCCCGCGCCGCCGGTCTCGAACAATAACGGAATATCGAGCACCACCAGGGACCGGCCCGCCCGCGCCTGGCGGCCGAGGAAAGCGCGGGTGGCCCGGCGCACCGCCGGGTGCAGGATTCCTTCCAGCCGCTTCAACGCCGCCCGGTCCTCGAACACCTTGGCGGCGAGGCGCTCCCGATCCACCGCGCCGTCTGCGATGACACCAGGAAAGGCCGCTTCGACCGCGGCGACCGCGGCACCGCCCTTGGCCAGCAGCCGATGCACCGCGCGATCGGCATCGTGCAGCGGCAGGCCCATGCGGCGCAGCATTTTCGCCGCCGTGGTCTTGCCCATGCCGATGGAGCCGGTCAGGCCGAGCACGAACATGGCGTCACGCCGCAAGCACGAAGGCGCGCAGCTCGGCGGTGACCTCGGGCGCGACACCGAACCAGGCCTCGAAGCCGGGGCGCGCCTGATGCAGCAGCATGCCGAGCCCGTCGACGGCCGGATTGCCCCGCGTCCGCGCACGGGCGAGCAAATCAGTTTCAAGCGGCACGTACACGATATCGGTGACCAACGCACTTGTCGGCAAGGGGTCCAGATCGAGATCGAGCGGCGGCTGCCCGGTCATGCCCAGGCTGGTGGTGTTCGCCAGCAAGGCCAGATCCCCGAGCGCCGCGCCGCGCGCCGCCCAGGGAACCGCCGTCACTTGGCCGCCCAGCTCCTCCGCCAGGGCCTCGGCACGGGCGGCCGTGCGGTTGGCGAGGCGCAGTTCCGGCGCGCCGGCGTCCAGCAGCGCCACCGCGACCGCGCGCGCTGCCCCGCCCGCGCCCAGGATCAGCGCCGGACCGGCGGCTGGGTCCCAGGCCGGCGCGCCCTGGCGCAGGTTCTCCAGAAAGCCGAAGGCATCGGTGTTGCTGCCCTTGAGGCGGCCGTCCTCGAACACCAGGGTGTTGACCGCGCCGATGCGCGCGGCCAGCGGCGCGACCTCGTCGCAGAGCGCCAGTGCCGCCCGCTTGTGGGGGATGGTGACATTGACCCCACGAAACCCCAGGTCGCCGAGACCGCGCAGCACGGTCTCGAAATGCTCCGGCGCCACGGCGAGCGGCAGGTAGGCGCCGTCGATGCCGTGCTGCTCGAGCCAGAAGCCATGCAACCGCGGCGACAGGGAGTGGGCGACCGGCCAGCCCGCGACACCCGCGAGCCTGGCCCGGCCGCTGAGGATCATGACGACGGCACCCCATGCTCGCGCAGGAAACCGAGCAGCGGCAGCAGCGGCAGTCCGAGGATGGTGAAGTAATCGCCCGACACTTTGGTGAACAACTGGGCGCCCAGGCCCTCGAGCCGATAGGCGCCGACGGTTTCCAGGACCTCGGGCCCGGCGGCCTCGAGATAGGACTCAATGAAGGCCTCGTCCAACGGCCGCATGGTCAGGCGCGGCGCTTCCCGGTGGTGCCAGATTCGCACGCCGTCGCGAACCACGCAGACCGCGGTTGCCAGGGCATGGGTCTTGCCGCCGAGCACGCGCAGGTGCTCGGCGGCGCGCGCGCGATCCGGCGGCTTGTCGAACCAGCGGCCCTCGCATTCCAGAATCTGGTCGGCGCCGATGACCAGCGCGCCGGGCACGCGCCGCGACACCTTGGTTGCCTTGAGCTCGGCCAGAGTCTCGGCGGCGGCAGCCGCGTCCGCCTGCTCGGCGCGTAGCGAGTTCTTGACCTCCGCCTCGTCGACCCGCGCCGGCTCCGCGCGCAATTGCACGCCCGCGTGCCGCAGGAGCTCCAGGCGCGAGCGGCTCGCCGAAGCCAGCACGACCTCGGGGGCCGCGGTCTTGCCAGTATCCGTGATCGATGGGGCGGTGCTGTCCGCCATTACTGTGCGGCCGTCGTGTGTTGGGCGTAGAGGTTCATGATCGTCGCGGCAGTTTCCTCGATCGAGCGCCGCGTCACGTCGATCACCGGCCAGTCGTGCTTCTGATAGAGCTTGCGTGCGAAAGCGATCTCTTCGCGCACGGACACCGGGTCGACATAGTCGGTGTCGTCCTGGCCCTGGGCGATCATGCCCAGGCGGTTGCGCCGCACCTGCACCAGGCGCGCCGGATCCGTGGTCAGGCCGACGATGAGCGCCTGCTTGGATTCGAGCAAAGTGTCGGGCAGGGGGCAATTGGGCACCACCGGGACGTTGGCCGCCTTGAGGCCGCGATTGGCGAGGTAGATGCAGGTCGGCGTCTTCGAGGTGCGCGAGACCCCAACCAGAATCACGTCCGCCTTGTCGATCTCGTCGGGGATCTGGCCGTCGTCGTGAGACAGGGCGAAGTTCATGGCGTCCATGCGGCTGAAATACTCGGCATCCAGCACGTGCTGCAGTCCAGGTTGGCCCGAGATCTCGACCCCGAAGTAGGTGGCGAGACGGTGGATCACCGGATCGAGCACCGGAACACAGGGCACATCGAGGTCGCGGCAACCGTCGACCAGCTGATCCCGCAGGTTCTCGTTGACCAAGGTGAACAGTACCGGGCCCGGATCGTTCTCGATGCCGGCCAGGGCCTTGTCCATCTGACCTTTGGTGCGGATCAGACTCCAAACATGCTCGATCGGCTCTATGCCTCGAAACTGCACCAGGCAGGCGCGCGCGACCGAGTTGATGGTCTCGCCAGTGGCATCGGACACCAGATGAAGATGGTGGATCGTCATGAGCGCCTAACTCCCATGGCTCCCTATTATCGGGCCGGTTATCACACCATATCGCCCTGGTGATAGTTTCGAGACACCGGGGATAACCGCCGTCATGGTGGCACAAGCCGCCAAACTATCCTCGCACGCACGAAACCGTTGTGGTTTCCATCCACGGTCCCGGCACAAAAACCCACAGCCGTTATAACCAGCCGGAATCGATCGCCGCCGCTCATGTTATGCTTCTTATCCTCCGGTTTCGTTTCGTGTGCAAGACGAGGCCTTGCCGCCTCTTTCCTGGCCCCATCCAGAGCTTTCCCACAGGTTCGGCATCGCCTCGAATGGGATCGTTTGGAAGCTCTGGATAATCGTCGCGCAACCCGACAATTCACGCTCCCAACCCCCAACAACAACAACTTCAAGATTCCTTTTAATAATCTAATTGTTATAACAGTGCTGTAATTCACATCTGTGCTCCACCAACCCCCGATAGTGAACAGCTCCGTGACATCGGCCGACAAGAAACTGATCCGTACCCTGAAGGGTGAGACTCTGACGCCGCCACCGATCTGGCTGATGCGGCAGGCAGGCCGCTATCTGCCGGAATATCGGGCGACGCGGGCCCAGGCCAAGGACTTCCTCGACCTCTGCTTCACGCCCGATTTGGCGGTCGAGGTTACCCTGCAGCCGATCCGGCGCTACGGCTTCGACGCGGCGATCCTGTTCTCCGACATCCTGGTATTGCCCCATGCGCTCGGCCAGCGGGTCTGGTTCGAGGAGGGCGCGGGCCCGCGCCTGGAGCCGCTGCGCGATGCCGGTGACATCGCGCGTCTGTGCCCGGGCGGGCTGCACGACAAGCTGGCACCGGTCTACGAGACCTTGCGTAGGCTGCGCCGGGAACTACCGCAAGCAACCACGTTGATCGGCTTTGCCGGTGCGCCCTGGACCGTTGCCAGCTACATGATCGAGGGTCAGACCAGCCGCGACTTCGTCATCGCCAAGACCTGGGCCTACCGAGCGCCGGAGGAATTTGCCGAACTGATCGATGTTTTGGTTGCGAGTACCAGCGACTATCTGATCGCCCAGGTCGAGGCCGGCGCCGAGGTGCTGCAGTTGTTCGACTCCTGGGCCGGGGTCTGGCCGGAGGCGGCGCTGCGCCGCTGGTGTTTGGAGCCCGCTGCCGCGATCGTCCGCCGGGTCAAGACGGCCCACCCGGAGGTGCCGATCATTCTGTTTCCACGCGGTGCGGGCCTGGTCTACGAGGTCTTCGCGACCGAGGCTGGCGCCGAGGGATTGAGCCTGGACACCACTGTGCCGCTGACTTGGGCGCGGGAGCGGCTGCAAGGCCGGGTCGCGCTGCAAGGCAATCTCGATCCGCTACTGCTGATCGCCGGCGGCGCGGCACTGGAGGCGGGTGTTTCGAAAATCCTGGAGACTCTTGGAAAGGGACCGTTGATCTTCAACCTGGGTCATGGAATTACGCCGCAGGCGCCGCCCGAGCATGTCGAGCAACTGGTCGCCCAGGTACGTGCCTGGCGGCCTGGCGCCTGACAAGGCCCGGTTTTTCCCTGGGGCTCGGCCGCTAGGGCGGCGGATGAGACGGATGCGTAAGACTGCGATCGTTCTATTCAATCTTGGCGGACCCGACCGGCCCGAGGTGGTGCGGCCGTTTCTGTTCAACCTGTTCAACGACCCCGCCATCATCGATGCGCCGGGACCGCTGCGATGGCTGTTGGCTCAGACAATCTCGCGCCGCCGGGCGCCGATCTCACGCAAAATCTACCAGGAGCTGGGCGGCGGCTCGCCGCTGCTGGCCAATACTAGGGCCCAGGCGGAGGCGCTGCAGGCGGCCCTGAACGCGCGTGGCGGGGCCAGCGAATTCAAGGTCTTCATCGCCATGCGCTATTGGCATCCAATGAGCGACGAGACCGCCCGCGCGGTCATGGCCCATGGCCCGGACCAGGTGGTGCTGTTGCCGCTCTATCCTCAGTTCTCCACCACCACCACCGGTTCCTCGGTCACGGACTGGACGCGCGCGGCGGCCAAGGCGGGCC
>Ga0209980_10002057_pt1 | contig 11022 bp, 9 predicted proteins | sample CR02metaG_FD_183611 | JGI IMG/M metagenome (GOLD analysis project Ga0209980, IMG submission 183611) | Deep subsurface microbial communities from Mariana Trench to uncover new lineages of life (NeLLi) - CR02 metaG (SPAdes) (version 2) | ecosystem: Environmental > Aquatic > Marine > Ocean trench >... | reverse complement strand
TGGCCTTGGCAGCATTCCGGACTCTCTTGGTGAGATCCCAAAGTTCGCTCAGAAAAACATTTCGTTCCTGAATTGCTTTGGCCCGCTGAACTTTTAACAACTGAGCCTTTTCAACATATTGTTGCGCCTCATGCAATTTACTTTCAAATCCGTCTACACTTAGATTGGGAACCGTCAGTTTCTTGCCAACTTCTTCCCAGCCCGTTTTAACAATTTGAGCTTGTTCCAAAGTATCCCTTGGAAAACTGGTACTTTTCGTCTTTCCTGGCTCCATATCCTTCAGATGCCTTAAGTTTTTTTGTGAAATAATTAATTGGGTCAGCTCAAAATGATTTTTTTCAATAGTCATTGGTTAGATCTCTTAACTAGCAAAGGTTTTCGCGATACCAATACTTTCTCTATCGAAAAATCAAATTTTTTCTTGAATATAATTTATCAATGTTAAAAAAAGAAAATTCATTGAGATCACTTGTAACAATTCGGAAAACATTTTGGTCGAAACAAAAGCACATAAACCATTTTTATTTAAACTTAGACGGGCTGACTTGATTTGTCTCCGCATTAAACAAACAGTTTTACCATTCAACTAATGAAGCGACAAACTAAGAAAACGGAACGAAAAAGCAAGAATTATGAAACTAACTTAATAGGGAAGTCTTTATTTATATGAACGTTACCGAGAGGATATAATTGGTGGGATAAAATGGGGTGTAACCTTTGAAAATAGGAATAAATTACGCAAGAAGGGGGACGGCTTGTTCTGCTTACAATGAAATGGTTATAATTCTACGCTTCGATTGGAGAAGTTACGACAAGGCCGGAGGCTTAAGGCTGGATCTAAATACATTGGCCGATTGGCCGTAGAAAATTAATTCAATCCTAATTTTTTCGCCAGGTCAAAAGATTTACAAGTGGGCACATCTTTAGCTTCAAGTGACACTTGCCGCTCAGTCAAAACGCGAAAGTATTCTAAGTCTCGATCGTCAATATAAACAAAGTCGAGAATTTTGCGCTTGCCCGGTTGGTGATGCATCCCCCCGACAATCACTTTGTTAATTTTTAATCCTAAGTCGGTCAAACGGACAATAACTTCGGGGGAACCCACAATCAAGAATAATTTTTCATGTTTAAATTGCTCGCTCCGGAGAGCCGCGGCAGCTTCTGCCACTGTATAAATTGAAGTCTGATAATCTGATGCCGCATCCTTATAAATTTCGGCCTCCCAGTCACTTTGCGCCACTTCGTCATCACACAAAATCAATCGATCTGGCTTGAGGATAGGACACCAGCCAACAACCACCTGACCATGAATTAACCGGTCGTCAATTCGAATCATCTCAAGAGGCATAATCTACCAGCGCAAAAAAATCCATTCACCTGGTTAATTCTCAAATTTCCATTTCTGGCAAAACTCCAATAGGGTCATGCCCGAGTAGTCGGGCATCCATTACCTGCCCTAAGTTGCTCAGTTGTACTGGATTGCCACCTTCCGCGCCGGAATGACGACATTTATTGGTTTGAGAATAATTCAGGTTAATTTAATCGTGAAATACCGCGAACGCCGTCTTTCAAAAGGACTTCTGCTAATTCTTTGAAGCCGCAGTGCTCCCTTTTCGTTATGAAAGAAAGCACGATTGAAAGATTGAGGCCGGAAATAAGCTCGACCTTTTCATATTCTTTAGCTACTTTTGCAGCGGCGTTCCAACAACTCCCTCCGCGTAAGCTTACTAAAATAAAAAGCCCATCTTTCAAATTTTCCGATTCGATAAGATGGGTGATTTTATCGTAAAGCGCTCGTGGCGTACCGCCATCGCAATTAAGACTATAGATATCGCTGCACTCTCCTGTTATCTGTTTGGCCGCCTCAAGAAATGCTTGAGCAATCTGGCCGTGACTTATGGCAAGGCATGTTGTCATCGAATTCTACTTCTATTCAAAATCCCGGTCTAAATAATCCTGTAAATATTTTTCTTTTTTTGCTTTTTCCTGCATTCTCTTAAGAAGCTTGTCATTGAAAGCCTTCGCCGGGTAATGACCATGAATTTTCAACAATTGATCTAAAGCTATCGCTTCGGCGATAACAGTAATATTTTTACCGGAAAAAATGGGTAGTTTTATAGCTGGAACTTCGACCTCCAGTATTTTGCTTGTTAACTCCTGGAGGCCGAATCGTTCATATTCCTCGTCTTGATTCCACTCTTCTAACTGGACTTCAACTTCTACGCGCTTATGCAGCCGGATCGAACGAATTCCAAAAATGCTGCGTACGTCCACAATACCGAGCCCTCGAATCTCCAAATGATGCTGCAACATTTCGGTAGCCTCACCAATTAGAATACCTTCGGCTTTTCTTGAAATTTGTACGACATCATCTGCTACCAGGCGGTGTCCGCGTTCAACCAGGTCCAAAGTAATTTCACTTTTGCCGATGCCGCTACGCCCGGTGAACAGCACCCCGATTCCATACACATCAACCAACGAGCCATGCACGGTAATACTTGGTGCAAACACATCATCCATGTAGTCACTAATGAGGTGCATGAGCTTTGTCGTCTGCAACGGCGACTTGAAAATGGTCACTCCCTTTTTGTTAGCATAATTTACAAGCTCTGCCGGAGGTTTGTTGTTATGGGTGATTATAATGCAGGGCAACTTAAAAGAGAGCAATATTTCGATGGCCTTTTTTCGGTCAGTCGCCGACAATTTTTTCAAATAAGCGTTTTCCGTATTGCCGATTATTTGAATTCGTTTAAATGTAAATACATCCACAAATCCGGACAAGGCCAGTCCTGGACGATGCAAATCAGCTTCCTCGATGACTCTGTTGAAACTTGCATCATTATTAAACAAGTTTAACTTTAATTTTTCTTTGTTGTCAAGATAAAATTTTTCAATCGTTAGTTTTTCCATTACGATAGAAAATTTCGTTCAGTTTTAGACGAATTCACTCTGGACTTGCCTGAGAAGATTCACCAAATGAATCGACTCTCGTATGTGAGTGGTCTTTCAATTTTTCTTTGTATTTTTTTAGTTGCCTTTCGATCTTATCAACAGCGTGGTCAATACCCTTGTAAATATCTTCGGATTTTTCACGGGCAAATAATTTTTGCTTTTGTACTTTCATAGCTATTTCAACAACCTGAATTGTTTTTTCATAATCCAGGACTATTTCGCATTCAATAATGCCATCAAAGTATTTACTAAGTTTTCGTACCTCCTTTTCTGCATATTCTTTAAGCTTATCCGGTGCTTTGTAATGCCTGGCGGTGATGTTTACACGCATTGCAGCCTCCAATTGATTTAATGATTAATTAGAGTTTATTCTTTTCTCAATTTCAACTGATCATTTCTGTGCTCTCGGATGCGCCTGTTTATAAACTTTCTTTAATCTCTCGGTCGTCAAGTGTGTATAGACTTGCGTCGTCGAAAGGCTTGAATGGCCCAGTAACTCTTTTACAGCAATCAGGTCTGCTCCTTCGTCAAGTAAATGGGTTGCAAAGGAATGCCGTAACATGTGCGGGTAGGCTTCCTGTTTATCCGAGGCCAAAAGCAGGTATTTCTTCACTCTATACTGTACTTGCCCCGGCGAAATTCTTTCACCCTTCTTGTTTAGAAAAAAAGCTTCAGTCATCAAAGCCAGAGAATTGATATATTGAGCCCGTGCCTCAATATATTCTTTGATGATTCTGATAATACTTTTCCCCAGTGGCACCAGCCGTTCCTTTGAACCTTTCCCGGTGACCTTAAGTAGTTCATGGGTCAAATCAACGTCCTCAAGGTTAATTCCCACCAATTCTCGCAGACGGATGCCGGTAGAATAAAAAATCTCGAGTATAACCCGATCTCTTAGTCCTTCAATATTATTCGTATCAGGAAAGCTCAAAGCTTTCAGGATGACTTCATACTGGAAGAATGAAGGAAGTTTTTTTTCCTTTTTTAAATATAAAAGTGTCGCTGCAGGATTAGCATCCAGGATTTCCCGGGAACACACATACTTAAAAAAAGACCTGAGAGAAGTCAATTTTCGATTAATGCTGGAGGCTTTAAGTCCTTTTTTTGATAAAGAAGCTAAAAATGAACGCAAAGATTTTCTAGTAATCTCATGGAGATCGTGTTCTTCAGTAAACTGCAGCAATTGTTCGAGATCCAATTGATATGCGCTCAAAGTAAAGCTCGAGGCGTTTTTCTCCAAACGTAGATGTCGCAGAAAATTTATAATATGAAATTGAAGTGTCTTAGCCGACAGCGACTGCATCGTCAGTTTCCTTCTCCTCGGCTTGAAAATCTGATTTGCATGCTGGACAATAAAGGAAGTCCCCTTTCGATTGGTTTGAACGTCTTTCCAAATAAGGGCTTTGGCAGGTCCTGCATGGAATATTAACCGGCTTGTTCCAGCTGGCAAATTTACAATTCGGATAATTGCTGCAACCGTAAAAAGTTTTTCCACGCCGCGATCTTTTCTCTACTAAGTTTCCTGAACAGCCGTCAGTAGGACAATGTACCCCGACGGAAATAGGCTGAGTATTTTTACATTCAGGATAGCCGGAGCAAGCCATAAACCGCCCAAATCGTCCATGCTTGATTACCATCTGCTTGCCGCATTTGTCACATTTATCTTCCACTTCTTCGGGTTCTTCCAAAGGCTTGGTGTGCTTGCATTCGGGATAGCCGGAGCAAGCCATAAATTTACCATTTCTGCCCCATCGAATAATTAAATCCTTACCACATTTAGGGCAGGTTTCTTTGGTTTCTTGTTGTAAAGAGTTCTTGATCTCGTGCTGCTTCTGGCTTACTTCATCCAAATCCTTTTTGAAAGGTGTATAAAAATTTGTAGTTACTTCCAAAAACTCCTTCTTACCAGATTCGATTTCGTCCAGTTCTTTCTCCATAAGAGCGGTAAATTCAACATTGAATATATTTGAAAAATTTTGAACTAAAATCTGATTTACCGTTCGGCCCAACTCGGTCGGGATCAATTGACGTTGTAATTTCTCAACATATTTGCGCGCCAGGATGGTGGAAATAATAACCGTGTAAGTACTGGGGCGGCCGATTCCTAAAGCATCCAGCTCTTTGATTAAACTGCTTTCGGAAAAGCGGGGGGCCGGCTTAGTAAAATGTTGCTGAGGTGTGAGGTTTAATAAATTTAGAATATCACCCACGTTTAAGTTTCGCGGAATACGCATATCATCATCTTTACCATTTCCATTCTCCTCTTTGTTTTCCTCATAAATTTGTAAAAAACCTCTGAAAAGGATGCTACTCCCTGAGGTTCTAAACAAATACATATCTCCTGCGGAAATATTGATGGTGGTTTGTTCGATTTTGACGGATTCCATTTGAGAAGCTACGAAGCGATTCCAAATCAGCTCATAAAGCTTGAACTGTTCCGAGGTTAAATACCGCTTGATTTGGCGCGGCTCTCTTTTTAATGAAGTTGGCCGGATGGCCTCATGTGCGTCCTGGGCTCCTGATTTCACTTTAAATTTTCGGGGAGAAGCCGGCAGATAATCCTTGCCATAACTTACCATAATATATTCTCTAACCGCCAGTAAAGCTTCATCCGAAATACGAGTTGAATCAGTACGCATGTAGCTTATTAAACCTACACTGCCTTCATCTCCGATCTCAACGCCTTCGTAAAGCTGCTGGGCGATCATCATGATCTTTTTTGAAGTGTACCCTAGGCGACCCGCTGCTGCTTGCTGCATGGTACTGGTGGTAAATGCAGGGCCTGGATTGCGGGTGACTTTCCTTTTTTTGATTTCAAGAACTTTAAATGATTGTTTTCTAAGATCAGTTAAAGTTTGATTCGTCGTTTTTTCATCGGAAAGTTCAGTCGTTTTGTTGTCTATTTTATGAAGCTTCGATAGAAACGGCTGGGTCTTTTCTCCCTGGAGCTCGGCAGTAACAGACCAATATTCCTGCGGACTAAAATTCTCTATTTCTTCTTCGCGCTCGCTGATTAGTCTAAGCGCAATCGATTGAACCCGGCCGGCACTCAACCCACGGTAGATGGTCCGCCATAAAATTGGGCTGACCTGGTAACCTACCAATCGATCCACGACCCGTCTGGCCTTTTGAGCAGCGACCTTATTTTCATTTATTTTTGTTGGATTTGCTAATGCATTTTTGACGGCCTTTTCGGTGATTTCATTAAACATCACCCGGAAAATCTTATCTTTCTTCACTTTCATTTCTTCGGCAAGGTGGGATGCAATCGCCTCTCCCTCACGATCGGGATCGGTAGCGATGAAGACGGTCTCCGCAGTTATCGCAGACTTTCTTAGCTGACTTAATACTTTGCCTTTTCCCCGAATGGTAATATATTCCGGTTTAAAATTGTCATCAACATCGACGCCCAGGCGCTGTTTCGGCAGATCTTTTACGTGGCCTACCGAGGAGAGAACTTGATAATTCTTTCCTAAGAATTTGCCAATGGTTTTGATTTTTGCATTAGACTCAACAATGACTAAGGATTTGGCCATAACTTCCAATCAAAATTAAAATAGGTGAGAAACAGATAAACGTAATTGTATTATCAATGAATTGTAGAATTTTCTTCAAAAAGAAAATAACTTCTGTCTCTAAAGGCATCATAATTCAATAACATTGAGGCAACAATAGATTTTATATCCCCCGTGTTTATTTCTGAGGCGCCCATCATCATTGCTCTTTCAAGAATCTGCTCGGTGTCGGTTTCATCGATAATTCCTAACTCCTTAAGTTGAATAATGTAGCCGTGAGCTTCAACTGAAATAATCGAGCGCTCGATTTCATGAAGATGGCGAAAAGAACTCTTAAGAGACGGATTTCGCTGTTCGACGAGCTCCTCCGAATCGTTTTTTAAGCGAGCAAGAAGCCAGGTAAATGCTGAACTGATTTCACTCTCAGTGTATCCCTGTTGAATTAAGCTTTTTGAAAGAATATCGAGTTTACTTGAGACTTTACGATTACTGCGAATTTCGCTCATTATATAAATTAAAATTTCAACGACCCGTTCATTCATAAAAATTTCCTCTACTATATTATCCCCACTTTTCCTGCAAACTTTATTTGCAAAACGAAAACTCAATTTCCCTCAGGCACCGCTTCGACAACCGCAATTGCGAGGTAAACTTAGCTGGTCTGATTTTAGTTCCAAAAGGTGAAAAAATATCCTGGCATTGCAACAGAAATATTTAGACAGCGCCGTGACATTTTTTATACTTTTTACCGCTTCCGCAAGGACACGGATCGTTTCGCCCTGTTTTCTCACCGATTACCACTGGCTGTTTCTTAGCCCCTTGCGGTTGCTGTGCAGCCCTTTGCCCGGCATCCTCCTCAGGAACACCCGAAAATCCCATACCAGCGGTTGAATCGTGAACGGTTGTCATCTGCTGGCGGCGAACCGCGGATGGCATCGGTTCCTGCTGCACCTGGGCTTTAAAAATCAAATCGAGAACCTGCTCATTGATCATGTCGAGCATGTCCGTAAACATCCGGAAGCCCTCTGATTTATACTCAAGCAGAGGATTCTTTTGTCCATAGGCCAGGAGTCCGATTCCCTCTTTAAGTTGATCCATTTCATAGAGATGCTCACGCCAGCGTTCGTCGATCACTCGCAACATCGCCAACCGCTCGATTTGGCGTGTTAGTTTTTCGCCAAGATATTGTTCTCTTTGGTGGTAATGATCTTTGGCGGCTTCATAAAGTTTGTCAAATAATTCGTCATGACTGATGCCGACGACACCATCCTCTTCAATTGGCAGTTCCATGAGCATCGTTTTTCTAAAGTCACCTCGCAGTCCCGCCCAGTCCCACTGTTCCGAATATGTATCTTCGTCGGAATACTGCTTAACCTTGCTGTCAACAAAATCGCCGATGAGCTCGATGTATTCCTCTCGTAAATTCTCCCCTTCCAAAGCATGAGCGCGCTTCTTATAAATCACTTCACGCTGTTGATTCATCACATCGTCGTATTCGAGAAGGTGCTTTCGGATATCAAAATTATGACCCTCTACTTTTTTCTGTGCCCTTTCAATTGATTTGCTGACCATTCCGTGTTGAATGACCTCGCCTTCCGGAACACCGAGCCTATCCATGATCCCTGCAACCCGGTCCGATTGAAATAATCGCATTAAGTCATCTTCTAAAGACAGATAAAAGCGCGACGAACCCGGGTCTCCCTGTCTGCCGCTTCTGCCCCGCAACTGCCGGTCAATTCTGCGGGATTCATGCCGTTCTGTACCAATGATATGAAGTCCGCAAGGCACTTGTTCCCGACATTTAAACTCCTCTAAATGAGGACACACCTCTTCACCTTCACGGTGTTTAACCAAAGCACAATTCGAATGTTTGACAACCCCCTGGCCCAACTTGATGTCCGTTCCTCTTCCTGCCATATTTGTCGCGATTGTCACAGCCCCGGGCTCCCCGGCATGTGACACCACTTCCGCTTCTTTCTGATGCTGTTTTGCATTCAACACGGAGTGTGGGACGCCTTTTCGCTTTAGCATCCGGCTCAGGGTTTCTGAGATATCAACCGTGATGGTGCCAACTAAAACCGGACGCCTTTTTTCGTGCATTTCGATGATCTCATCAATAATTCCGCTGTATTTTTCCCGTTTGGTTCGGAAAATCTGGTCTTCATAATCTATGCGCCGAATCTCATCATTCGTTGGAATGACCACAACATCCAGTTTGTAAATTTCCCAAAGTTCTGACGCTTCAGTCTCTGCTGTTCCGGTCATTCCGGCTATTTTTTTATAAAGGCGGAAATAGTTTTGCAATGTAATCGTGGCTAAAGTCTGCGTCTCTTTTTCAATTTTGACTCCCTCTTTTGCCTCTAAAGCCTGATGCAGTCCATCACTAAATCTCCGCCCCGGCATCAAGCGGCCGGTAAATTCATCTACAATGAGAACCTTGCCATCCGTGACAACATATTCAACATCTTTTTCAAACAAGGAGTAAGCGCGAAGGAGTTGGGAAATATTATGCAGCTGTTCGCTTTTTTCAGAAAACTCGTTTTGAAGTTCCATCTTTTGCGACAGCTTGTCCTCGTCAGAAATGGCTTCATTGTTTTCTAATTCATGCAGCTTTACAGAAAAATCGGGTAAAACAAACATCTCCGTATCGTTCGGAGAAAGGGCATCGCGGCCTTTGTCGGTCAAATCGATTGTGTGTGCCTTCTCATCGATCGCGAAAAGCAACTCTTCGTCAATTTCATGCAATTTTTTGTCACGAATATAATCATTTTCGACCCGGCGAATCAATTTCTTCACACCAACTTCCTGATAGAGCTTGGCAAGTTTTTTGTTCTTGGGTGCACCTCTGGATGCTCGCAGTAACATTGTTCCGGCTTCATATTCATCGCCGTCATTTAACTCTTTTTCGCCATCAGCAACCATACTGTTCACCAACCTGGTCTGCTCCCTGACCAACTGTTCAACTCGGGGCTTCATCTCATCGTATTTATGGGTCGAATGCTCCACCGGACCCGAAATAATGAGTGGCGTTCGAGCCTCATCCACCAGAACCGAATCTACTTCATCAACGATAGTATAATTGTGCCCGCGTTGAACTTTATCTTCGAAGCGAATGGCCATATTATCGCGCAGGTAGTCAAAACCGAATTCGTTGTTCGTTCCGTAGGTGATATCGGCGGAATACGCTTGTTTGCGCCTTTCAGGGTTCATATCATTTTGGATATAATCGACAGTCAATCCAAGGAATCTAAAGATTTCGCCCATCCATTCACAGTCACGTCTTGCCAGGTAGTCATTTACGGTAATCAAATGGACGCCTTTACCGGCAAGGGCATTTAAATAGAGAGGCATCGTTGCTGCTAAAGTTTTTCCTTCCCCGGTTGCCATCTCAGCAATCTTGCCTTCATGCAGAACAATAGCACCGATGAGCTGAACGTCGTAAGGAATCATATCCCACTGAATATCGAGGTCGCATATTTTCCATTTTTTGCCAACCAGCCGTTTACAAGTTTGCTTCACTGCAGCAAAAGCCTCAGGAAGAATTTCTTTGAAAATTTCTTCGATAATTTCCTTTTCTTCTTCCTTCAGCTTTTTAATTTGGTCATGTACATCGTCCGTATCGTTATCCTCTTCGAGTTGCTCATCTTCGCCGGACTCATCTCTGCCATTGGTGGAAATGGTGTCCGAATGAATCACATCGTAAAATTCTTTTAGCTCTTCAACGACTTTTTGGGTCGCGGATTCTATCTGTTTTTTAAAATCCTCTGTTTTATTTCTCAGCTCATCATCAGAAAAATTTTCAAACTGCTGGTAAGCTTGATTAATTTGGTCAACAATCGGCTGAATTTTCTTGATGTCTCGGTCATGTTTGCTACCAAAAACTTTTGATATTAAGTTTCCAATCATACTCTAAGTCCAATCAATTAGTTTTTTTCTTTGAAACAATCCTTCCTTGCTCACTCAAACCTCTTCCGGATTTCTTCAAAAGATCCTGATTTCTCAACTCAAGTAAAACGCTGTCTAATATCCCGTTGATAAATTGACCGCTGCCCTCAGTGCTGTATTTTTTGGCAATTTCGATGGCCTCGTCAATCGAGACTTTTGGGGGAATATCTTCAAAATGAAGAAACTCGCAAATGGCCATTTTCATAACCACTTTATCCAAAATGGCAATTCTTTCGAAATCCCAGTTTTGTGCTTTGGCAATGATAAATTTATCGAGCTCTGTTTGATGTTCAATACAGGCTTTAAGTAAATGAACCGCAAATTCCGTGACGCTCTCTTCTTCCTTGCGGCTCAAAATCATGTCCTCAATAATTACATCTACCGGATTACCTGACATCTCCTGGCTGTATAGTGCGCGCAAGACCAATTCTCTTGCTTTTCTTCTATTGCTACTCATTGTTTGGTGTTATTAATCTGATTAATTCATGAATTGCAAACCTGAAGCTACAAAGTATATAAGGAATAAGGGAATAGGGAATATTGAAGAATGCATTCTTATACACAAAACTCTCTATTCCCTTATATCCCAATTTCCTGTTCTACCAATGAC
>Ga0209980_10002055_pt1 | contig 11027 bp, 9 predicted proteins | sample CR02metaG_FD_183611 | JGI IMG/M metagenome (GOLD analysis project Ga0209980, IMG submission 183611) | Deep subsurface microbial communities from Mariana Trench to uncover new lineages of life (NeLLi) - CR02 metaG (SPAdes) (version 2) | ecosystem: Environmental > Aquatic > Marine > Ocean trench >... | reverse complement strand
CCGCCGATGAACGCGCCCAGGATGGTCATGAAAAAGCCGAAGAACTTGATGATGACGCCGATCTGCTCCTCGCTGAAACCGATATCGATATAGAAGGGGTAGGCCATCACGCCCATGAGGATATCGCTGATGCGGAAGAAGCCGATGAACACCAGTATGACGACGGCGAGCCAGCCCATGCGGGCGAAGAAGTCCACGAAAGGACAGACAAAGGCGCCGATGAGCCAGGCCGTGACCGCGCGCAACCGCGGGTTCATGTGGTCGTTGCGCGCCAGGAAGGCCACCACCCGCTCCTCGCGCCGATGCGCGTCCACGTCGCGCGTCATCGCCGGCTCGCGGATGACGAAGACGGTGACGATGCCGACCAGCGTCAGCCCGGCGATGCCCTGATAGGCGGCCGGCCAAGACATTCTTCCGGCCATGATGAAGGCGCCGCCGCCCGCGGCGAGCAGCGCTATGCGATAGCCGAGCTGATAGGCGGCCGCCATGGCGCCTTGGACTTCGCGAGCGACGACCTCGATGCGGTAAGCGTCGATGGCGATATCCTGGGTCGCCGACGAGAAGGCGACGACGAGCGCGAACAGCGCCATTTGGGTCAGGTTCTGCGTCGGATCGGTCGCCGACATGCCGAGGATCCCCAGGCCGATGCCGATCATGGCCAAGAGCATCCAGCTCCGCCGCCTGCCCATGGCGCGGGTCAAAAACGGCAGCGGCAGGCGGTCTACCACCGGGGCCCAGAAGAACTTGATCGAATAGGTGATGCCGACCCAACTGAAGAAACCGATGGTGGCGCGGCTTATGTCCTCGCGCGCGAGCCAGCCGGAAAGAGTGGAGAACACCATGAGAAACGGCAGCCCGGCGGAAAAGCCCAGGAAGAGCATCCCGAGCACCTTGGTATTTTTGTAGACGAGGAGCGATTCGCGCCAGCTTCGCCGTGCCGCGCGGGCGGCGGGGGCCGCCGTCATGCCATGCCCAGTTTTTCGTCCAACAGGTCGGACAGCGGCTTGTCGGACCGGGCGCCGAATTGGCCGATGATTTCCGCCGCCGCCTTGCCGCCCAGACGCCCGCAGGTGGGAATATCGCAGCCTCGGGTCAGACCGAAAAGGAAGCCCGCGGCATAAAGATCGCCGGCGCCGGTGGTGTCCACCACCTTATCTACCGCCTCGGCGTCGAGGATGTGGATCTCCGAGTCGGTAAGGACCACCGAGCCTTTTTCCGACCGGGTGAGCACCGCCACATCGCAGTGGCCGCGTATTTCCTGCAGCGCGGCGTCGAAGCCGCTCACCTCACAGAGCGAGACGATCTCCGTCTCGTTGGCGAACAGGATGTCCACATGATGGCCGATCAGCTCCCGGAATTCGGTTCGGTGGCGGTCGACGCAGAAGGGGTCCGAAAGGTTGAGCGCCACCTTGTTGCCCGCTTCATGGGCGATGCCGGCCGCCTTCTTGAACGCCTTCTTGGCCTCGGGCCGGTCCCACAGATAGCCCTCGAGGTAAGTGACCTTCGCCCGCTTGATAAGCTTGGGATCGATGTCGCGGGGCGAAAGTTCGGCGCAGGCGCCGAGATATGTCTGCATGGTGCGTTGGGCGTCGGGGGTCACGAGCACGAGACACCTGGCCGTCGGCGGGCCGTCGGCGGCCGGGGGGGTGTCGTACTCCACCCCGACGGCGTGGATGTCGTGGCGAAAGATGCCGCCGAAATCGTCGTCGCGCACCTTGCCGATGAAGGCCGCGGTACCGCCAAGGGACGCCAGCCCGGCCAGGGTATTTGCCGCCGATCCTCCGGAACACTCGATCGCCGGACCCATCTTGGCATAAAGCGCCTCGGCGTCGGCGAGGTCGATCAGCGCCATCGTACCCTTGGTCAAACCGTTATCGTCGAGAAACCTGTCTTCCGCTTGGGCGATGACATCGACGACGGCGTTACCGATGCCGGCGACATCGAGGACGGAATCCGCCATAGCCTTGTTGCCTTCCGTCAACCGGGATCCGAAGACCAAAATATAGACCGCGCTTGGTTTCGCACAAGTGGCGTCAGTCCCCGTTGTTCGAATTCATTTGGTTTTCCGGCGGCTGAACGGGTATCCTGACGACAAGGCGCGTTCGACACCAATAACGCCGCCGGCCAAGCGCGCCAACCCGGCAGAGCCGTCGACGCCATGGGGGGCGATCATCCCGACCAAAAGCCCGTTGCGGGCCGGGGCGATCGGCCGAGGCGGTCAACGGCATTCAGGGTGAGCAAGGAAGGAGCGACACAGCATGTTCCGCCGAAAGAAAAGTGAAGTGGCCTTGCCGAAGATTCCCATCGTCCCCGAAACCGGTGGCGGCTCCGTTGCGAAGCCGGTGGCGAGGCCGCCGGCGCGGCAGATGACTCCCTTACCGGTCACCAATCCGGTCCCGGCCCGGCCATTCACCGCGTCAACCGACCGGCTCTCGGACATTCCCGGCATGGGCCGCCGGCGCCCCGACACGGACGCCTATACCGGCGCCGAGAGCAAGACCTTGGTGGTCGGGCGCGACATCTGTCTGAACGGCAACAATATTTTATGCGACAGGCTGGTGGTTGAAGGCAGCGTCGAAGCGGAGAAGGTCGAAAGCCGGATCATCGAGATATCCAAGGACGGCCATTTCAAGGGTGCCGCGGTGATCGAAAACGCCGAAATCAGTGGCGGGTTCGAGGGGGAACTCAAGGTCAGCAAGCGGCTGGTCATCCACGCCGGCGGCAGGGTCATCGGCAAGATCCGGTACGGCCAGCTCGAGATCGAGGCCGGCGGCGAAATTTCCGGCGACGTCAAACTGATCTCACCGTCCGAAGGCCAGGCGGAGGAGCCGTCGCCGATGGAGCCGTTGCCGGCGGTAAAGGCAAAATCGCCAGAGCGCCAAGGCGCGCGGAACGCGTCCCGCGCCTGACTGCGGTGAGGAAGGACGCCACCGGTCATATCCGAAGAGACGGCGCCAAGGGCGTGATGGCTTGCTGATGGGCCTAAAGCCGGTATTTTGCCTCGCCGCCGTGGCTTTCGCCTTTACGATGGCGGCCTGCGCGGGCCCTCCGCCCATGAGCCCGCCGCCGCCCATGTCCGGAGTTGAGACAGCGAAGGCCGAGATCAATTCGCCGGCGGAGGCCACCCGGCGCGGGGCGCCAATGCCCAAGGCCCCGGCGCCCAAGGCCCCTGCCAAGGCGGAAAAAAACGTCACCGAGACACCCCCGCCGCCGGAAACCCGGACCGCCAACCTGCCGCCTCCGGTGAACCCTCAGCGCATCATGGGACTGACCCGCGCCCAGCTTTCGGACCTTTTGGGCAAACCCCATTTCCGGCGCCGGGACATCACCGCCGAGATCTGGCAATACCGGCATACCGAATGCATCCTCGATGTCTTTCTTTACGAATCGGGCAACGACTACCGGGTGCTTCATTTCGAAATGCGTCAGGGCAAGGCCGCGGCCGCCTCCAGGACGCGGTGCCTGGCGGCGCTCTTGAATGCCCGCAACAGGGACGGGGCCGGTTAGAGAGCGACCGATGCCAGGCGTGCCCGACCACCCGCCTTCAAGGGCCGTCACGACAGGCGCCGCGGACACTCGGCCCGCGGGTCTAGGCGCCGGGGCCTATTTATACGACCTCTGGTATCTCGCCATGCCGGGTGGGCGGTTGAAACCCCGGCGTCTGGTGGCGATGACACTGCTCGGCGAGCCCTTGGTGTTCGGTCGCGACCATGCCGGCGCCCCCTTCGCGCTTCGCGATAACTGCCCTCATAGGGGCGTTCCTCTCAGTTACGGGGCCTTCGACCGCAAGGAGAACCGCCCCTTCGTCAACCCGGTGAAGGAACGGACATGGCGTTGGCGTACCTGAGGGCGGAAGCGCATTAAAGACCCCGCGCGTCCGCCACCTTCGGCCCCCGTTTCCCCCACGCCGTCTTCCCCCTAGAAAGTCACCTTTCCCTCGAACCGGCAAAGATCCTCGACCCCGCATTCCGGACATTTGGGCTTGCGCGCCAGACACACGTAGCGGCCATGGAGGATGAGCCAGTGATGGGCGTGTCGGCGCATCCGCTTCGGCACGACTCTAGCGAGCTTGTTCTCGACCTCCAACGGCGTCTTGCCGGGCGCCAGCCCGGTGCGGTTGGCGACCCTGAAGACATGGGTGTCGACGGCGATGGTGGGCGCGCCGAAGGCGCTGTTCAGAACCACGCTCGCGGTCTTGCGCCCGACCCCGGGGAGGGCTTCGAGGGCCTGGCGGTCGTGGGGAACCTCGCCCCCGTGCTCGGCGATGAGTATCGCGCTCAAACCAATGACGTTCCTGGCCTTGGTGTTGAACAGCCCGATGGTCTTGATGCGGCGGCGGAGTTTCGCCTCGCCCAAAGCCACCATCTTGGCCGGCGTATCGGCGATGGCGAAAAGCGCCTTCGTCGCCTTGTTGACGGCGACGTCGGTGGCCTGGGCCGACAACACCACCGCCACCAGCAGGGTATAGGGATTGACATAGCCGAGCTCGCCCTTGGGTGCCGGTTTGGCGGCCTCGAAGCGGCGGAAAAACTCATCGATATCGGCGCCTTTCATGACCGCCAATGTAACCCCGGGGCGCCGCCGTGCAAGGGCGATGATGGCGCCCAGAGGCGCCGATGGGTGAAGGGCTTTGACTTCGAGGCCCCCGATCGCCTATCAAATGGGCAATGGGCGTTACCGCCGTCACCCGCCGTGATTAGACCGGCGCCGAAGAGTTAATACCAAAGGTCCATGACGCGAACGCCCGGCACCCGCGATTTCGTCCTCCTCATCGCCCTTTCCCTGATCTGGGGCAGCTCATTCGCCCTGATAAAGATCGCCGTCGTCACCATACCGCCCATATCCCTGGCGACGATGCGGGTCGCGGTGGCGGCGGTGACGTTGCTCATCATCCTGCGCCTACTGGGCGAGAGCTTTGGCCCCGGTCTTCGCCAATGGGGTCATTTCGCGGCGGTGGGCATGCTCGGAAACGGGTTGCCCTTCGCCCTCATCGGCTATGGCGAGCTCCGGGTCGACAGCGGTCTGGCGGCGATCCTGATCGGCACCATGCCGGTCTTCACGGTGGCCTTCGCCTACATCTTCCGGGTCGAGCGGGGCCTGACCTGGCTCCGGGGGCTGGGACTGGCGCTCGGCTTCGCCGGGCTCCTGGTGCTGGTCGGGCCGGCGACGTTGGGAAGGCTCGGCGATGACGGGGCAGCGCATCTCGTCATCGTCGCCGCCGCGGCATGCTACGCCGCCACCGCCGTCTATGCCATGCGCCTCAGCCAGACCATCCCCATCGTGGTTCTGGGCGCCGGCACGATGGTCGCCTCCACGGTCATAATGACGCCGCTGGCGCTGGTGATCGACGCGCCCTGGACGTTGGCCCCGGCGGCGGCGGCCGTTGGCGCCGCGTTCATCCTCGGATTGGTCGCCACCGGTCTGGCGACCCTCATATTCTTCAAGCTGCTGGCCTCGGCCGGCGCCACCTTCGCATCGACGATCAACTATCTGATCCCCGTTATCGGCGTCATCCTCGGTGTCGCGTGGTTGGGCGAGAGTATAGGCGTGACCGAGTTGGCGGCGATGGCCCTGGTTCTAAGCGGTGTCGTGCTGGTGCGTTCGGGACCGTCGCCGCAATCGTCCTAGGCTTATCGGGGCAGGGGCTACGGCGGATCAGTCGCCGAACCCGAGAACGTCCTTCATGGAGTAAAGGCCGGGAGGCTTGCCGTGGGCCCATAGCGCCGCGTGCACGGCGCCGCGGGCGAAGATCTGGCGGCCCGTCGCCTTGTGGGCAATCTCGAACCGTTCGCCGTCGCCGGCGAACACCACCTTGTGCTCGCCCACCACGTCGCCACCGCGGAGCACGGCAAAGCCTATGTCGCCCGCGCGCCTGGCACCGGTATGACCGTTCCGCGCCCGTTGGGCGACATCATCGAGGGACACGCCCCGTCCCTTGGCCGCCGCCTCGCCCAGTCCCAGCGCCGTGCCCGAGGGCGCGTCGGCCTTGTGGCGGTGGTGCATTTCCACGATCTCGATGTCGTAATCTTCGCCGAGGACGCCGGCGATGCGTTCGGTCAGCGCCAACATCAGATTGACCGCCACCGACATGTTGGGCGCCCGCACGATCGCCGTATGCCGGGCCGCCATGGCCAGGGCCTTCTCATGGTCGGAGTTGAGACCCGTGGTGCCGATCACGTGAACCGTCTTCCCCTGGGCCGCGAGGCCGGCATGCTCGACGGTGGCATCCGGGGCCGTGAACTCGAGCACGGCGTCGACCTTGGCGAACAACTCCACCGGATCGTCGCCGATGGGGACGCCCAACGCATCCAAGCCGGCGACCTCACCGGCATCGCGCCCGACGGCGTCGTGACCCGGCCGCTCGATCGCCCCGGCGATCTCGCAACCATCGGTAGCCCGCACCTGGCGCACCAGGGTCGTTCCCATGCGCCCGGCCGCGCCGGTAACGCCGATTCTCAACTCGGTCATGGCCCGAACCCTTCGCTTCCCTTCGATTCGAAGCGCGATTTAACCACAGGAGCCCTCGGCGCCGGGAAAATTTTCGCCCCCTGCCGGACAGCCCTTGGGGGCAATGAATTTCAGGGAATTTTGGGGAGATTTACAGGAGCGCGGGGGCCTATTACCAGCGAGCCGATGAAAGTCTTCATCGGCTCGCTGGCAAGCGCGACCGCGCGCCCGCAGCGAAGCGAGGAAAGCCAAGCAGGCGGACGCCCGCGCCCGGCGCTTGAGGGAACAAGAGGCGAGCCCAGTCATGGGCTCGCCGGGATAAGGGCAAGGTGGTCAGGTCTCCTCGCGCAGATCTTCCCACAGCTCCTTGACCTTGGAGAAGAAGCCTTCCGATTCCGGGCTCGTGCTTTTCTTGCCGCCCGAACCTTCGAACTCGCGCAGAAGCTCTTTTTGTTGCTTGGTGAGATTGACCGGCGTCTCGATCGCGGCCTCGATGTACATATCGCCCCGGGAAGCGTTGTTCATCACCGACATGCCCTTGCCCCGCAGCCGGATTTGATGGCCCGACTGGGTGCCCGCCGGGATCGATATCCGGGCCCGGCCGCCATCGACGGTGGGCAGTTCGATAGTGCCGCCGAGGACCGCGGTGGTCATGGCGATGGGCACGCGGCAATAGATGTTCGCGCCGTCGCGCTGGAACAGCCGATGGGTGCCGATGGAAAGGAAAATATAGAGATCGCCGGACGGCGCGCCCCGCAGGCCCGCGGCGCCCTCGCCCGACAGGCGGATACGCGTGCCGTCCTCGACGCCGGCGGGAATACTGACGGAAAGGGTCTTCTCCCGGCGCACCCGGCCGGCGCCACTACAGGTCTTGCACGGATTCTTGATCACCCGGCCGGCGCCCTGGCAGCCGTGACAGGTGCGCTCGATGGTGAAGAACCCTTGCTGCGCCCGTATCTTGCCGCGGCCATGGCAGGTCGGGCAATTGACCGGTTTCGATCCCTTGGCGGCGCCGGTGCCGGTGCAGGAGTCGCAAGCCACCGAGGTGGGAACGCGGACGGCGGCGTGCTTGCCGGCAAACGCCTCCTCCAAGGTTATCGTCAGGTTGAAGCGAAGGTCCGCTCCCCTGCTGCTCGACGTGGCGCCGCGCCGGCCGCCCATGAAGTCGCCGAACATTTCGTCGAAAATGTCGGCGAAACCGGATGAAAAGTTGAAATTGGAGTCGTTCGCACGCGGTCCGCCGCCGTTATCGAAGGCGGCATGGCCGAAGCGGTCGTAAGCGGCGCGCTTGTCATCGTCCTTGAGAACGTCGTAGGCCTCGGAGATGTCCTTGAATTGCTGCTCCGCGCTCTTATCGCCGGGATTGCGGTCGGGGTGGTGCTTCATCGCCAGCTTGCGGTAGGCCTTCTTGATGTCCGCCGGCCCGGCCCGGCGGCCCACCCCCAGCATTTCGTAGAAATCGCTTTTGGCCATTCACTCCAACCCGACGTTAGTCGCCGCCCCGAAAGCGGTCACGGATACCGAAGGGACCGGGGCTTCCTGGGCGGCAAATCCTTACTCTACGCTCCGCGCCTTACAATTATGCTGACTTGTTCTTCTTCTCGTCCTCGACTTCCTCGAATTCCGCGTCGACCACGGTGGCATCGTCGCCGCCGGCGGCTTCCTGGATATCTTCCGGCGCCCCCCCATCGCCGTCGGCCCGCGCCGCTGCCTCCTGCTGCGCCTTGTACATCTCCTCGCCGAGCTTCATCGATGCCTGGGCCAGCGCTTCGATCTTGGAACGGATGGCTTCGGTGTCCTCGCCCTCCAGCACCTCGCGCAGCGCCTTGATACCGTCCTCGATCCCGGTCTTGATATCTTCCTCGACCTTGTCGCCGAACTCCTCGACGTTCTTTTCGGTGGCATGGATCAAGGCTTCCGCCTGGTTGCGGGCTTCGACCAGTTCCCTGCGTTTCTGGTCCTCCTCGGCATGGGCCTCGGCGTCCTTGACCATTCCCTCGATCTCTTCATCGGAGAGCCCGCCGGACGCCTGGATGCGTATTTGCTGTTCCTTGCCCGTGGCCTGGTCCTTGGCCGAGACGTGGACGATGCCGTTGGCGTCGATGTCGAAGGTGACCTCGACCTGGGGCAAGCCGCGCGGCGCCGGCGGAATGCCCACCAGGTCGAACTGGCCAAGCAGCTTGTTGTCCGCGGCCATTTGGCGTTCGCCCTGGAACACGCGGATCGTCACCGCGGTCTGGCTGTCCTCGGCGGTCGAGAAGACCTGGCTCTTCTTCGTCGGGATCGTGGTGTTGCGGTCGATCAAGCGGGTGTATACGCCGCCCAAGGTCTCGATACCCAGCGACAGCGGCGTCACGTCGAGCAACAGCACGTCCTTGACGTCGCCCTTGAGCACGCCCGCCTGGATCGTCGCGCCCACCGCCACGACCTCGTCCGGGTTCACGCCCTTATGAGGCTCTCGGCCAAAGAGGTTCTTCACCGTCTCGATGACCTTGGGCATGCGGGTCATGCCGCCCACCAGGATGATCTCGTCAATCTCGGAAGCCTTCAGCCCGGCGTCCTTGAGCGCCGCCTTGCAGGGCTTCACCGTGCGCTCGATCAATTCTTCGACCAGCGCCTCGAGCTTGGCCCGGGTCAGTTTGATGTTGAGATGCTTCGGCCCGGCCTGATCGGCGGTGATGAAGGGAAGGTTGACCTCGGTTTCCATGGCGCTGGAAAGCTCGATCTTGGCTTTTTCCGCCGATTCTTTCAGCCGCTGTAACGCCAGGCGATCCTGGCGCAGGTCGATGCCTTGCTCCTTCTTGAACTCATCGGCGAGGTAATCGATGATTTTTTTGTCGAAATCCTCCCCCCCCAGGAAGGTGTCGCCGTTGGTCGATTTGACCTCGAAGACGCCGTCGCCGATTTCGAGTATGGAAACATCGAAGGTGCCGCCGCCGAGATCGTAAACGGCGATGGTGCCGCTTTCCTTCTTCTCGAGACCGTAGGCGAGCGCCGCCGCCGTCGGCTCGTTGATGATGCGCAGGACCTCGAGACCGGCGATGCGGCCGGCGTCCTTGGTGGCTTGGCGCTGTGAATCATTGAAATAGGCGGGAACGGTGATGACGGCTTCGGAGACGGTTTCGCCGAGATAGCTCTCGGCGGTTTCCTTCATCTTCTGGAGGATGAAGGCGCTGATCTGGCTTGGGGAATATTTCTCGCCGCGGCCCTCGACCCAGGCGTCGCCGTTGTCGGCGGCGACGATCTTGTAGGCCACCATGTCCTGGTCCTTCTTGGTCATCGGATCCTTGAAGGTGCGTCCGATGAGGCGCTTGATGGCGTAAAATGTGTTTTCCGGGTTGGTGACCCCCTGGCGCTTGGCCGATTGTCCGACCAGACGTTCGCCGCTTTCGGTAAAGGCCACCATGGATGGCGTGGTCCGCGCGCCCTCGGTATTTTCGATCACCTTGGCGCGGGTTCCTTCCATGACCGCGACGCAGGAATTGGTGGTGCCAAGGTCGATGCCAATTACTTTGCTCATAGTTCCCCTTTCCGGTTCAGCAGGTCCCTCCGGCCCTGACTCGGCGCCTATCGGAACCCCCGTAGTTTGAAGATTTTCCCCTCTTTCGAACGGGTGCAAAACCCCTGTCCACTGCACGGATATATAAGTAGCGGGGTTGGCCCCTGCAACCATCGCACCCCCATTTTCCAGGCCCTGGGGCGGTTTCGGGCGGGGGACGGCGCCGTTCAGGGGCGGTTTAGCCCGGATTTCTCACCATGGACAGGCGCGTCATCGCGTCGGGCGGTTCCCGGTCCACCAGGAGAAGGCCGCGGAGCGTAGCCTGGGCTACGGTCAAGGCCTTCGACGCCGTGGGCGGCCCGCCCGGCGCGACCCGAAGGGCGGCGGCTATCGCGCCTGTCCATGGTGAGAAGTCCGGGCTAAGCCTTGGTGTCTACGTGTTCCAGGTCCTCGGGCGGCTTCTTGGCGCCATCCTCCCCCGGCCCCTTCCCCGAACCCGGGGCGGCGCCTTGACCAGAGCCGGCCCCAGGCCCGGCGGCGGGCGCCCCGGTGGCTTCCTTGCCGCCCTCGGGCACGGCGCCGGTCTCGGCCTCTCCGGGTCCGGGCGCATCCGTCTTGGCCGCCCCGCCCTTGGTCACCCCGACCATGGCCGGGCGCAACAGCCGGTCCTTGAGGACATAGCCCGCCTGCATCACCTCGACGATGGTGCCGGCCGGTTTCTCCTTGTCCTCGATCTCGAACATGGCTTGGTGGAGATCGTGGTTAAACCTCTCGCCCATGGGGTCGACCTTGGTGATTCCGTGGCGCTCGAACGCCGCCATAAGCCCGCGCTCCGTCAGTTCGACGCCGGCGGCGAGGTTGTCGAGGTTCTGGTCTTCGCTGCGCACCTCGGCGGAGATGCTGGCGAGCGCCAAACCAAGGCTATCGGCGACCGCCAACATGTCGCGGGCGAAATTGGAGATGGCGTATTTGGCGACGTCTTCGCGTTCCCTTTCGGCGCGGCGGCGGTAATTCTCGAGCTCGGCGACGGCGCGCGCGAACCTGTCGGTGAGATCGGCGATCTGGGCCTCGAGCTCGGCCT
>Ga0209980_10002054_pt1 | contig 11032 bp, 11 predicted proteins | sample CR02metaG_FD_183611 | JGI IMG/M metagenome (GOLD analysis project Ga0209980, IMG submission 183611) | Deep subsurface microbial communities from Mariana Trench to uncover new lineages of life (NeLLi) - CR02 metaG (SPAdes) (version 2) | ecosystem: Environmental > Aquatic > Marine > Ocean trench... | reverse complement strand
CGCAGCGATCGAGCGCAACTATCCTAAACGCCTGCTTAAGGCAGGCTGGTGGCATATGAGTCTTTTTCAGCAGCCTGCTAGGAAGACTTGGCTCGGGCCCAGGTTCCCTCTATACTAGTAGATGTAGATGGGCCTTTGCGCTCACCCAAAACTCCAGTGAAGTGGACACTCATCGCTATTAGAAAGGTAACATCATGGCGTACCAACCAATTGAAAACTACGGAATCATAGGCGATATGCATACAGCCGCCCTCGTGGGGATGAACGGCTCCATCGACTGGTTTTGCTTTCCAAATTTTGATTCCCCCAGTGTCTTTGCCGCTATTCTCGATGACAAAAAAGGCGGGCGTTTTAAGATTACCGGGGTGGACAAAGGGATCACGCACAAGCAGTTCTACTGGCCTGAGACCAACATCCTAGTCACGCGATTTCTGTCCGCCGATGGGGTTGGAGAGATCATAGACTTTATGCCGATAGGAGAGCTTGCCAGCGGTCATGGACACCACCAGGTAGTCCGCAGGGTCACCGTGGTCCGCGGAAGCATGCCTTTTCAGATGGAGTGCACCCCTGCTTTCAACTACGCCCGAGATAAGCATGAAACATCTTTGACCGCTACGGGTGCTTGCTTTTACTCGCCGGCACTCAGCCTAGGTCTAGCTACCGCAATGCCCCTGAAACAGAACGGCGAAGGGGTCACCGCTGAGTTTACGCTCCATGAAGGAGAGTCGGCTACCTTTATTCTCCAGGATGTAGATCCAAACACCGGTTGCGGCCTGGGGCTTTCCGAGCCAGAGGCATTCGAGCTCTTCAAAAAGACGGTCGATTACTGGCGCCGTTGGCTTTCGACATGCACCTACCGGGGACGGTGGCGCGAGACGGTACACCGATCCGCGCTGGCGCTGAAGTTGATGACCTATGCACCCACAGGGGCTATCGTCGCGTCGCCCACGTGCAGCCTCCCTGAGGGAGTGGGAGGCGAGCGCAATTGGGACTACCGGTTCACGTGGATCCGGGATGCAGCTTTTACCATTTACGGGTTGATGCGCATTGGCTTTACCGATGCGGCGGCCGAGTTCATGCACTGGGTAGAGGCCCGCTGCCGAGAACTAAACCCTGATGGGTCTCTCAACATTATGTATCGCATTGATGGACGGCGCATTGAGTCCGAGGAGACTCTGGACCACCTGGAAGGCTATAAGAAATCGCGTCCGGTTCGGATCGGAAACGGCGCAGCCAACCAGATCCAGCTGGACATCTATGGGGAGCTAATGGATTCGGTCTACCTCTATAACAAGTACGGGAGCCCCATTTCTTATGACCTCTGGACGCACCTGAGACAACTCATTAACTGGGTCTGCGAAAACTGGCGGCGTAAGGATGACGGAATTTGGGAGGTTCGGGGTGGGCAGCAAAACTTCCTGTATTCTAAGCTCATGTGTTGGGTTGCTGTGGACCGTGGCCTCCGCCTGGCAGACAAGCGCTCCTTCCCCGCTGACCGTAACCGTTGGTTGAAGGTGAGGGATGAGATCTACGAGTCAATCATGGATGAAGGTTGGAATTCCAAGCGCGAGGCCTTCGTGCAACATTACGGCAGTGATTCCCTGGACGCGGCCAACCTGATGATGCCGCTGGTCTTTTTCGTTTCCCCCACTGACCCGCGTATGCTCAAGACCCTGGATGCCACAATGCAGCCACCGGAAAAGGGTGGGCTACTCTCCAACAGTTTGGTTTATCGGTACAACGTGGACGAAACGGCTGACGGGCTAAAGGGAGACGAAGGGACGTTCAATATCTGTACCTTCTGGCTCGTTGAGGCGCTGACCCGAGCAGGTCGTGTGGATGAGGCAAGGCTCATGTTCGAGCAGATGCTAGGCTATGCCAATCACCTGGGGCTTTATGCAGAGGAAACCGGTCAAAGGGGCGAGGGATTGGGGAATTTCCCGCAGGCCTTTACCCATCTGGCCCTGATCAGTGCCGCATTCAACCTCGACAGAACACTTGGAACCCGAGGCTAACAGGCCGTCATCGTGGTTTCCCGTCAATACCGCCATAATCTGATCACCCGGTCGACTCATTGGGTCAATGCGTTGGCGCTGGTGATCCTGTTCATGAGCGGCCTCCAGATCTTTAACGCATATCCCAACCTTCACTGGGGCCACAAGTCAGAACCCGAAGAGGCCTTCTTAACCATCTCAGCCACAGAGGAAAAGGGAGAAATCATAGGATACCTGCGTCTTTATAATTGGAGCGTCAACACCACGGGATTTCTGGGCATTCAAAATACCCCAGCGGGTCCTATCCCTCGTGCCTTTCCAAGCTGGCTCACAATCCCCGGCTTCTTTTGGCTTGCGGGCGGACGAAGATGGCATTTCTTCTTTGCTTGGCTCTTTGTCCTGAACGGGCTCCTCTACATTCTCTACAACGCAGTTACTGGTAATCTCCGCAAATTCTTTCCATCCCGAAGATTCCAGTTGCTAGGATACAATCGTTTACAAAAACTTACCTATGTGGGTGTCCTCGTAATTCTCACACCGTTGATCATCGTCTCCGGCCTGGCCATGTCTCCCCAGTTGAACGTGGCCTTTAACTGGCTCCCTGAATTATTCGGTGGCAGGCAGTCGGCTCGATCCATCCACTTTCTAACTACATTTCTTTTTGCCCTATTTACCTTTGGTCATATTCTCATGGTTGCAGTCTCAGGCATTATCAATAACATGCGATCCATGATTACAGGCTGGTATACCCAGGAAATCCACGTACCCAAGACTGCACCAGTGAAAGTAGAACAACCCCCGGAAGAGACAGGACTGTTGCAGTTCAAGGAGGACGACAAGAATGGAGAGACCTAGCTCAACAATTTCACGGCGGAAGGTCCTGCTAATGGCCATTCAGGGAGCTGCGGCCCTGATGGTGGGAGGATGCAAGAATATCTTCGACCAGCTTCATCAAAACAAGAAGATCCTCCCTGTTCTGGAATCTGCCGAGGGGTTGAACCGGAGAGTGCAGCGCCTTTTGACTCCCAAAAACGCTCTAGCAAAGGAATTCAGTGAACAGGAAATCTCCAGCTACTTTAAGGCCAATGGGAACCCTCCTCCGCTCGATCAGCAGTATGTCCTAGACGGCCTCAGGGGTTGGGCCAGCTGGAGACTGGAGGTCGTGGGACAAGTCAAAAAACCCAGGAAATTTTCTCTGGCCCAACTCAAAAGAATTTCCTCGAGAACCCAGATCACACGGCACGATTGTGTCGAGGGGTGGAGCGCCATTGCCAAGTGGAAAGGCGCTCCTTTATCTGAGCTCATCAAGGTGGTTCAGCCAAAAACCGAGGCCAGGTACGTAGTCTTCTACTGTCTAGACACCGACGCACAGGGAACACACTTCTATCAGAGCATCGATCTCCACGATGCGATGCACCCCCAGACCATCCTCGCTTATGAGATGAACGGTCAAGCACTCCCCATTGAGCACGGAGCGCCTTTGCGCCTCCGTGTGGAGACCCAACTGGGTTACAAAATGGCGAAGTACATAACGAAGATCGAATTTGTGACTAGCCTCAAAGAGATCGGTGGGGGAAAGGGAGGATACTGGGAAGATTTGGGGTACGCATGGTATGCTGGGATTTAGCGGATGCAATTTAACGCGTTTGTCTGAATAGATGAAGCACGCAATTACTGAGACCGAGTTCGAAGGCTATAGGGCATACCGGCTGGAATCAGAAGACGCCCAGGTTACGGCAACGTTTGTCCCTGGCGCTGGTATGGTCGGAGCTTCTTTCACCCATAGGGGAGAAGAATTACTGGTTCAAGAGAATGGCCTCAGAGCCTACGTAGAAAACGGCAAAACCTTCGGTATTCCCCTGCTACACCCCTGGGGCAACCGGTTGCAAAGTGACACCTACCGGGTTAGGCAGATAGAAGCCGATCTCAAGCCCGTTGCACCCCTCGTGTCACGAGATCCTAATGGCTTACCCATCCACGGGTTAGCCGCAGGCCGCAAGGAGTGGACCGTGACAGAGGTTACTCCAGGCATGACATGCGCGCGTCTCACCGCAAAACTAGACGTGGATGCCAATTCACAAATTTTTCTGGGTTTCCCGTTTCCCCACCGCTTAGAGCACACGATTACGCTGGCGGGATCGACTGCGGGTGCCTCTCTATCCATTGAGACAACGTTGACTGCCACAGAAAAATTGAGCGTTCCCGTGGTCTTCGGATGGCACCCCTATTTCCACCTCCCTGGGGTAAAACGTGAAGAATGGATCGTTGACGTGCCGGTCCGCAGACACTACCAGCTCAGCGAACAGAACCTTCCCACAAGGGAACGTGAACCTGTGGCCGTGAAAAAGGGCCCTCTCGGTAACCGCATTTACGATGATTTGTTTGATGAGTTGGTATGCGCGAACGGCAATCGAGCCACATTTACGCTCGAGGGAGGACAAAGGAGCCTGACAGTGTGCTTTGAATTTGGGTATCCCTATGCAATTGTCTGGGCTCCTGCGGGCCGAGATCTCATCTGTTTTGAGCCGATGACAGCAGCAACCAATGCGCTGGCAAGCGGTTGGCCGGAGTTGATCTGTGTGGCACCCGGCGAGTCCTTTGTGGCGCGCTTCTCGATTCTTGTGAATTAGCGAGCGACACGGCTAATTTAGATCTGAGGTAATCGGTTCTGAACTAATATATATGGTCATAATGGGTTCCATATAAAGAGGAGGATTGAAGGTCATGAAACGTGTAATTCTCTTTATCGCTACCAACCTCGCCATTATCGTACTTCTCAGTATCACCCTGAGAATCCTGGGTGTGGATAGCATCCTTGATGCGCAAGGTATGAATCTTAATTTGAATGCCCTGCTTGTTCTTTCTGCGGTGTTTGGCATGGGCGGCTCATTCATCTCACTTGCCATCTCCAAATGGACCACCAAGCGATTCACAGGGGCGCGCGTCATTGATCGGCCGCGAAACGATTCTGAGAGCTGGTTAATGAATACGGTTAAGCGCCATGCCAATGGAGCCGGAATCGGGATGCCTGAGGTAGCCATCTACGACTCGCCGGACCCGAACGCGTTCGCCACGGGTGCGCGCCGAAACAAGGCCCTCGTGGCGGTGAGCACCGGGCTCCTGAGCAGGATGAACGCTGAAGAGGTGGATGCCGTACTAGCACATGAGGTGAATCACATTGCCAACGGCGACATGGTAACCCTCGCTCTTATACAGGGAGTCGTGAACACCTTCGTAATCTTCTTGGCTCGAGTCATTGGCCATGTAGTCGACCGAGTCGTCTTCAGGAACGAGCGTGGCTACGGCATGGGCTATTTCATTGTCGTGATTGTGGCCCAACTTGTCCTGGGAGCCCTTGCAAGCGTGATCGTTTTCTGGTTCTCCCGGCGGCGCGAGTTTCGAGCCGACGCAGGTGCGGCGCGCCTGGCAGGAAGGGACAAAATGATAGCCGCCCTGGAGTCACTCAAGCGTAGTAGCGAGCCGCCACAGCTCCCCAAACAGATCGCTGCCTTCGGCATCTCGGGAGGAGAAAAGGGCGGCATCAGGCGGTTGTTCATGACCCATCCGCCACTGAGTGAACGCATCGCGGCCCTCAACCTGGGCGGGTGAAAAAGCGGGAATTGTTCATGACTCCTAGAGAGCGGCTAAGAGTATCCGCAGAATTTCTCCAAGAGGAGGATGCCAAATCAACCCACGAGATACAAAGACAGCGCGGGCCAATAGGTGATGATTAGGACTGTCAGCAATAAAATAACAAAAAACGGGAAGGTCGCACGATATAGTTGTAAAATGGGCTTCTCGAATCGGTAACTCGCAATGAACAGATTCATACCGACAGGGGGAGTAAAATAACCGATCTGCATGTTGGCCAAGAAGATAATTCCAAGGTGAACTGGGTCGATACCATAGCTGATAGCAACCGGAAGGATTAACGGAACAACGATCACCAACGCTGAGAAAATATCCAGCATCGTGCCGAGGATCAATAGGAATATGTTGAGCAAGATGAGAAATATAATCGGGCTCGACACATGTTGGCTAATAAAGTTAAACAGTTTGGTTGGCACTTCGGCGTCAACCAGATAATTCGTGGAGGCTAACGACATTCCAAGGATGATCAGGATACCACCCACCAGGACCATGGATTTCCGCATGACCGCGATGAGATCCAAAAACTTAACCTCTTTATGAATGAATACCTCTACGATCAGGACATACATAGCGGTGATTGCCGCTGTCTCAGAAACCGCGAAGAAACCACCGTAGATCCCGCCCAGTACCACAAAGGGCAGGGGAATTTCCCATTTGGACTCGCGAATGGTGCCCAGGGCCTCCCTCAATGAGAGCTCGGCCAACGGAATACGGATTCTGCGGCCCACCCATAGACACCATCCAGAAAGCATCGCTAACATCAACAGCCCCGGAAGAAAGCCAGCAAGGAAAAGGGCCTTGATGGTCACCTGTGGGGCCAGACCCAGCTGCTGAACGACGATCCCGTACAAGATCAACGGGAGAGAAGGTGCGAAAAGAAGTCCAAGGCTGCCCGAGGTTGTCACGAGCCCAAGGTTAAAGTTCTCTTGGTACCCAGCCTGTTTGAGCGCAGGATAGAGAAGCGCCCCCAAAGCAATGATGGTTACACCTGAGGCACCCGTGAACGCAGTGAATAAAGCACAGGACGCAAGTGCCACAATGGCCAACCCACCCGGTAACCAACCCAGGAGCGACTTGGTCAACCGTACGAGTCGGTCGGGTGCACGACTTTCACCCAACAGATAGCCGGCAAAGGTGAACAGGGGTATCGCTAGTAGTACCGGTGTCTCCGCGATGCGGTAAAACTCGATGGCCACCACCGAGAGATCTATACCGGACTGATAGAACCCTACGATGGCTGCTGCTGCGATAATGGCAAAAAGAGGCGTGCCCAGAAGGGCAAGCAGGAGAAGAACGATGCCAACCCCGAGGATCAGCTCTTGCCCTCCCCCACCATGAAATCCTTAAACTGGGCCAGAGTAAAGATCATGTAACGAAAGGCTATCATGGCAAACCCAGCTGGTAAGATTATTTCAACAATCCATACGGGCAAACTGCCGAAGACCTTGGCACCAGCTTCGTAGTCCAGGTATACAAAACGGCCGGCGTAAACTGCCACCACGCCGCAAACGAAGGTAGTAAAGAGACCCACGACAACCTGGCTCATTGCCCGCCCTCGCCTGGAAAGGAATCGTAACAGCACGTCAATGTTAATATGTTTGTTCTCGCGGCTAGCGGCCACTGCCCCCATCAAGGCCACCCACAACACGAGGATTCGAAGGGTCTGGTCCCCCCAGAAGAGCCCCATATCGAAAACATTACGCAGCATGATCTGAGCCGCAGCTACCAGTATCATGACGGAAAGCAGGACGACGAGGAACCCGTCTTCCATCATTGCAATGAAGCGCAACAACCTGTTGCTTGATCTCTCTGGTGCTTCCTGTGCCCGCAACTTAGGGTCCAGTGGAGCCGACGTTGTTTTGCTTTTGGTAGGTGCTCAAGTTAAATTTCAGATCTTCCAACACACTTGGCGTGTAAAGTTTTTTGTCCGCAAGTCGGCGTGTCGCCTCAGCGGCAATGGAGCGAAGCTGGTCTAAGTCCTCCTGCGACGGTCGAACAAAGGTAATGCCGTGATTGCTGAGCACCTTCTTGGCATTGATATTGTCCTTGCGGTTCTGTTTGTTTAGTTTAACGCTCGTCTCACCAAGTACTTCCCGAACAATGACCTGATCCTCTGGTTTCAGTCGCAAAAAGGCACGTCGGTCTATGACGAGCATACCATAGGTATACATGACCGGTACATCCGTCAAATACTTGACTGTGGTATGCCACTGCAGCGCAATGGCGCCGATGGCAGGCGTACCAATAGTCTCAATCAAACCGGTCTGAAGTCCGGTGAGCACATCCGAGAGGGCTAGAGGAATAGGCGAGCGGCCAGCCGCCTCGAAGAATGTCCTGCTGATGGGATCACCTTCCGGTACCCAGATCTTCATACCCTTGAGGTCCTCCACCTTGAGGACTGGACGCCTGGACATGAGATAGGCAAAACCGCTTTCCGCTATCCCGAATGCGACATAGCCCCGTTGCTCAAACCCTTCCATTATCATCCCATCCATGCGAGACCGTACGTAATCCACCTCGTCGTAGGAGCTAAATAACATCGGCAAGCCATAGGTCTGGCTATCCGGATAAATGTCGGCAAAGGCCCCAGAAGCAACGGCGCCTCCATGAAGCTGTCCAACCCGCATTTTACGCAAGACGCTCTTGTCGCTCCCCATCACACCACCCGGATAGAACTTGAACCGGACTTTGCCTCCAGTACGCTCTTTAATGATCTCGGCGCTCTTACGCATTTCCCTCATCCAAACCGTACCATCAGGGGCCAGAGTAGCGATCTTGAAAGTTTGGCTCAATGCTGGAGAATCCGAGAGGGCAAGAGCCATCAGGGCTAGGAGTACTGGCAAAGCCTTGCGTTTCATTGTTTTAATTTAAAAGTATTCGTTTGAGGTCGCAAGCAATTGTCCTGCCTTTTCTTGAGCAATAGTATTCGACAGGGTATATCCCGATGCAACAGGATCAGCGGCGAGCACTTCTTTCAAAAGAAGGTCATGGAGGCTTTGATCGAATACGAGACGTGCGTAGTGTTTCGCGAATAGGACCTTGGCCATGAGGTTACGTCCGCCAGAAAGCTCGATGGCCCGTTCAAATTGGATCCGCCCTTCCTCTGGCTTGCCCCCCACCGCTGCTGGCCTGAGCGTGGACAGGACACCCAGAAAAAGAAATGGGCTCCCCTGATCATAGTATTCATCTAACTCCACCACCCTTCGTATGGCCGCCTCGATCTTGGGCAAATCAGCGATGGCGTTCCAGTCATCGCTATGGGCCTGAATCCATCCCGCCGAGGCTTGAGCCCAGGTGTAAAGGGCTGGAATATCGGCGAGGGTTAATAATTGCAGCTGGTTGACGAATTTATTGTAAGGCTGCGAGACTGTGGCGCAGAAGTCGGAGCTCCGTTGGCACAAGGCACGCGTCCCGTAGTCTCGGGCACGTGTGGTCAAACGCTTGGCCCGTGCCGGATCGTCCACGAACACACCAGCATAGGTCGCATAGAGCTTAGCCCCAATCATTAGGAGCTTGACATTATCACTGTCATCTTGAATTAGCCCATCGACGAGCAGCAAGTAAGCAGGCGCCCCGTCCCTAACTGTCTTTGGATCGTTCTGATCCATTATCGCCGTGGACAAACTGTCGGCAAGACTAGTGGTCGCGGACGTGACAATGCCGGCGCATCCGGCCAGCATGAATGGTAACAGTCCTAACAACAGCAATCCGGGCGGGAGCAGTAATCGATACGGGCGATGATCCGATTTTGCCACCTCTCGTCAAGGTAGCCCCTTTCCAGGTGGGTTGCAAGCCGCATTCTCATTCCTGTTGGGTTTCACGGTCTGTTCTACACTCTTTTGCGAGGTTCATTGGATTCGGTTGGTAGCATGGAGGGGAACTCTGTGGGTTCATCTTACCCTGAGGCAATGAATCTATTTTTTTCCTTGGACTTCAACATTCTTTGCCTTCTCTTGGAGATCATAAAAGACTCTAAACACAATAAAGTTATCACTCGACAGATAACCCTCGATAGGAGTCCCAACGACGTTCCATATACCAAGAGTGGAAATGGAAAGAATACCATGGGTAAATGACCGCAGGCTCGACCCCTTTTTGCGCTGGACTCTGTAGATCTCGGTTAAGGACCCATCGTCATTGGTTTTCGTATCTAAAATCTCGGGACCCAATGCCAGGAAACACAACCTCGTCTCACAACGGCCAATTTGCCTTGGGGTCGTCCCTTCATGCTTCGCTGCCATTTGAGAAGCAGATCCGGCACAAGAGACGACGAAAAGCGTGAGGGATAAAAAATTGCTCTATTCTGTGACCTTCGTGGCATTGCTGATAATCCTCCTAATCATGGGTTGCCCAATGGAAAGCCTCTATCAAAGCAAAGTCGTCTAAAAGATACCTTAAAGGAACAACTTTGACAATTGGTAAAATTACTAGTTTTGTGGAAATAACCACTCGTAAATCTACTTTTCCTCCACGGCTTACCTGGCCCGCAAAACCTATAGTCAAATACAGTCAATACCGTCCAAAAGCATATGAATAATCAGCCCAATGGCAAGAATCCTAATTTTGGGGAGTATCACCATTGCAAGATACACCACAATCGCAAGATATGAATGAAGCGGATGGAATCCTATGCCACAGCGTAGGGGATCGTAGACTGGATTAGCCAACAGATGGTCCAGGTCGACGACCATCGTGGACACCATAATTAACCATGCTCGCTTCCAGCGATCAGCAAATCCGAGTCGCGCGACGACACCCGGGACCACGAAGTGAAGTACAAGATGTACAAACGTGCGCACCACCATATTCAGGCTACACCAGTCAAGCAACGGAGTAACATTCAAAGCGCCACAATTGTGCTGAGATGAAATCGTTTGGCTTCTATGAGATCAATACAAGCGTCGTTTAAAAGCGCCCGGTGAATAAATCCTATCCCCGAAACGGCATAATTAGAATCTTCTCTTCGTCACTTAGCGTGTTCGACGCTATCGAGATACCGAAGATAGTGTTCAGGGAGACCGTGCGCCCTTGCTCCTTCGCGAATTAACGTGATGTAGCGGAGCGACGGATTACCATCGTGCTCCTTGCCTTCTGCGACATAGGTGACAGCGCGCAAAGTATTGCCGTCGATATCTCGGGCATCGACCCAGAGATGCCGGTAGCGAGGTCCAGGCACACCTTCTGTCCAGTCGAGATGGAGCAGGTCAGCGCGTGTAATCTTGTAGAGCACGCCCCAGATCTCGGCTTGTGGGTCCGGCGAGATGTTGGCCGGCGCGGCTCTGCCTATGGGTCGTCCCTCGAGATTGAAGCGCAGCCGATAACCCTTAATACAGCCGACCCGCCACTCGATGGGGCACATTTTCCGTCGTTCGCGAAAAATGCTGTCA
>Ga0209980_10002051_pt1 | contig 11042 bp, 10 predicted proteins | sample CR02metaG_FD_183611 | JGI IMG/M metagenome (GOLD analysis project Ga0209980, IMG submission 183611) | Deep subsurface microbial communities from Mariana Trench to uncover new lineages of life (NeLLi) - CR02 metaG (SPAdes) (version 2) | ecosystem: Environmental > Aquatic > Marine > Ocean trench... | reverse complement strand
GCGGATGTCAGCGAGGACCGTATCGTCGATGTGCTCGACGACGTGATCGAGCAGGTGAGGACGAAACCGGTGGACGCGGATACGCTGGCACGAGCCAAGGTCAAGTGGCGCTCCGGCTACTACGACGACGTCGCCAACTTCTGGGGTTTCGGGCGCGCCGACCTGCTCGCGTCGCTCGCGCTGTTCGACGACAACCCGCACCAGATCAACGAATTCGAAGCCGAAATAGCTGCTGTGACAGCGCAGCTCATACTGCAGACGGCGAAGGAGTACCTGCGCCCGGGCAACCGCACCGTGCTCGTGCTCGAAGCCGGCGCGGCCGAAGCATCACAGGAGGTCGCCAGCAATGACTAGATTCAAAGCGTGGATCAGCACCGCAGCCGCACTGTCTGTCTTGTTCGGCGCATTGGTCTCGGCGCAAGAGGACGAAAAGCAGTTGCCACCGAAGGGTGGCACGCCGAAGAACTTCACGTTGCCTGAAAAGGACACCTTTGCGCTGCCGAACGGCCTGCGGGTGACGTTGGTGCAGATCGGGAGCGTGCCAAAGGCGACGGTCCGGATCGTCATTCGCTCCGGCAACCTGAACGAGGGTGATCAAACCTGGCTCGCCGACCTGAGCGGTGACTTCCTGCTCGAGGGCACGGCGAGCCGCAATTCCGAGGACATTGCGCGTGAGGCGGCCGCGATGGGCGGCCAGGTCACGGTCACCGTAACCGAGGATCGCACGACGATCAGCGGTGATGCGCTCAGTGATTTCGTGCCGCAGATGGCGGCGCTGCTGGCCGACGTCGTGCGCAACCCGGAATTCCCGGCATCCGAGCTCGAGCGCCTGAAGCGTGACCGGCTGCGGCAATTGAGCGTCGCCCGGACGCGGCCGCAGCAGATGGCGCTGGCGGCATTCCGCAAGGCAATGTACGGCGATCATCCCTACGGGAGACTGCTGCCCGATGAAGATCAACTTGCGGGCTATACGCTCGACGCTGCGCGCAACTTTTACTCCGACAATTTCGGCGCGCAGCGCACGCACGTTTTCGTTGCGGGCATGTTCGATGCGACGGCCACACGTGCGGCGCTCGAGAGCGCTTTCGATGACTGGAAGAGGGGTCCCGGGATTCTGCTGAACGTACCCGAGCCCGTGGAAGGAAAAGTCGTTGTCGACATGATCGACCGGCCCGGTGCCGTGCAGTCCAATGTATACCTCGGGCTACCGACACCGGATCCGAGTTCCGAAGACTGGATCCCGCTACAGATCAGCAACACGCTCCTCGGCGGTTTTTTCTCGTCGCGTATCACGCGCAATATCCGCGAAGACAAGGGCTACACGTATTCGCCGCGGAGCGCCGTGTCGACACGCTATCGAGACGCTTATTGGGTGCAAACTGCGGCAGTGACCACCGACGTTACGGGGCTGGCAATCCAGGAGATCTTGTACGAGATCGACAACCTGGCAAACAATCCGCCGCCGATCGCAGAACTCGATGGTGTCAAGAATTATGCGGCTGGCGTGTTCGTGCTTCAGAACTCGACACGGTCCGGCATCATCAATGTGCTCAGCTACCTCGATCTGCACGAGTTGCCGGAGTCTTACCTCACGAATTACGTCAGTGACGTGTTCGCGCTGACGCCAGAGCAAATATCGGAGACGGTGTCGAAGTACATACGCGAGGAAGACATGACGCTCGTGGTCGTCGGCGATCGCGGCCAGGTGTCGGAGCAGGTCGCAAACTGGATAGGAACAGCGCCCGAATAGTTAATTCGGAATGGCGAGCCCGTGATGAGATTGCTTTGTCGCTGCGCTCCTCGCAAAGACGGACTTCATTGCGAGCCCGCAGGAAAACCACCGTCATTGCGAGCCCGCAGGGCGCGGCAATCTCCAGACTCTGGCGATATAATCCAACCAGTCCGTGTGGGGCCGTAGCTCAGCTGGGAGAGCGTCGCGTTCGCAATGCGAAGGTCAGGAGTTCGATCCTCCTCGGCTCCACCAATTGAAGAGTGGAAAGTAGGGTCTGACCCTACATATTTGACCCTACATATGCAGTGACGGAATGGCGACGACTGACCTGAAACTCGACGAATCCGGTTCGCTGACAAGGCCCGGCCCGATCGGGCGGTTGGTGCGGCTCGCGTACGGCCTGGCTTGCATCTGGTACGTTTATGCACTGATCGCGGTTGCCGGCAACCTCATGAGCGCAGATGGCGGTATCAGGTCTCTCGTCTGGAACGGTGTGTTCGTTGGTCTTTTTCTGATCAGCTACATCATCAATATCGGCTATTCCCGCCCCTGGAAAAAATGGCCGGCCCTGGTCAGCGCCAGCGTCTTTCTCGCCCTCGCCGGATTCGGCTACGTGACGAAAGGGACCATTGAAACGAACGTCCTGGCCCATGCCGTGTGGGCTTGGGAGGTCTACCTGTTTTTGCATCTGGGTGCGGCGTTCATGATTGCCGCGCTGATTGGCACGCCGGGGTGCGAGATGCGAGCGTTCCACGATCTGTATTCGCGGCTGACAGGCATTCCCACCAAAGAACACTACTGCCCGATCGGGCCATTGAATTCCATCGATCGTTGGGAAGCCGGCCGATCATGAAAGTGGGGTCTGACCCTACTTAATCTCAGATTTGCGTTCTGAGTCGACGCGCCCGGACTTGGCCCGCACTAAACTCCCGGCATGTCCCATAAGTCGATCATCTGCAGCGCGCTTGTCGCGTTCGTTACGTTGGCACCGGCAGTTGCACTGGCCAATGTCGTCGACGTTACGAACGCGGTACGTTCAAAGGGCTGCGGAAAGCAGTCTGTCGCCCATCGGCCGATACTTGCTCACAGACAACTCAACGAGGCGGCGCGCCGTCTCTCGCGAGGAGATTCGCTGCAAGAGGCGACGTCAAAATCCGGCTATCGCGCCAGGCAGTCGGCGTCGATCGTCTTCCAACACACAGACGGCGATGCCGCAATTGCGCGTATGCTCGCACAACGATTCTGCCGCATCGTCGCCGATCCGGCCTTGCGTGAGATCGGTGTCTATCAGCGTGGGGACCAGACGTGGATGGTGCTGGCGGCGCCTTTCTCCCCGCCGGCCGCGGACGACGCGCCCGCAGTTGAGCACCGCGTGCGGCAACTGATCAACGAGGCACGCACACGAGGACGCCGCTGCGGCAGCAAGAGCTTCTACGCCACCAGGCCACTGCAGCAGGTTCTCGCGCTCGATCACGCAGCGCTCGCCCACGCGCGCGAGATGGCGGCACACAGCTACCTGGGCCACCAGGCACGCGACGGCAGCATGCCGGCTCAGCGTGTGATGCGGGTCGGTTATGCCTGGAGCGCCGTCGCCGAAAACGTCGCCGCCGGCCAACCAAGTGCAGAGGAAGTCGTCACTACCTGGCTCGAGAGCCCGGGCCATTGCGCCAACCTGATGAACCCGCGCTATACCGAGACGGGCATCGCTTTCGCGGTCGACAAGGCCAGCGCCAAGGGAATTTACTGGGCGCAGCTCTACGCCACACCCAAATGATCGGAGGGCCTTCAGGCCCGAACTGGCCCGATATCCACGCAAAAGGAACGACACCGTGGACATCCAGGTAATGGAAATTCGCACGAACCGGCCGATTTTGATTGGGCTGTTGTTGCTCTCAGCGCTGGTCATCACGGCATGCGGTGATGACGGGTCCGAGTACGACCCCAACTGCCCGTTCGGCTGCGATCCAGTGGACTTCGAGGATCACATCCTGGCGTCGTGCCCGATTTACTACCGGTGGAATGGTCTCTACAATTCCTGGACCGCTTGTGACGACGCATGGAGACCAGTGTCGAACCAACCGGTGTTTACCAGTCTCAACGATTGTTTGATCGCCAAGGGACTCCTGCTGGACGAGGATCCCGTGTACTGGGACAACACCCAGGAAGACAGGGACAGGGGCTACGCGCTGAAGCTGTTCTGTTTCGAGGCGAGCCTTTTTTGAAGCCATGCCGTGGGTTGTGGTCAAATACCCGCATGCGACAAATCGTCCTCGACACCGAAACCACGGGCCTGTCCACGGGGCACGGCCACCGCATCATCGAGATCGGCTGCATCGAACTCGTCAACCGGCGTCTGACCGGGCGTGAGTTCCATCGCTTCTTGAACCCCGATCGTGACATCGACGAGGGCGCCGAACGCGTGCACGGCATCAGCCGCGAGGACCTCGCCACCGAACCACGCTTTCACGAGATCGCCGATGAGCTGCTCGCCTTTCTCGCCGGCGCCGAGCTGATCATTCACAACGCGGAGTTCGACGTGGGCTTCCTCGAGTACGAGCTCAGACTCATGAAGCACGCGAAGCCGCTGATCACCGATCACGCCAGCGTGCTCGACACGCTGTCACTTGCGCGCAAGATTCATCCGGGGCAGCGCAACAGCCTCGATGCCCTGTGCAAGCGCTACGAGATCGATGCGTCGAAGCGTGACGTGCACGGCGCGATGATCGATGCCGAGCTGCTCGCGCGCGTCTATCTCGAGATGACCGGTGGCCAGACGACGCTGTCGCTCGATGATTCCGCGGACACGGCCGGCACAGACGGCGGCAATGACGTCGAGCGCGTGGCCCGCACCGACCTCGATCTCATCGTCGTCAAGGCCAGCGAGACCGAGGCGGCGGCGCACGAGGCGATACTCGACACGCTCCGCGAATCGGGCGACTGCGTCTGGGACCGCACCGCAAAGCACTGAGTTTTGCTGCAAAAAAGCCCCGGAACAGTCTAGAATCGAGCGGTCGCCGCGGCGGCATCGGGCCGGACAGAAGCAACGATAATGGCCCGGACAGGGGGCGGCCCTGTTCCCTTGACTCATTCCAATAGCAGGACTCGATATGTCCCACACGATGGCAGAAGCTTTGCGCGAGAACTTCCTCGGCAATTCCCCGACCTGGTACAAGCTCACGATCATCGGTTTCCTGATCCTGAACCCGATCCTCGTCTCGTTCGACCCGTTCATCGCGGGCTGGGTACTCGTCATCGAGTTCATCTTCACGCTGGCGATGGCGCTGAAGTGCTATCCGTTGCAGCCGGGCGGCCTGCTCGCGATCGAGGCGATCGTGCTCGGTCTTGCGACTCCGGAGATGGTGTTCCACGAAACGGAAGTGAACTTCCCGGTCATCATGCTGCTCATGTTCATGGTCGCGGGCATCTACTTCCTGCGCGAGATGCTGTTGTACGCGTTCACGAAGATCCTGCTCGGCGTGCGCTCGAAGATCCTGCTGTCCCTGATATTCTCGTTCGCCGCGGCATTCCTGTCCGCGTTCCTCGATGCGCTGACGGTGATCGCCGTCATCATCACGGTCGCGGTCGGTTTTTACGGCGTCTACCACAAGGTGGCGTCGGGCAAGAAGCTGGACCACGACCACGACCCGTCCACCGACGACCAGGTTGTCGAACTGCATCGCGAGGACCTCGAGGGCTTTCGCGCCTTTCTGCGCAGCCTGATGATGCACGGCGCTATCGGCACGGCGCTCGGCGGCGTGACGACGCTTGTCGGCGAACCGCAGAACCTGTTGATTGCCAAAGTCATGGGCTGGACCTTCGCCGAGTTCTTCATGCGCATGGCGCATATCTCGATGCCCGTGCTCGCCGTCGGCCTGATCACGTGCGTGTTACTGGAGAAATTCAGTGCTTTCGGTTACGGCGCGAAACTGTCACCCAAAGTTCGTGACGTCCTCGAAGAATACGAACGGGTGATGGCCGCGAACCGGACCAAGGCGGAGAGCACCGCGATCATCGTGCAGGCCGTCGTCGCGGTCATCCTGATCCTGGTACTCGGATTTCACCTCGCAGAGCCCGGGGTCGTGGGCCTGCTCGTCATCGTACTTGCAACGGCGTTTAACGGCATCACCGAGGAACACCGCATCGGCCGCGCGTTCGAAGAGGCGTTGCCGTTCACCGCATTGCTCGTCGTGTTCTTCGCCATCGTCGCCGTGATCAACAACCAGGGCCTGTTTACCCCCGTGATCCACTGGGTATTGACCTACGACGGCAAGATGCAGGAGGCGCTGTTCTACATGGCGAACGGCGTGCTGTCGATGATCAGCGACAACGTGTTTGTCGCGACCGTGTACATCAAGCAAGTGGCCGAGTTCTACGAGAGCGGCGCGATCACCCGTGAGCAGTTCGATGCGCTGGCCGTGGCGATCAACACGGGCACGAACATACCGAGCGTGGCGACACCGAACGGCCAGGCGGCGTTCCTGTTCTTGCTGACCTCGGCACTGGCGCCACTGATCCGGCTGTCCTACGGCCGCATGGTCATCATGGCGCTGCCGTACACGGTCACGATGACGCTGTCGGGCCTGGCGGCGCTCTGGTTCCTGGGCTAAAAAACCGGGGTCGAACCGAGGTTTTCTTTCGCAATGTCTTTCGATATCCATAAATTGCACATCGGCGTCATCGGCCTCGGCTACGTCGGCCTGCCGCTCGCGGTCGAGTTCGGCAAGCGGTACGCGACCGTCGGTTTCGACGTAAAGCCCGAGCGCATCGCGGAACTCGAGCAGGGCAGCGACTCGACGCTCGAGGTTTCCAGCGACGAACTCGGTGAGGCGACAGAACTGCGCTTCACGAGCGACGCGTCGGCGCTCGCCGGTTGCAACTTCTACATCGTCACGGTGCCGACGCCGATCGGCGACAGCAACCGCCCGATACTGACGCCGCTCAAACGCGCGAGCGAGACGCTGGCCGGCGTCTTGAAAAAAGGCGATGTCGTCGTTTACGAATCGACGGTCTACCCGGGCGCCACCGAGGAGTATTGCGTGCCCATCCTCGAGCAGGGCTCGGCGCTGAAACTCAACGAGGACTTCTTCGTCGGCTACAGCCCGGAGCGCATCAACCCCGGCGACAAGGAACATCGGTTGCCGTCGATACTCAAGGTCACGTCGGGCTCGACACCCGCGGCCGCCGACTTCATCGATGCCGTCTATTGCACGGTCATCACGGCCGGCACGTACCGGGCGTCGAGCATCAAGGTTGCCGAAGCGGCAAAAGTCATCGAGAACACGCAGCGCGACGTCAACATCGCACTGATCAACGAGCTCGCGATGATCTTCGAGCGCGTCGGCATCGATACCGAGGAAGTGCTCGAGGCCGCCGGCTCGAAGTGGAACTTCCTGCCGTTTCGCCCGGGACTCGTCGGCGGGCATTGCATCGGCGTCGATCCTTATTACCTGGCCTACAAGGCGCAACAACTCGGTTATCACCCGCAGATGATTCTCGCGGGCCGGCGCATCAACGATGACATGTCGTTGTACGTCGCGACGCGCATCATCAAGAGCATGCTGGCAAAAGGTGTGCAGCCCCTGAACGCCCGCATCCTGATACTCGGGCTGGCGTTCAAGGAGAACTGCCCGGACGTGCGCAATACCAAGGTCATCGACGTTGTGCGCGAACTGAGTTCCTACGGCGCGAGCATCGATGTTCACGACCCCTGGGTCGACGCCGGCGAGGTCAAGAAAGAGTACGGCATCGAGCTCGTGAGCGACCCGAAGAAAGGCGCATACGACGTCGTCGTCATCGCGGTCGCGCACGATAAATTCAAGGCGCTGGGCGAGAAGGGCATCCGCGCCTTTGGCAAGAAGACATCGGTCCTTTACGATATCAAGTACGTGTTGCCGTCCGCGGCCGTTGACGACCGCTTGTAGCGGGAAAAGTGGGGTCGAACCGCAGTTTTCTGACAGAAAACTGCGGTTCGACCCCACTTTCTATGGTATCTAAGGCCGTATGACCCTACTCGTGACAGGCGCGGCCGGCTTTGTCGGCTTTCATACGGCGAAGGCGCTGCTGGACCGCGGCGACACGGTCGTCGGCCTCGATAACTTCAACGACTACTACGACGTGTCGCTCAAGGACGCGCGCGCTGCGATCCTCGACGAGTACGCGCACTTCGACATGGTGCGCATCGACCTCAAGGATCGCGAGGCGATGGAAGCGCTGTTCGCCAAACACAAGTTCGACAAGGTCGTGCATCTCGCGGCGCAGGCGGGCGTGCGTTACTCGATCGAGAACCCGCATGCCTACATCGACAGCAACATCGTCGGCACGCTGAACGTACTCGAAGGCTGCCGCCACAACGACGTCAAACACCTCGTGTACGCGTCGTCGAGTTCCGTGTACGGCGCGAACACGGCGATGCCGTTCTCGGTGCACCAGAACGTCGATCACCCGCTGGCGTTGTACGGCGCAACCAAGAAAGCCAATGAACTGATGGCGCACACGTATTCCAACCTCTACGGCCTGCCGACGACGGGCCTGCGGTTCTTCACGGTCTACGGCCCGTTCGGCCGGCCCGACATGGCGCTGTTCCTGTTCACGCGCAACATCCTCGCGGGCAAGCCCATCGACGTCTTCAACTACGGCAATCACCGCCGCGACTTCACTTACATCGACGACATCGTCGAGGGCGTGATCCGCACGATGGACAACACGGCGACGCCGAACGAGCAGTGGGACGCCGCCAAGCCCGACCCCGGCACGAGCAAAGCACCGTACCGGCTCTACAACATCGGCAATCAGCAGCCCATCGAACTCATGCGTTACATCGAAGTCATCGAAGAGTGCCTGGGCAAGACGGCCGAGAAAAACCTGCTGCCGCTGCAGCCCGGCGACGTGCCCGACACCTGTGCCGACACCGCGGCGCTGGTCGCCGACATCGGTTACCAGCCGGACACGCCGATCGAAACGGGCATCAAGAATTTCATCGACTGGTATCTCGCGTACTACAAGATCGAGCGGCCCGGCGGGGCCGAGATCCAGAAAAGCGCCTGAACGTGGCCGACGCGTACACCGGCAGAACGCTGTCTGCGCGATACCCGACCGACCTGCCGGCCTGGCAGGCACTGAACACACATTACCGCGACGACATGAAAGCGCGCACGCTGCGCGACCTGTTCGCGCGCAGCGCTACACGCGCCGGGCAGTTTTGCCTGAGCGCCGGCGACCTGTACCTCGATTATTCCAAGAACCATGTCAGCAGCACGACTCGCAAGCTGCTCGTCAAGCTCGCGGTCGAGGCCAACGTGCCCGGCGCGATCGAGGCGATGTTCGCGGGTGAGAAAATCAACGTAACCGAAGACCGCCCGGCACTGCACGTCGCGTTGCGTTCCGATCCTGCGGATCAGGTTGCGCTGTTTGTGCCGGGTGTCAAAGACGTCGCGGAGGCGCTGGCCAGGTTCGGGAAATTCGTGGACGACCTGCACTCGGGTCAATTGCGCGGCCGCACGGGCAAGCACCTGACCGACATCGTCAACATCGGCATCGGCGGCTCGGACCTCGGCCCGGTCATGGCCAGCCGCGCGCTGCGTCCGTACTGGCGCGATGGCATGCGTTTTCACAGCGTGTCGAACGTCGACGGCACGCAGCTTGCCGATCTCAAGGCCGAACTCGATCCCGAGCAGACCTTGTTCGTCATTTGTTCGAAGACGTTCACGACACTCGAGACCATGACGAACGCGGACGCGGCACGGGCCTGGATCGTCGAGCGTTTCGGCGAAGGCGCCGAGCAGTATCATTTTGCCGCGGCATCGTCGAATCACGACGCGATGGACGCGTTCGGCATCCGTGACGATTACCGCTTCGGCTTTTCGGACTGGGTGGGCGGGCGTTATTCGCTGTGGTCGGCCGCCGGTCTGTCACTCGCGCTCGTGATCGGCATGGACGCGTTTCGTCGCCTGCTCGCGGGCGGCCGCGTCATCGATCAGCACTTTCGCGAGTCGCCGCTCGAGCAAAACATGCCGGTGCTGCTGGCGCTGATCGGCATCTGGTACAACAACTTCTTCGGCGCCGAATCGCACGCGATCGTGCCTTACGACAACCGCCTCGATCGCTTTCCGGCGTACCTGCAGCAACTGCAAATGGAGTCGAGCGGCAAGTGCGTGCGCACGGACGGCAAGCCCGTGAGGTGCAGCACGGGCATGGTCATCTGGGGCGAGGCGGGCAGCAACGCACAGCATTCTTTTTATCAACTGTTGCACCAGGGCACGCGACTCGTGCCCGTCGACTTCATCCTGCCGGTCAAGTCTTCGGGCGCGGATCAGGCACAACAGGACCTCGCGATCGCAAACTGCCTGGCGCAGTCCGAGGCACTCATGGACGGCTTCGATGAGGAGGGCCTCGAACCGCATCGAGTCCTCAAAGGCAACAACCCGAGCAACACGATCCTGTTCGATGCACTCACGCCCGAAACGCTCGGGCAACTCATCGCACTTTACGAACACAAGGTGTTCGTCGAAGGCGTCATCTGGGGCATCGATTCGTTCGACCAGTGGGGCGTGGAAGTCGGCAAGCGACTTGCCGCCGGCTTGGCCGCCGGTGAGTACAAGGGCAGCAACGCCTCGACCGCCGGCCTGCTGTCAAAGATCCGCAGTAAACCGTAGAGAGGGCCTTTTGGCCCGAACCGGCACTGCGGCCGATAATTGATTGCACTGACGCCAAAAATGGTATAATTTCTATACCATTATGGGATTCACATTCGATCCCCGGAAAAGTGGCCGAAACTTCGCCAAACACGGCATTGATTTCATTGAGGCCCAGCGACTATGGGATGACCCGAATCTGCTGGAGATACCGGCCAGAACAGAGGACGAGCCGAGATCAATCGTCATTGGTGAAATCGATGCCAGGCATTGGTCAGCCGTAATTACCTACCGCGCTGATGACATTCGCATCATCTCGGTGCGGCGGTCCCGAGAGGAAGAGGTGGCTTTGTATGAAAGCTAAGAAGTTCGACAGCAATTTTGATCAGGGTAAGAACATAACGAGCGCTCTGGATCTTTCCAAAGCTCGCCGCCCGAAGCAGGAGCAAAGGCGGGTGAATGTCGATTTCCCGACGTGGATGATTGAAATGCTTGATAAGGAAGCGCGTCGCTTGGGCGTAACGCGACAGTCAATCATTAAAGTTTGGCTCGCCGAAAGGTTGGAGCAATTGGGATAATTGAGGCCGAACCACGATCAGCACCGTAGGAGGGCCTTGACGGTCAGGATGACCTAATGTCGCGGAGCACAGGGATGTGCGAGAGCGACCAGGCCCGAACCG
>Ga0209980_10002048_pt1 | contig 11046 bp, 7 predicted proteins | sample CR02metaG_FD_183611 | JGI IMG/M metagenome (GOLD analysis project Ga0209980, IMG submission 183611) | Deep subsurface microbial communities from Mariana Trench to uncover new lineages of life (NeLLi) - CR02 metaG (SPAdes) (version 2) | ecosystem: Environmental > Aquatic > Marine > Ocean trench >... | reverse complement strand
AATGGGGGCGGTTCCGCATTACCAGTGGCCTTTATTTTAATCGCAATCATGGCCTGGTTGGTTTTCGATTCATTCTATGCAATTGACGAACAGGAGCGTGGAGTTGTTTTGCGTTTCGGTGAACATGTGGCCGATCTGCCACCTGGACTCAGTTTGCGTTTCCCACGTCCAATTGAAAGAGTGATTAAAGTGAATGTTGGACAAGTGCGTTCAATTACCCATAAAGCGTCTATGTTGACGCAAGATGAGAATATTGTTGATGTTGAGGTCGCGGTGCAATGGAAGATCAGGAACCCCGCTGATTATCTGTTCAATCTTTTAGCACCCGCTGCAACCTTGCGACAAGCGACTGAAAGTGCTGTGCGTGAGGTGATTGGTAAGAGCAAACTGGATTTTGTTCTGACCGAAGGTCGAAGTGAGATTGCCCAGAGACAGGAAGTTTTAATCCAGGAAATCATGGATATTTACAAATCTGGTGTTGTGATTGCCAAGGTTGAAATGCAAACAGCAAAACCGCCTGATGAAGTAAAGGCTGCGTTTGATGATGCCATCAAGGCAAGAGAGGATGAACAGAAATCGGTCAACCAGGCAGAGGCATATAGAAACGATACTATTCCAAAGGCGAGAGGTGGGGCCGCACGCTTGCGTGAAGAAGCGACTGCCTATAAGGCAAAAGTCATCGCCAGGGCCGAAGGTGAGGCCAGTCGATTTGAGCAATTACTCGCAGAGTATCAACTCGCACCAGAGGTGACACGTCAGCGTCTCTACATTGACGCAATTGAATCCGTTTTATCGAATTCCAGCAAAGTACTGATTGATTCTGTAAATAGTAATAGTTTGATGTACTTGCCAATTGATAAATTAATGGAGAGGCGCGGAGAATTGTCTGCTGGGAGATTGTCAGTTCCTGGACAGTTTAAATCAGATGCACAGTCAAGGCTTCCGGGATCTGTGCCTGGTCAGCCTGGAAGCAGAAGTAGAGGAGTACGTTAATGATGGGTCCAAAGATTATTATTGCAGTTATTTTACTGGCACTGATTGCGTCTGTTTCCCTGTTTAAGGTTCAACAATGGGAGCAAGCAATTGTCTTCAAATTTCGTGAAATTGAGAGGTCTGATTATAAGCCAGGTCTACATTTTAAAATCCCAGGTGTAAATACCTCACAGACTTTTGAGAAAAGGTTATTAAACCTTGATCAGGAGCCGCAACGTTTTCTTACTAAAGAGAAAAAAGATGTGATTGTCGATTATTACGTCAAATGGCGTATTTCTGACGTTGGCAAGTTTTACACGATATCCCTGGGTGGTGACGTTCAATATGCGAATGGATTGCTTGAACAGCGAATCACCAGAGCATTGCGTGATGAATTTGGTAAGAAAACCGTACAGGAAGTGGTGGCGGGTGATCGTGGTGAGATATTTGATGCGCTTGCATCAACGATAGCTCAATTACCACAGGAACTGGGTATATTGGTCGTTGATATCAGAACAAAAAGGATTGATTTGCCAGCAGAAGTCAGCCACTCCGTTTATGAGAGAATGCGCGCTGAGCGTTTACGCGTAGCCAAGGATTTTCGCGCACGCGGTGAGGAAGCTGCTGAAAGAATTAGCGCAACTGCTGATAGGGAACGGGAAATCATCCTGGCGAATGCTTATCGTGATGCCGAGATCATCAGGGGTGAGGGCGATGCACAGGCAACGGAGACTTATGCCGCTGCCTTCGGTAGGGACGAGGAATTCTATGCCTTCTACAGGAGCTTATCGGCCTATCAGAACAGTTTTAGTGGTCAGAATGATATTCTGCTGATTTCGCCTGAGTCAGATTTCTTTAAATATTTTAATCATCCGCTAGGTCGATAGCGTTATAACCCAAGATTTATAATCTAGAATCGAGTCAGAGGTATCCTGGAAATTTACCAGGGTATCTCCGGCAGATTTGGCCTGTGTTGCAAAAAGATCTTAGGAAAACCTGATGTGGATTGACTTTTTTACAGCACTGGCCTTGGTCTTCATTATCGAGGGAATCATGCCGTTTTGTAATCCTGCAGGCTTACGTAAAATGTTCATCTTGGTTGCAGGTATGAATGATACGAAATTACGTTTTATTGGATTGACGAGCATGCTGTCGGGGTTGCTATTACTTTATTTGGTTCGTTGAGCCCCAAGTAAAAATCAATAAGTTTCAAAAAATATGATGAAGACTCAAAGTAGTTGGATATTACCTGAAGGGATAGAAGAAATACTGCCACCTCGAGCCGGGCAACTCGATCAGTTGTGTCGGGGGATCATTGATCTATATGCAACGTGGGGATACCAATTAGTGATTCCGCCAATGATTGAATATATGGATTCTTTACTTACGGGGACAGGCAAAGATCTGGATCTGCAAATATTTAAACTGACTGATCAGCTAAGTGGTCGCTTAATGGGTGTGCGTGCCGATACAACACCCCAGGTTGCGAGAATCGATGCCCATAATCTGAAGAGGGAAGTGCCGACGAGATTATGTTATCTGGGAACGGTTTTGCATACGCGTCCAGAAAATACCGGGGGTAATCGAAGCCCATTGCAGGTGGGTGCTGAGCTCTATGGACACAAAGGGATTGAAAGTGATATCGAAGTATTGTGTTTAATGATTGAGACGTTAAAGAAGGCAGGGATTGAAAAAATTCATGTCGATCTTGGTCACGTCGGTGTTTATAACAATCTTGTTCAATTAGCAAAACTGGATGAAGGCCTCAAAGAAGACAAGGAACTGGAATTATTTGATGTACTACAGCGAAAGGCGATGCCTGAATTAAATGACATGATTTCAGAAGGTTCTTTGTCTGCAGAAGCAGGAAAGATGTTTAAAGCGTTGATAACTGCGAATGGTGCAATTGATGATTTCAAAGAAGCCAGAGCTTCATTTGAAAATATTAATTCAGAGATTAAGTATTGCCTGGATGAGCTGCAGAATATATTCGAATTGATCAGCAAGAGAATGCCAGAGGTGACATTGAATTTTGATTTGTCCGAATTGCGCGGATATCACTATCACACGGGAATTGTCTTTACAGCTTATGTGCCGGGCTGTGGTCAGGGCATCGCTTTTGGTGGACGCTATGATGATATTGGAAGTGCTTTTGGTCGTGCACGTCCAGCAACCGGATTTAGTACAGATATTAAAACCTTACTCGGCCTGAGTAATAGTGATGCAGAAAGCATCCCGGGTATTTTTGTGCCGTGCAGTGATGAGCCAGGTCAAATGGAGGCCATCAGAAATTTACGAAATCAGGGTAAAATCGTTATCTGCGAATTGCCGGGGCAGAATGATACGCCGGAAGACATGGGTTGTGACAAGCGACTTGAATGTCAGGACGGTCTGTGGGTCGTTGTTCCTCAATAACACATTTTTGTATTCTAAAATTACACGGGCAATCTAATGGGTAAAAATATTGTCGTTCTCGGCACTCAATGGGGTGATGAAGGCAAAGGTAAAATCGTTGACCTGTTGACCGATCAGGTCGCGGCGGTTGTTCGCTTCCAGGGCGGACATAATGCCGGGCACACGGTAATCATTGAGGGTGATAAAACGGTGTTGCATCTCATTCCCTCCGGAATTCTTCGAGAGGGTGTGCAATGTCTGATTGGAAATGGTGTCGTTCTGAGTCCGCAGGCCCTGCTGGAAGAAGTTGGCATGCTTGAAGAGAAAGGCATTTGTGCACGTGAGAGATTGAAAATCAGCGAGGCATGCACATTGATCCTTCCCTACCATGTCGCACTTGATCAGGCACGTGAAAAAGCAAGAGGTAATGATGCCATCGGCACAACAGGACGTGGGATAGGCCCAGCTTACGAAGACAAGATTGCAAGAAGGGCACTTCGTGCAGGCGATTTCCTGAATAAAGACAGATTTGCAGAAAAATTGTCAGAAGTTCTGGAGTTTCATAACTTTATTTTGAAAGAATATTTCAAATCCGAGACGGTTGATTATCAGACGACGCTTGATGAAACAATGGAACTGGCCGAATCAATTATTCCCATGATGACAGATGTGACAGAGTTTATCTGGCAGCTTCAAAAAGCAGGTGACAATATTCTCTTTGAAGGGGCACAGGGCACATTGCTGGATATTGATCATGGTACTTACCCCTTCGTAACTTCTTCCAATACAACGGCGGGGGGCGTGTCAACAGGCTCAGGTGTCGGTCCTGGATGTATTGATTACATACTTGGAATCACCAAGGCATACACGACACGTGTTGGTTCAGGCCCGTTTCCAACCGAGTTGTTTGACGCGACAGGAAAACATCTCGCAGAAAATGGTCATGAATTCGGTGCAACAACAGGGCGTGCTCGTCGTTGTGGATGGTTCGATGCCGTGGCATTAAGGCGATCAAAACAGGTGAATAGCCTGAGCGGATTGTGCATTACCAAACTTGATGTTCTGGATGGGCTGGATTCCGTTCAGATTTGCACCGGATACGATTACAGAGGTGAAACAAGAACAACCCCACCCGCAGGCGCAGATGCAATTGCTGAATGTAAGCCTGTTTACGAAGAGATGCCCGGTTGGTCTGAATCTACTTCGGGCGTGACTTTATATGATTCGCTCCCGGAAAATGCACAAAATTATTTGAATCGACTTGCAGAGCTCACGGACACACCTGTTGATATGATTTCTACTGGATCTGATCGTGTTGAGACGATCATTCTCAAACATCCACTCGATTGATACAAGTAGTTTGGGTATAACAAAGAAATCAATGGTGCCGAGAACGACGTGCAGGACCTCGGTAGCCCCCTTGTGGGGTGAGCACAAGTGTCGCGGGCGCATGGATGCGCAAATGAGTGACGAGGACGTAGTCTTCGACGAGGTACATCTATGAATTTACAATGTAATTATGGTGCCGAGAAGAGGACTTGAACCTCCACATGGTTACCCATACTAGCACCTGAAGCTAGCGCGTCTACCAATTCCGCCACCTCGGCATATGTTGGGCTAAGCAAGAACGGCGGACTTTACATAGCCAATGAAAGGTTGTCAATGAAATCAGAAAGTAAAAAAACCAGGGTTAAAATTAGCCTGCCAGCGCGACTTGATATCCTCAATTATTTGACGGAATGTAACCGACCCAGAACACTTCGAAAAATTGCAGATGCCCTGGGAGTTGAAGGCAGTGAGGGACGACAGGCATTACTCAGACGCATCAAGGCCATGCAGCGAGACGGCCAAATTGTCCTCAACCGTCGTGGCGGGTATGGATTGATCAATAAAATGGACTTACACCAAGGGACTGTCATTGGTCATCCAGATGGCTATGGTTTTCTCAATATAGAAGATCAAACTGATGATCTTTATTTATCAGCAAGGGAAATGCGTTGTTTGTTACATGGTGATCGTATTATTGCGCGACTAGTCGGTGTCGATAAACGTGGGCGCAAAGAAGGTGCCATGGTTGAAATCCTTCAGCGTGCAAATCAGTATATTGTCGGGCGTTATTTTGAGGAAGCCGGGGTTGGCTTTGTGGTGCCTGAGAACAAACGCATACATCAAGATATATTGATTCCAACATCGATGGAAGGTGATGCAAAATCGGGACAATACGTGGTCGTTCATATCACTAAGCAACCTGATAAGCATACACAGCCTGTTGGTAAAGTCATGGAGACCTTAGGCGATCATGCAGCGGCAGGGATGGCCATTGAGATCGCGATTAGATCACATGAGATTCCCAGTGATTGGCCGGAAAAAGTGATAGAGGAAGTTACCAGGGTAGCTGATGAAGTCAAAGAAGAGGATATATGTCATCGAGAAGATATCCGTCATTTGCCGTTAGTCACCATTGATGGTGCAGATGCGAGAGATTTTGATGATGCTGTCTATTGTGAACCTCAAGGTTCTGGATGGCGCTTATTAGTCGCCATTGCTGATGTGTCTCATTACGTGCATCCTGGAATGGCAATGGATGATGAAGCATTGAATCGTGGAAATTCTGTTTATTTTCCACAGCGTGTTGTCCCCATGCTACCGGAAATTCTATCTAACGGATTATGTTCACTCAATCCAAAGGTAGATCGATTATGTATTGTTTGTGAACTTCATATTAGTAAACAGGGCGAGGTCAAGCGTCATCGTTTCTTTGAGGGTGTCATGCGTTCTGTGGAAAGGATGACCTATGACAAAGTCTCCGGAATTTTAATAGAAAAAGATAAAGGATTACGTGAAGAATACAAAGAAAGCATTCCACATCTGGAAAATCTCTATGCCTTATGTCAATTATTAAATAAACATAGACAAAAACATGGCGTACTTGATTTCAGAACAGTAGAAACTTATTTCGAGTTTGATGAAGATCATGGTGTGTCAGCGATACATGCACTTGAAAGAAATGATGCGCATCGTTTAATTGAGGAATTCATGCTGGCAGCAAATATCGCAGCAGCAGAATTTCTTCTGGCGCATGAAATACCAGCACTATACAGAGTGCATGAGAGTCCAAAGGAGAAGAAATTAGAGGGCTTGCACAGTTTTCTTGGCGAGTTAGGGCTTCATCTTGGCGGTGATGAAACACCCACAGCGAAAGATTATGCCAGTTTGATTGAGAAAGTGAAAAATAGGGAAGATGCACATCTTATTGAAACGGTGTTATTACGCAGTATGCAGCTAGCAATCTATAGCGAAAACAATATGGGACATTTTGGACTGGCTTTTCCTGCCTACACCCATTTTACCTCACCCATCAGACGTTATCCTGATTTGATGGTACATAGAGCTATCCGCCATTTAATTCACAATAAGAATGCAACAGGTTTTGCTTATTCAACAAATGAAATGCATGGTATTGCAGAACATTGTTCAGCAACAGACAGGCGTGCTGAAGAAGCGACAAGAGATGTAGTCCAATGGTACAAATGTGAGCTCATGCAGGGGAAAGTTGGCGAAAACTATGAGGGAACCATCAGTGGTGTGACTTCATTTGGAATGTTTGTCGAACTAGACGACATCTATGTAGAAGGACTGGTTCATATCACGGCGTTGCCAGTAGACTATTATCATTATGACCCAATTGGGCACCGCCTCACTGGTGAGCGAGGAGGGAAAAGTTATCGTCTGGGGAACAGGGTCAAAGTCAGGGTGATGAGAGTCAGCCTGGATGACAAGAAAATCGATTTTGAGTTGGTAGAATAACTCTTGGTGAAAATACATGGTCAGCAAACGGACTGAAATTACCTGTGGAATACATGCAGTAAGCCATGCACTGAGTAATGCTTCAGTAGACGTGTTGGAAATATGGGTACAGGAAAATAAAAAATCAGCCAGGGTGATAACAGAGGTTCTGCTTATGGCAAAGAGCACTCAAATACCTGTTCAGTTTGTCGCAAACAAAACGCTGGATAAAATAACCCACCAGGCAAATCATCAGGGGGTTGCGATTAGACGTAAAGCAACTCTTGCACAGAGCAAAGCGGATTTAAAGTCAGTATTAGAAATTGATGACGGAACAAAGCCGCTATTTCTGGTGCTTGATGGTGTGCAGGATCCTCATAATCTGGGTGCGTGTCTACGTACGGCTGATGCCGCGGGTGTACGCGCTGTGATTTTACCGAAGGATAGAGCCGTTGGTCTGAATGAAACTGTGCGTAAGGTTGCCAGTGGCGCAGCAGAAAATACGCCAGTCATTCATGTGACCAACCTGTCCCGTACTTTGAGAGAAATGCAGGAGGCTGGCGTATGGATCATTGGTACTGCTGACGAAGCTGAGAACAGTATATTTGAAGAAGATCTTACCTCGCCCATCGCTCTGGTCATGGGCTCAGAAGGGCTGGGGCTCCGTCAGAATACCCGCAAACATTGTGACAAGCTGGTGAATATTCCCATGCTTGGCATCGTCGAAAGCTTGAATGTATCCGTCGCAGCCGGGATATGCCTCTATGAGGCCAGGCGTCAACGTGGTTTCAATCTAAAAGACTAGTTAGTCAGTTTTTTAATTTGCTTCGGCTTTTAACTTGTTGCGTGATTCGCGCTTTCGTTCATGTTCCAGCAGTTGTTTCTTGCGTATACGAATATTTTTAGGTGTCACTTCAACCAGTTCATCATCATTGATAAACTCAAGCGCCTGTTCCAGTGAAAATATAATAGGTGGTGTTAGCTGTATCGCATCATCTTTTCCTGATGCACGTACATTGGTTAATTGTTTACCCTTCAATGCATTGACGACGAGGTCATTATTTCTGGAATGAATGCCAATAATCATCCCTTCATAGATATCAACGCCTGGACCTAGCAGCAGTTGTCCGCGTTCCTGAAGATTAAATAATGCAAATGCAACCGACCGACCGCTGCCGTTTGCAATCAGCACACCATTTTTCCTGTTGCCCAATGTTGATTTATGGATGGGCCCATAGTGGTCAAAAACATTGTAAATAAATCCTGTTCCTGAAGTTGCTGTAAGGAAATCTGTGCGTAGCCCGATTAATCCTCTCGCGGGGATGACGTAATCAATGCGTACGCGACCTTTACCATCTGGCATCATATCCTTTAGATCGCCGCCACGAGGTCCCAACATCTCCATGACTGCGCCTTGATATTGCTCTTCCAGATCAACAGTCAATTGTTCGTATGGTTCGCACAGTACACCGTCAATTTCTTTGGTAATCACTTCGGGTCGAGAGACCCCCAGTTCAAATCCTTCTCGTCGCATATTTTCAATCAATATTGAAAGATGAAGCTCCCCTCGACCAGATATCTTGAATTTATCCGCATCGTCCGTATTTTCAACACGAAGTGCAACATTATGTTTGAGTTCCTTATCCAATCGCTCAGCGATCTGACGAGAGGTTACAAATTTTCCTTCCTGACCACATAAAGGTGAGTTATTTACCTGGAATGTCATGCTAACGGTGGGTTCGTCTATGGTGAGCGGCGGCAGTGCTTCGATCTGATCTGGATGACACAGGGTGTCCGATATATCTAGTTCTTCTAATCCACTAATGGCAACAATATCTCCAGCTGAAGCATTCTCAATTTCAATTTTATCGATACCGTGAAGTTGATATATCTGCAGTACCCTGCCTGAACGTTTCTGACCCTCTTTATCAATAACGAAGACGTTGGTATTTGTGTTAATTTGTCCTCTGGCTATTCGTCCAATACCAATAATGCCAACGTAACTATTGTAGTCCAGTGCACTAATTTGCATCTGAAAGGCCCCGTTTATATCGACATCAGGTGCAGGGACTTTGGAAACAATCGTTTCAAACAGTGGCGTCAGATCATCTTCTATTTGGTCAGGTTCGTAGCCACTAACACCATTCAACGCAGACGTGTAGACAACCGGGAAGTCCAGTTGCTCATCAGTGGCGTTTAGCTGATCAAACAAGTCAAATGTCCTATCGAGTACCCAGCCGGGTCTGGCACTGGGCCTGTCTATCTTGTTGATAACGACAACAGGGCTTAATCCACGTGCTAACGCCTTTTGGGTAACAAAACGTGTTTGAGGCATTGGCCCATCAACTGCGTCTACCAGCAACAGAACGGAATCAGCCATTGACAGTACGCGTTCTACTTCACCACCGAAATCAGCATGTCCCGGCGTGTCAATAATATTAATCCGGTAATTATTCCAGTCCAGTGCCGTATTTTTTGCCAGGATAGTAATCCCACGTTCACGTTCAATCTCGTTGGAGTCCATGATACGTTCAGGTGCGGCTGAGCGGCTGTCCAGTGTCCCAGACTGTTGTAATAACTTGTCAAGCAATGTGGTTTTGCCATGATCAACATGAGCAATAATGGCAATATTTCTTATATTCTCAATCAAAGTAACGATACCCAGATATGTGGTTAGTATGCAAAAAGCGGCGAATTATAGCGGATTGGTAAAGCGGATGTTGCTTTTTGTATTGCATAAGGCAACGGGCACATCAGGGTGCCTGTGAACAGTCATACAGAAGGATGGAGTTTGTTTTTCAGAAATCTATCTTCATGCCGACAAAACCAGATATTGGTGCACCGACACCGACAAATCTTGGGTTGCTAAATCCAGCCAATATTTCACCTGGGTCACCCAACAATCCAAAGGTTTCGTAGTCAGAATCCAGCAAATTATTTACGTTAGCGAAAACTGAAATATTTTTATTAAACTGATATGAAGCTCTGGCATTGACGACGATATATCCATCTATCGTATCCAGAAGGTTTGCTTCATCACCACGGAAATATTGATCTGAGTTATAAACTAAATCAGAGCCAATGGTAAGTTTTGTTGTGACGTGATAATCACCACCAATTTTCAGATTATGTTCTGGCAAACCCGGGATCCTGTCTCCTTCTTCAACGGCAATATCACCGTTAGCATCTGCCAAAGGGTTATTGGGGCTGCTTGATGTAAAGCTGTCATCGAAGGTTGCTTCGAGATAGCTATAGTTTGTAAACCAGTCCAGTTTCCCCCAGGTTCCTGAAGACCCAAGTTCGATACCAATTCTTTTGGTATTACCGATATTGTCAAAGAAACCTTCATTCGAGGTGATACCACCGGTACTGATGAAAATAATGTCATCATTATTGATGCTGTGGAATGCCCCTACGTTCCACTTAACGCCGGAGTCCAATGTCCCTCGAAAACCGCCCTCGAAACTCTTTGTCACGACTTGATCCAATGGTGGGTCGGCAAGAAAAGCGTTAGGAAGGTTACAGGGGGCACCAGGATCGGCGCATGACAGCTCGACTGTGGTTGGTGCACGAGCTGATTCACTATAGCTACCATAAACAACAATATTTGCATGAAATGACCAGTTCAAACCAACGGCAGGATTGAATCGCGCATAATCATGTTCACCATTTAAGGCACCGGGGTCGTCAGGATCAACCAATGGATTCAGAGTACTACGATCACCGATCTTGACGCTGGTATTGTTGTATCGACCAGAAAGTGTCAGGGTTAGTTCATCCGTGATAGAGAATGTATCTGTCAGATAGATTGACCATGTTCGGGTATGGGTTTTAATTTGTGTGCCGTCTGCAACAGCAAATAATCCTTTCCCGGAGGTGCTTCTATCGGCATTT
>Ga0209980_10002047_pt1 | contig 11047 bp, 10 predicted proteins | sample CR02metaG_FD_183611 | JGI IMG/M metagenome (GOLD analysis project Ga0209980, IMG submission 183611) | Deep subsurface microbial communities from Mariana Trench to uncover new lineages of life (NeLLi) - CR02 metaG (SPAdes) (version 2) | ecosystem: Environmental > Aquatic > Marine > Ocean trench... | reverse complement strand
GTATTCTGCGGCCCCGGGGTTATGGGTCACCATCACCACCGTACAGCCTTCTTCCTGGTTGACGCGGCGAATCAACTCCAGGATCGCCTCGCCGGTTTTCGAGTCTAGATTTCCGGTTGGCTCATCCGCAAGTAGGATGGGCGGAGAGAATACCAAGGAGCGGGCGATGGCCAACCGCTGGTTTTCGCCTCCGGAAAGTTCCTCGGGAAGATGATCTCCGCGCTGTGAGAGGCCAACGCGCTCCAGCAAGACCTCTGCCCTCTGCCTCGCCTTGGCCCTGAGCTGCTTATCCAGAATTAAAGGGAGCATGACGTTCTCCAGGGCCGTTAGGGTTGGGAGGAGGTTAAAGAACTGAAAGATGAAACCGATATTTTGCCGCCTGAAAAGGGTGACCGGATTGTCTGACATCTGTGAGATGATCCGGCCGGCCACCATCACCTCTCCCTCCGTGGGTCGATCCAATCCCCCCATGAGATGAAGCAGGGTGCTTTTTCCGGAGCCACTGGGCCCCATGATGACAGCGAATTCTCCCTGCGGGATATTCAGAGAAACGCCCGCCAGGGCGAAAACCTCGTTTTTTCCCTGACTATAAACCTTACGGACATTGAACAGGCGAATCATGGTCGATAGGGTTCAAACAGACAGGAGACAGAAGAGGTAGACAACCCAGTTAAACGCCCTCTTCACCCTCCAGAAATAGACGCGGGATCTGTAACCGGGGAATTGGCCCACCGTTTTGATGGGCAGTCTCGATCTCACTCAAGTTATCCCTGACCCCGCGAGTGAAGGAGTCCACGTTCACTCCGCGGTAGACGGGTGCATAGGCTGCCAGTTTTTCCAGTCCGGTGCGCATTAGCTTGATGGCACCGATCAAGACCTCCTGCTCCCATTTAAAATAGCCTGCGGCAACTTGAATAACACCCTGATAAAACAAGCGGTCATGGCCATGGTCCTCTAACCAGATCTCCTCCAGGGTTTCATGGCACTGGTAAAAAAGCCCTTGGTTAAACTCCTCCATACCCTTGAGGAAGCGCTGATCCCACTCAGTTTCTATGATCTTCGTATCCATGCTATGACTACACAGTTCGTTCATTTATAGCATGGTGATTGGGAACAATGACAGAGACAGATAGCTCCGCAAAGGAAATCCGGTTAAAGATCGATTCTCTCTCTTACGGTCCATACGGTATTGGCAGGGACCAAGGACGGGTAATCCTGGTGCCGCAAACCGCTCCCGGGGACGAGGTCGAGGTGAAGATCGTTGAAGAGAAAAGGAACTACGCCGTCGGTGAACTCTCGCGTCTGGTGAAACCCTCGTCTGTGCGCCAGGCTCCACCCTGCCCTTACTTCGGCATCTGCGGCGGTTGCCCCTGGCAGCACATTGAATATAAAGCCCAGCTTGCCGCCAAGGAGAAGAGCATTACGGACGCCCTGCAACGGATCGGTAAGCTCGAACAGTTCGAAATGCTTCCGATCCTCCCCTCCCCTGAGGAATACCGCTACCGCCGTCGTATCCGCCTTCACACCGATGGCCAGAAGAGACTCGGCTTTCACCGGGCCTTTTCCCACGATGTGGTGGAGATCGACTCCTGCCTCATCGCCGATCCAAAGGCCGATCAGAGCCTGAGTGCCGCCAGAGAGTGGATCAAACAGCTAAGCACGGAGGTTCGGTACCTACAGATTGTGGTGGGAGATCTGGGAAAAAAGGCAATCTTGGTGGGACGAACCGAGGGAGAATTCCGTGCAGAGGACGATACCGTTTGCACTGACCTGTTAACGAATCATGGTGAAATAGGCGGGCTCATTTTGTCCGGACTAGGCTGGCGCCACTTTTGGGGTCAAGAGAAGACGCTCCTCCAATTGGACAGCAGCTCATGGGCAGAGGTGGACGGGGATCTCTTCATGCAGGTAAACCGAGAGGCCAACCATCGGCTGGTGGATCAAGTCCTTCAATGGGGAGAATTCAATCAACAAGACCGTCTACTGGAACTCTTCTGCGGGGGCGGTAACCTCACCTTGCCCATGGCCCGTGTAAGCCAAGAAGTAGTAGCAGTGGAATGGAACCGCCGCTCCATCAAGAGCGGGGAGCGGAGCAGCCAACTGAACCAGGTGAAAAATATTCGCTGGCTCTGTTCCGATGTCTCCCGAGCGGTGAAGCGAATGGCCAAAAACAAAAAGCGCTTTGCTAAAATCATTCTGAACCCACCCAGGACAGGCGCCAAGGGGTTGGAGCAGGATCTGGCGTATCTGGGGGCCGAGAAGATTTTTTACGTCTCCTGCGACCCCACCACCCTGGCACGCGACCTGTCGGCCCTGGCAAAGCATGGCTACCGTCTGACCCGCGTCCAACCCATTGATCTCTTCCCACATACCTTTCACGTGGAAACGCTCGCCGAGCTTGTCGCTTAACAGCCTGTTGAAAAAGGCCCATCTGCCAACAGCCTGCCTCCAAGCAGGCGGTTATGATAGTTGCACTCGACTCGTAAGGGAATTATTCCCGCTCTGAACGGACTCGCTCCAACGTACTGCCCAAGTACGCCTCCGCTCGCCGGCTCTTCGCGCGCTTTGCATCTGGAACCTTTTTGACCAGGCTGAATAAGACAGTTTTTCAACGCCCCGCTAGAATCTTATTCGCACCCGAAACCGGAGCTTGGCCTCTTCGTCCTTTTCCACGGGGACGTCGAACTGTACCGTATGGGCCTCCACCTTCTCGTAGTCATGGCTGTTCTGCAGGATCTCCCAGTCACCAGGGATCGGCTCGATCACGCTCACCGTAACCGGTGTCTCCTTGTGATTACGCAGCTTGATTTCAAAAGAAACCTCATAGAGGCCAGGGCCGAGCTTCCGCCACTCCGTCTGTTTTCTCTCGGCCACCACATCGAAGGCGTCTCCCATCTTCACCTTGATGGTCTCGTCCTTGGGGGTATGGTCGATGCGATCCTCGCCGATGAACTGAAGGCTGCCGTCTGCATCCGCCTTATAGACGCGCACCGTCCCCTTGGGTAAGGGCATCCCTAGGCGATTCTCTTTCTTGTTGGCGATCTCCACATAGACCCCCACCTTCTGGTTGGATACCGGCACTCCATAGCGGTTCCGGTAGTAATGCTGCGCCCCGTAGTAAATAAAGCGTTTGTTAACCGGCACCTCGTTGGCAGTGAGCAGGCTCACCTGTTTGGTCTGGTTGTTCTTGATGGTCGTGGGTCTCTGCAGGCTGTAGAGGTGGTACTCGAAGAAGGACTGCTCTGTAAAGGAAGCACTGGGCCGCTTGGCCGCCACCTCCTGCAGCATCCTCACACTGTCATGGGCTCCGTATTCCTCGACCACCCGGTTGACGTCCCCCGCCACCAGCTTGAGGGTCGCATTTCTATAGGTCGCACCGCTTTGATTTTTCAACGTTACCCAGCCTTTCAGGTCCATGATCCGATCATCCTTGTCGAGGACTGCAATATAGTCGGCCTTCCAGTTGAGTCCACGGGTAAGGTAGGTAGCCTCCACCTGCTGCGGACCCTCGAGACGGTTTTCCAACAGCCAGAGAAGCGTTGGTTTGGAGATGAGATTGTCCGGTAGGCTGGGAAAAATGAGCCGGCCGGGATGACCGGTAAAGATCCGGCTTCCCATCTTGTAGACCAGTCCGTTGTTGGTACTGAGAATGGTGACCGGGACTTCAATGCCGCCCATCAGCAGCATGATCTCTTTGCCGACAAATTTTTCCAGCAGCTTCTGAGGTGTCAGGAGATCGTATTCATAGTTCTGTTCGAGAATCTCCAGCAGTGAAGGATCCGTCAACGACTTGATATGGACCGTTTGCGGCATGATCTGCGCCGCTACTCCGCTGAATTTGAGATCGGTCAGGCCTAAGAGCAGTTGGATCTTCCGCACATCCTTCACCAACCCCATGTTGCTGTTGTACACAGTAACCGAGACCCCTTCCTGGTCACCCACAGTCGTGGTGTGTTTGTGTGGTGTTGCTAACTGAGCGGGGGTCTGACTCCCTTTCAACGGCGGCAGGAAGACCAGCGTTGCAGCAGCAAAAGCCAACCCGGTTACTAATAGAATGGTCTTAAAATTCGCCCTCATGTTGTCCTCCTCTGTCCCTCTTTCAGGACCGTTTTTTTTACTGCCCGGTTAGACAGAAGAAGGCAGGAAATTGTTCCAATTTTTGTGAAAGCGTGCTAACTATTTGAAAAGACGGATGTTTTAGCCTATTGGGATCTAGCTGCTGGCAGGATGGTTATCTGAATGCGAAGCCGTTTAGCCCCCGTTGCCGACTCGGATGGCTCGGTGGGGGTGACCTTAGCTTCTTGCACCCTTCCTAGGGAGGCTAGCTCGGTTTTAAAGCGTTGGTATTCCGTGGCGGGGAGGGTGATCCAGAGCGTTTCTGGTTGGACAAGCGAGTCCTTTTTCATTTTTCTGATCGTATCTGCAGGTTGAATTATTTGCCCGTGGAATTTTTTCACCAACTCGTCAACTCTTTGCCGCAGATCCATCTCCCCTTCGGCGAAGGTCTGTGGCGCTAGAGCCAACTCGTATTGGCCGGCCTGGACAGCCGATTTTTGTACCATTTCTACCCTGCTCATTGATGACGCCCGCATCTCCTCCAGCGGTCTGTCTTGGGAGCTCAAGGCGCCAGCGGGCCTGACTTCATCGGCGCGCTCGACCTTCTCCTGCGACAGGGCCATGGGTGCGGCGACGCGTGGTGCTATTTGTGCGTCGCTCTCTTTAAGGTCCTGCCGCAAGGCCATCTCCGATTCGGCCGGCACCGACTTTAACAACTCCCTCTGAGGCGCCTCGCTTTTTTGATAGAGATAGACAGCTAGGACTCCCACCAGGACCACTGCCGTGGCATGGATGGGTATTTTAATACTTAAGGGTTGAAAGATGCGTTCCCAAACGCTGGGTCCTACTGCGTCCTCACGGACCTGTGCCATGACCTTTTGAGTGAATCCAGGTGGAGGATCAACTGATGGAAGACTCGCCACACTCTTTATGCTCTCGGCCAGGTCGTCCGCCACTGCCTGACAGTTGGGGCAGAGATAGAGATGGTCTTCCACCACCCGGTGTCTGCCGGATTCGAGAGTGCCTTCCAGATAGTCGGAAAGCCAGGCTTGAATCTCTTCACATTCTGTTACTGCCATTTTTTCCTACCAAAATAAGGGGCCAGTTTGGCCCTGAGTGCCTGACGCGCCCGATGGAGCCGTGATTTGACGGTGCCAAGTGGGATGTCAAGCGTCTCAGAAATCTCCTCATAGCGAAACTCTTGCAGATCATGGAGGAGGATAAGAAGCGCATCGTCAGCATCGAGGTCGTTAAGACCCCGCTGAACTAGGTCATGTCTCTCGCGTTGCTCAACTCCGTCAGCCGGGTCCGATGTGGGATCACCCGGCTGATCGGAAACCTCCTTTGCCTGCTGCCGCTGTCTAGCAACTTGCAGGCTCTTCTGCCGGTTCTTCGCGTGGTTGACACCGATCCGGTAAAGCCAGGTGGCAAAGCTCGAGTCGCCGCGAAACTGCTTGATGGCCCGGAAGGCCGCGAGAAAGACCTCCTGAGCCACGTCCGCGGCTTCATCGTAGTCTCCAAGCCAACGGTGGAGCAGGTTAAAGATCTTCTTTTCGTGACGCCGAACCAGCGTCTCAAAGGCATCCGCATCTCCTCTTTGGACCTTTTGGACGCACTCCCAGTCGCTTCTCTCCTCATGCACCATTAGACATCAGTTCGAATGAAAAGGTTCCAGGAGTTTTTGGCGGCCACTACTTTTATGCGACCGCCAATTCCTTCAGGGCACGTTCATGTAGCTGAACGATATCCGGCTCAAGTCTGGCGAGGTCCTTGGCCACGGCCGACTGGTCCACGGCTCGGGCGATTTCGGCAAAGCCGGCATGCCGGATCATGGCAGGAAGCTCGGTTTGCAGCTGGTTCATGACCCACCCAAGGGGGTTCGGGATTTTCGTCTTGTCTATGTTATGGTTTTCACTGTTTGGCCCGGGGGCATAATGGTAATGGGGTCTATTCATAAAACAGTCAAAACGGAGGGTCTCCACCTTTTTATCACCTTCATTACCAAAAATTCGAAAGGTCGCACCCCAGTCCCCCTGCCCTCCGCGGCGGGCCTCAACGATCACTTGAACACCACCACTTTCAAACTCGATCTTATCATTTGCCATAAATAGGATCTCCCTCTTTGCCTAAACGTGGCTCACCCTTAGTGACTCAAAGCACGGGACGGCACAACCGTTATTGCTGCTATGCCGCGTGTGCTCTCTTTGCCTTAAAGGTGTTCAGGTACTTGAGCACATCGGCCAGGGGCAACACGTCGGAATACTTTTGATGCATATCGAAGAGGTCCATGGCGTGGCACGCCTCGTGGCGGTCAAAAACGCATTCCTCCACCACAATCATTCGAAACCGATAGGTGCAACCCTCGACCACACTGGCACGTACGCACCCGCTGGTGCTTTCACCACACGTAATCACGGTATCGACGTCCAGGTAGTTCAGGTGGCCGATTAGAGGCGTCCCCCAGAACGCGCTCGGAGAAGCTTTGCGTATAACCGCCTCGCCAGGAAGGGGCTTTACCTCATCGATGATGTCATACATGCGCTCCTGGCGTTCAAGGGCTTCGGCAGTGGGTTCAGGTCGCTGCGTACCACGGTAGGTAGACCACCCTGCGATTCCAGATTTATCTAACCCTGTGGTGTGGACAATCGGGATGCCCGCCTCACGGGCCGCGCTCAGGAGCTTCTGGATATGGGGAATCGCATTCCAGCCTGCAAGCCCGCAATTGCCGGGCCAGGTTTTGATCGCCTCCAATATCGGCTCCGGCTTATCTCCAAAGACCCACCGGTAAAGGTCAACGAGGAGCAGAGCGGGTTTCTCTCCAAACCCGACTGCTCTCGGCCCTTTTGCCGCCACATGCGCCTTATCCTGCTCGGTAAGAAAACGATCCCATACTCGCTCTGCCATAACAGACCTCCTTTTTTGTGAGCCTTTGACCTAACTATCGCCAATCGTGAAAAATTATCACCACCCCCCGCCTGCGTCAAGTAATTGCAAGGGAACGAACAATTTAGAAGGCCTCTGTCGGTACAACCGCAACTCCCTGGTATCGCGAAGTGACTAGGCCGGACCCGTTGACAAAAAAGTCCATATCGGGTAACTTTCTCGCCGCGAAATTAGAGATACGACTCCAATTTACTTTCCCCCGGTAGCCTGGACGACCAAGGATACCTCTCTACTGCAAGGTGTAAGGGCTGCTGCCGGGATGACTCCACGGGCGGCACAAAACGAGACGGTCCGTTCGTAGAAGATATAGGAGTAGCGTCATGGCATCTACCGAGCGGAAACGCAAGCCGGGCAAAACGAAACTGGACCCGATGGATCTGGTACGCACTGGACCCGGGACGCTGGCCGGACGATACATGCGTAAGTTTTGGCATCCAGTCTATCGCGCCCAAGACCTACCCGCAGGCCACGCAAAACCAATTCGGATCATGTCAGAGAATTTCACCCTTTACCTCGGCGAGGGCGGAACGCCTCACGTGGTGGGATTTCGCTGCCCCCATCGTGGGACACAACTCTCGGCCGGCTGGGTGGAAGAAGACTGTATCCGATGCATCTACCACGGCTGGTTGTACGATAGTTCGGGGCAATGTGTGGAGCAACCGGCGGAGGAGGAGTCTTTTGCTAAAAAGGTTCGCATTCGGAGCTACCCCACCAGGGAGTATCTAGGACACATCTTTTGCTATCTCGGCGAGGGCGAACCTCCGACCTTTCCGCGCTTTCCGAACTTCGAAAGAGACGGGTTGCTCGAGGTCCTAGCGGCGTTGGTCTGGCCGTGCAACTTTTTTCAACGCGTGGATAACAACGGCGATACCGTACACGTACCCTTCGTGCACAGGAGTGCCTACTCAGCAACCAACGCGCGCAGTGGTATCCCTACCCTCTCCAAAAAAGAGAGTGATTGGGGGACCACCGCCTACGCCACCTTTCCGGGAGGTTGGACCAATGTCTTTCAATTTGTCATGCCCAACGCCTACACCTTCAGAAATCCGTCGCCCGACCCGGAGCTTCCTTGGGACGATCGTATTCAGTGGGATGTCCCCGTGGACGACGAGCACTCCTTGGAGTTCCGGGCGCGTTTGGTGCCGGTGACCGGAGAGACAGCACGGCAGTATCAGGAACGCCGTGCCGCACTGCTTGCGAAAGACGGCAGCACTACCCCCGAGTTGGGCCAGGCCGTCCTCTCGGGCAAGTTGCGGTACGATGATCTCCAGAATATACCGCTCGACAAAATCGCCCTCGTTCACACGCAGGATTACGTTGCCCAAGTCGGCCAGGGTACAATCTCGGACCGCCGACAGGAACACCTCGGACATTCGGACGTAGGGGTGATCCTGTACCGCAAGATCTGGGAACGAGAGTTACGGGCTTTGGCCGAGGGTCGGCGGATCAAGAAGTGGGTCTGCCCGCAGGATAGTGCTCAGGAATTCGAGGTGGGTAGACAGGAGAAAGAATGAGGCAGAACTCCCACCTTCCATCAGCGGATGGAGTATTTGACCTCGATGCCATGTTGCCTATTCCACTCACTGGCAATGAAGGATCGACCAGTCGTCCCTGCAGCGTCATCTGATGCCAGGTAGACGGCGCAGTCCTTGATAACGTTAGGGCTAAGCATTCTGTTTCCCTTATTACCGTGGATCTTGAGGATCGCCTCAGTAGCCACCATACCTCCAGGGTCAAGTGTGTTGACCCTGATATTATAGGATTTGTTCTCCATAGACAGGACCTGTGATAGTCCTTCGATTCCATATTTGGCGGAACAGTAGGGGCCTCTCAGGGGTTTTCCGCTTTTTCCTTGGGGGGAAGATATATTAATGATCGATCCATTCCGGTGTTCCCTCATCACCTTCAAGACCTCTCGGCTACAAAGAAACGTCCCGGTGAGATTCGTATTCAGGACCTTAAGCCAGACGTCAAACGGAGTATCCACCACCTCTAGATCTATGGGACCGCCTCGAGGCCAGGCAAAACCTGCATTGTTCACCCAGACATCTATCCTGTCGAACTTCTCCCTTATTCTCTGGACCAAGCGAATAACATCCTCCTCCACCGACACATCAGCTGCCACACCCAAAACTCCTTCTGCCGGCAAACCCAATCTTGCCACGGTTTCATCCACATCGGATTGATCGAGATCACAGATGACGACTTTCGCTCCTTCCAGAGCATAGGCATGAGCAATCTCCCATCCCAAACCCCTTACCGATCCGGTGACAACAGCAACTTTACCGCTCAGCTTCATTCCGAATACTCTCTACTGCCAAAACGATCCGGCCCCAGCAACTAGCCCATAGTTGTTTTCTGAATCCTGACAATATTGGCCCGGTCTTTCTGATAGCGCAATTTCAATGTAATTGGCCTTCCAATCATGTCAAGATTTAGTGCTACCTGAATAAGAATAAGGGATAAGGGGTCATTAGGGTAGAGTAGAGGACAGGCTTAGCTTGCTTTAGGCCGCACCTTGGCTGTATCCGCCGTTTCCAGCTTCGTGCCCGTTTAGGCACTTCCGTAACAAGCGTTCCTGTCCCCCCTCATCAAACCGTACTTGCAGTTTTCCCGCATACGGCTTTCCGATCATTTTCACCTCAAGGCATACGAGCGTGCCCATAGGAAGCATGGACTGGTATGGCGTATAGCCCCCACACTCGATAGAGCACAGACACCGGCCATCGCCGATATCCAAACCCCTTTATCTGTCGTCGCTTCTGCAGGTACTTGCGCATCCGCTGCTCTAAGAAGAATCGTTGCCGCTTAAAGACTCGGGTGGAGTTGTGTACGTGATAGTAGTTCACCCACCCTCGCACATAGCGGTTAACCCGCTCCATCACTTCTGGCTGTGGCATGCAGTGGCTGTTCCGACTGGTCAAACCTCTCACCTTATCCCGAAATTGCTGCTCTGACTTGCCTGAGGGCTCTACCAGGGTAATCACCTTCGCCGTGCGCACACTCCTCTTGCGACAAAAGGTAAATCCGAGAAAGTCAAAACTCTCTCCTCGTGCGTCCACCACTCGGCTCTTCTCCTCATTGAGCTTTAACTCCATCCGTGCCAATATTTGCTCGACTTTCAACCGCGTCTCTTTCGCCCCTCCACGCATCAAGATCACAAAGTCGTCCGCATAGCGAACCAGCTTTGCCGCCAGTCCCGTGGTACGACAGTACAGAAGAAACACTCGGTCAAAAAGGTGCAAGTAGATGTTGGCCAGCAGAGGGGAAACCACTCCCCCTTGCGGTGTTCCGCATTGACTCCTCTTCGTACGCCGCCTCCCTTCTTGGTCCTCTTCTACCACCGGCGCTTTTAGCCACTGTTTGATCCATCTCAAAATGTGCCGATCACTGATCCGACCGGCGATCAACTTCATGAGCTTATCATGCGCTATGGTGTCAAAGTACTGCTGAAGATCCGCGTCGAGCACATGCGGATGTGCCGTGCTGAGCGCTTCCCGAATAGCTCCTACTGCTTGATGTGCACCTCTCTTGGGGCGAAACCCGTAGCTACTATCCTCAAAGTCCGCCTCAAATATCGGCTCAATTACAAGCTTGACTGCCATTTGAGCCACTCGGTCCCGAATGGTAGGAATCCCCAACGGCCTTCTCCTTCCGTCGCCCTTGGGTATGAAGACCCGCCGCACTGGCTGCGCGCGGTAGGTCTTCTCCTTTAGCTCCTGCTGAAGCTTTGAGACAAACTCAGCCTCGCCCTCTCCACTCTCTATAGACTGGAAAGTCACCCCGTCGATCCCCGGGGCTCCACCATTGCTGCGCTCCATTCGGTAGGCATGTTGCACTACGTCTCTACGCCAAACCTTGTCATGCAGCACGTAGAAGCGAAACTTGGGCTCCCTCTTGGCCTTGAGATACAGTCCCCGCTGGAGGTCTCGAATCTTGTTAGGTGTTCGTAGCCTCACGGCAATCACCTCTCCTTCCCTCTTTAAGGGACACAATGAAAGTAGGGCGCCTTCCCTCAGCCGGCATTACCCAGCTTCCTCGGTATTAC
>Ga0209980_10002045_pt1 | contig 11053 bp, 13 predicted proteins | sample CR02metaG_FD_183611 | JGI IMG/M metagenome (GOLD analysis project Ga0209980, IMG submission 183611) | Deep subsurface microbial communities from Mariana Trench to uncover new lineages of life (NeLLi) - CR02 metaG (SPAdes) (version 2) | ecosystem: Environmental > Aquatic > Marine > Ocean trench... | reverse complement strand
CCATGGGCAGGGCCCGGGTTTTGGCCGTCGGGGTAGGCGCCGCGGCGGCCAAGGCCTGCGGTTTTTTAGCCGTTGGCTTTTTAGTCGGCGGCTTTTTAGTCGGCGGCTTTTTAGTCGGCGGCTTTTTAGACGTTTGGGGCATGCGTTTTGCCCTGCCATTGGCGTCGTCCTCGGCCATGGCTGTCCCTCTACTTCCCTTCTGCCACGCGGCCGAGCGCCGCAAGGAGAGCCTCTTGGACGGGCGCCCCCGCCACCTCTACCGCGCCCCAGGGAAGGGCGGCGGCGGCCTCGGCGACCGCCGGGCTCAGCGCCACCAGGCACATCTCTCCGGCAAGGGGCGCGAGCCCCGCATCGGTCATCAGATTAACAAACAGCGCCGCCGTTCGGGGAGAGAAAATCAGCACCGCGCCGATGCCCTTGGCCTCGATAACCCGGCGGAGCGATTCCGATAACGCCTCGGCGGCCACCGCCTCGTAGAGGACGGCGCGCCGGGCCTCCAACCCGGCGCCTTGCAGGGCGCCCATCAGGTCGCCGGCCCGGTCGCTCCCCGCCACGTGGAGCACCGCGCCGGCGGCCGGCGGGCATGCCTCAATGATCAGCCGCGCCAGGCGGGCGACCTCGCCATCGGCGCTGCTCACATTGGCAAACCCCGCCGCGCGCGCCGCCTCCGCCGTTGCCGGACCGACGGCGAAGACGGCCAGGCCCTTGTCTTTGGCGTCCGGCGCGCAATAGGCCAGCGCCCGGACCCCGTTGGCCGAGGTGAAGGCCAGGGCCTGCAGGCCGGAGAGATCAGGTCCGGCGCTTTCGAGATTGCGGATGCGAAGAAGGGGTTCGAGCACGGCGGTGAAGCCAGCGGTGGACAGCGCCCGGGCGAGGGGCGCCGCGTCCTCCATGGGGCGGGTCACCAATACGCGCCGCGGCTCCGCCATCATGCCTCGGCGAGGGCGGCGAAAAAGGCATCCCCCGCCTGGGCGCGCAGGTCCAAGGCCGCACCGCGGCCGAGGGAAGCGGCGTCCCGCTCCGGCCCGGCGCGGGCGGCATCGAAGCGGGCGCTGCCGTCGGGCGCAACGACCCGGGCGGCCAGGGTCAAACGCCCAAGCCCGTCGAGCCGGGCGAGGGCGGCGATGGGGGTGCGGCAGGACCCCTCGAGGGCCGCCAGAAGCGCCCGTTCGGCGGCGACCGCGATCCCCGTCGCCGGGTCATGGATAGGCGCCAAAAGACCCTCCACAGCCGCATCGCCCTCCCTGCATTCGATGCCCAGGGCGCCCTGGGCGACGGCGGGCAACATTTCGTCTTCCCCCAGGATATCGACGGCGTGATCGGCCAAGCCCAGCCTTCTCAACCCGGCCAGCGCCAGCAAGATGGCGTCGAAATCGCCGGCGGCGAGCTTGTCCATGCGGGTGCCGACATTGCCGCGGATCGGCACCACCATGAGGTCGGGCCGCAGGGCCAGGAGCTGCGCCTTGCGCCTGAGGGACGCGGTACCGACCCGGGCGCCTTGGGGCAATCCGGCGATCCCCGTCACCCCGGAATCCGCTGTCAACAACACGTCCCGGGGATCCTCCCGGGGCGGCAGGCAGGGGATATGGAGGCCCTGGGGCAGCACCGTCGGCACGTCTTTCATGGAATGGACGGCGATGTGGATATGCCCGGCCGCCATGGCCTCTTCGATTTCCTTGGTGAACAGCCCCTTGCCGCCGATCTCCGCCAGCGGCCGGTCGAGGAAGCGGTCCCCGGATGTCTTGATCACCGAAAGCGTGACCTCGAGACCGGGGTGGGCCCCACGCAAGAGATCGCGCACCATATTGGCCTGGACCAGGGCCAGGGGGCTGCCCCGGGTGCCGATCACCAACGCACCGTCCATGGCATCGCCGTTCATGCCCCGTGTTTAGTGCATTATCCGGCCAAGTTGAACCAAATTGACCGGAGTGTGCACTGGCCGCCCATGGAAGTGGTGTCTTGGCCTTGGCCGGTGTAGAGTGCGCGCCCTTACCGGTGCCGCGCGCGCGTGCGCCACGCCGCCACCGACCCCAAGCCGGATGTCCTTGCCCCATGATCGTCCTCGGGATTGAGACGAGCTGCGATGAAACGGCCGCCGCCGTGGTCACCTCGGCGCGCGAGATCCGCGCCAACCGGGTGGCCAGCCAGCTCGCCGATCACGCCCCTTACGGCGGCGTGGTGCCGGAAATCGCCGCCCGCAGCCATCTCGAGCATATCGACCGGCTGGTGGCGGAAGCCGCGGAGGAGGCGGGGGTCGCCCTTTCCGCGCTCGACGGAATTGCCGTCACCGGCGGGCCCGGGCTGATCGGCGGCGTCATCGTCGGGGCGATCACCGCCAAGACCCTGGCCCAGGTGTTGGACAAGCCGCTCATCAACGTCAATCACCTAGAAGCCCATGCGCTGTCCGCGCGCCTGGTGGCCGAGGTGCCCTTTCCCTATCTCCTGCTGCTGGTCACCGGCGGCCATTGCCAGCTGGTCAGCGTCGAGGATTTGGGCCGCTACAAGGTACTGGGCACCACCCTCGACGACGCCATCGGCGAGGCCTTCGACAAGACCGCGAAAATGCTCGGCCTGCCCTATCCCGGCGGACCCGCCATCGAGGCCGCCGCGGTCGAGGGCGACGCCCGGCGATTCAGCTTTCCAAGGCCTCTTTTGGGCCGTCCCGGGTGCGATTTCTCCTTCTCCGGGCTCAAGACGGCGGTGGCGCAGACGGTGGACCGGCTGCCGCCGGGCAAGCTCGGCCAACACGACATCGCCGACGTCGCCGCGTCATTCCAGGCGGCGGTAACCGACACCGTGCTCGACCGCACCCGGGCGGGGATCGAGACCTTCGCCGCGGCGCATCCCACGGCCCGGCGCCTGGTGGTGGCCGGCGGCGTCGGCGCCAACGCGGCACTTCGCTCGGCGCTGGACGATCTCGCGGGCGCCGAAGGCTTCACCTTGAGCGCGCCGCCGCCGGAACTGTGCACCGACAACGCCGCCATGGTGGCCTGGGCCGGCATCGAGCGGCTCGGCCGCGGCCTCACCGATTCGCTCGATTTCGCGCCGCGGCCGCGCTGGCCGCTCGGCGAAGTCCGTCCAGGGCCGCGGTGATCGCCGCCAGGCCGTCGCCGACGGCGCGGGGCATTCTCTGGGCGATCCTCGCCATGGCGGCCTTCGCCACGGTGCCCATCGGCGTGCGTTTCACCACGCCCTATCTGCCGGCGGCGGAGACGGTGGTGCTGCGCAGCGTCATCGCCGTCGGCCTCATGCTCCCTTGGGCCGTGGCCGTCGGCTGGCGGGGGCTGAAGCCGAAGCGGTGGGATCTCCATCTAATGCGCGGCGCCTTCAACGGCACCGGCATGATCCTTTGGTTCTGGGGGTTGGGACTGATCCCCGTCGCCGACGCGGTGGCCTTGCAGTTCACCCTGCCCCTGTTCGCCCTCGTGTTCGCGGTGGCGTTCCTGGGCGAGCGGGTGGGCGTGAGGCGCACCGGTGCCATGGCGGTGGGATTTATCGGCGCGCTCATCATCATCCGCCCGGGCTTCGCCGAAGTGAGCTTGGCCACCGGCGCGGTTCTCGGATCCGCGGCGCTTTACGCCGCGACTCTGGTGGTGATGCGCTCCCAGTCCCGGAACGACAAACCCATGACCATCATGTTCTGGTCCAACCTGTTCTTCGGCCTGGTCGCCGTCATCCCGGCGGCCCTGGTCTGGGTGCCCCCCCCGGCGGAAGTTTGGCCCTGGCTGCTGTTCCTGACCTGTGGCGGCTGGCTCGCCCATTTCAGCCTGACCAAGGCGCTGGTCACCATCGACGCCAAGACGGCGGCGCCCTTCGATTACCTGCGTCTGCCCTTCGTCGCCATCGCCGCCTATCCCTTGTTCGGTGAATTTCCCGATGCCTTGACCTGGACCGGCGCCGCCATTATCGCTGGCACCACCGCCTATATCGCGCGCCGCGACACGCTCCGCGCCAGGCAGCGGGGTGTTGCGAAGGATCAGCCGGCCCATGGGTTAGAAGCCGGGACCTCGGTGCCAGCGCCCAGCACAGGCCTTGCGCCCAACGCCCTGGACGGGAACAATGGGCCAAACAAGATGGGGCAAGGGCCATGAGCGACGGCGCCACCGGCGCAGAGCCGGGGATCGAAGTCAGGAGCTATTTCCCGACCCCGTTGGTGGTCGCCCAGGGTCCCTTGACCGACGAGGAAAACGCCCACCTTCGCGGCACCATCCTAGCCCGCGAGGAGGCGGTCGCCGGGGTTGCCCATTCCAACCTGTTGGGCTGGCAGTCGGCCGACGATTTCGCCCATTGGGGCGGCGCGCCAGGGGAGAAACTGCTGGGCCTGGCCCGGGCGCTGGCCGACCGGCTCAATGGCGACCGCGCCGGCAACCGGGTCAAGGTCGACTGGTTCACCAACGCCTGGGCCAACGTCAATCGGCGCGGCCATGGCAACGACACCCACGCCCATCCCGGGGCCGTCTTCTCGGGATGCTATTACGTCGATGACGGCGGCATCGCCGACGATCCGACGCTCGGCGGCGAATTGCAGCTGGCCGACCCCCGCGGCATCGCCCCGGCCATGTATGCCCCGGAGCTGGCGGTCGCGCTTAGCGGTTGCCAGACCGCCGGCGGCCATGAGCTGATCCCGCCCAAGACCGGCCAGATGGTGCTTTTTCCGGCCTGGCTCGGCCACGGGGTCAGGCCCTACCTCGGCCCCGGCACCCGGATCTCCGTCGCTTTCAATTTTTCCATCCCCCTGGCCGGGGGAAAGGGGTCATGACGATCTCTGCCATCGATGTCATCGGCGCCGGCGCCTGGGGCACGGTGCTGGCGGCGCTGGTCCGTGAAAACGGTCACGCCACCCGCATCTGGGCCTTTGAAGAAGAGGTCGCGCGCACCATCAACATCCAAAACGAAAACACCCGCTACTTGGGCGGCGTGATCCTCCCCCAGGGAATCGAGGCCAGCGCCGACATCGCCACCATGGGCCAGGCCGACGCCGTGCTGCTGGTGACCCCGGCCCAGCACCTGCGCGCCATCGCCAAGACGCTCGCCCCCCATCTTGGGCCCGGCGTGCCGGTGGTGATCTGTTCCAAGGGGATCGAACAATCGACCGGCGCGCTGCTGTCCGAGGTCGTCGCCGAAATCCTGGCGGCGGCCCCCCTGGCGGTCCTTTCGGGGCCCACATTGGCCGGTGAAGTGGCCCGCGGCCGGCCCACCGCCGTGACCATCGCCGCCGCCGAGGCAAAGCTCGCCGAGACACTGGTGGCGGCGCTCGGCTGCCCCCGATTCCGCCCCTACGCCACCGGCGACGTCATCGGCGCCCAGATTGGCGGCGCCCTGAAGAACGTCGTCGCCATCGCCTGCGGCATCGTCGCCGGCCTGGGCTTCGGCGAGAACGCCCGGGCGGCGCTGATTACCCGGGGTCTTGCCGAAATCACCCGGTTCGCCCTGGCCAAGGGGGCCGAGGCCGCTACCCTGGCCGGCCTTTCGGGGCTGGGCGATCTGGTGTTGACGGCGACATCCGAAGATTCGCGGAACTATTCCTTAGGGATAGCCCTGGGCCGGGGCGGGGACGCCCAGGAAATCCTCGGACAACGCCACACGGTCGCCGAAGGCGCCTATACCGCGGGCGCCGTGGTGCGGCTCGCCGAGCCCCTCGGCATCGACATGCCCATCGCCCGGGCCGTGGATCGAGTCATCAACGACGGCGCCGAGGTGGCGGCGGTGGCCGATGACATCCTCGCCCGGCCCTTCCGCCGCGAATAGCGGCCCCCCAACCCAAGCGGAGAGACCAATGCATTTCGCCATCATCAATCACGACAAACCCGACAGCCACGATCTCAGGATGACGACCCGGGAGGCGCATTTAGAGTACCTGCGTGCGGTGGGCGACGATCTCCTGGTCGCCGGGCCGATCCTCGGCGACGACGGGGAAACGCCCATCGGTAGCGTGCTTATCGTCGAGGCCGAAAACCTGGAGGCGGCAAAGGCCTTCGCCGCCGGCGACCCCTATGCCAAGGCCGGCCTGTTCCAATCATCGGCCGTGATGCCGTGGCGCAAGGTCTTCCCGGAAACCTGACCATGCGGCGATCACCGGTGCCCGCGCCGGCGGAATGCGGCAATTCAAGAGGAGGTGAAGATCGCTTATTGGCTGTTTAAATCGGAGCCCGGCGCCTGGTCCTGGGAGGATCAGCTGCGCGTAGGGACCGGCGAATGGGACGGGGTGCGCAATCACCAGGCCAACAACAACATGGCCGCCATGAAGATCGGCGATAAGGCCTTTTTCTATCATTCGGTCAACGAAAAGCGGATCGTCGGCATCGTCGAGGTGGTCAAGGAACACTACCCCGACCCCACCGATGCCTCGGGCCGCTTCGGCATGGTCGACATCAAGGCCATGATGCCGGTCGAGACGCCGGTGACGCTGGCCGATATCAAGGCCGAACCCCGCCTGCAGAACATGGCGTTGGTGCGCCAATCGCGCCTCTCGGTGACGCCCGTGGCGGCAGACGAATGGAAGATCATCTGCGCCATGGCCGGCGTTGGAGCCTAACGGCGGTTAGTACGCTATAGGATGCCGCCCCGGCACGGCGGCCGGGGCGGGAGATGCCGGGGCTCTCGGGCTCTGGGGGACCCGGGACCGGCGGCATGGGAGTGACGGAAATACCCGCACCCAGGGGAGGAGGGGAATGTGCATAGAACCCTCGTCTCTTGCCGGGATAATATCAGGTATAGATAGAAAATAAAACCCTAAATACATCTATTGCGGGAATATGGGGTTATGCGGCGGGCGGCGGGACCCCCTTGCATCATTACGGCCTTGGCCCAATAATCCCGGACGGTCGCGCGCACGGCAAGCGCGTGGGGGACCGTCAGGGAACAGAGAGGCAGGGTCATATGTCAAATGAATCGATTTTTTCCGTGCTCGAGGGGGTTGCCGAAGGCGCCTGGGCCGACGCCGCCAAGTACCGGGAGATGTACCGCCGCTCGGTGGATGACCCGGAGGGATTCTGGGGCGAGCACGGCAAGTGCATCAGCTGGATCAGTCCCTATACCAAAGTCAAGGATACTTCTTTCGAGGGCGATATCTCGATCCGCTGGTTCGCCGATGGGACGCTGAATGCCTGCGCCAATTGCGTCGACCGGCATTTGGATTCGCGCGGCGGGCAGACCGCGATCATCTGGGAAGGCGACGACCCCGCCGACCATAAGAACATCACCTACTTGGAGCTTCACCGCGAGGTGTGCAAGTTGGCCAACGTCTTGAAGGCGCGCGGCGTCAAGAAGGGCGACCGGGTCACCATCTACATGCCGATGATCCCCGAAGCGGCCTATGCGATGCTGGCCTGCGCCCGTATCGGCGCGGTCCATTCCGTGGTTTTCGGCGGGTTTTCGCCGGATTCGCTGGCCGGGCGCATCACCGATTGCGAATCCACCTGCGTGATCACCGCCGACGAAGGCCTCCGGGGGGGGCGCAAGGTCCCGCTCAAGGCCAACGCCGACGCGGCCATCGCCCGGTGCGAAGGGGTCGCGACCTGCATCGTCGTCAAGCGCACCGGCGGTGCTATCGACTGGGTCGAGGGGCGCGACGTCTGGTACCACGAAGCCATGGCGGCGGCGGGCGAGGACTGCGAACCCGAAGTTATGAACGCCGAGGACCCGCTGTTCATCCTCTACACGTCGGGCTCGACGGGCACGCCCAAGGGGGTGCTGCACACCACCGGCGGCTACATGGTCTATGCCGCCATGACCCACAAATACGTGTTCGACTACCACGACGGCGACATCTTCTGGTGCACCGCCGATGTCGGCTGGGTCACCGGGCACAGCTATATCGTCTACGGACCGCTGGCCAACGGCGCCATCACCTTGATGTTCGAAGGGGTGCCCAATTACCCCGACACGTCGCGCTTCTGGCAGGTGGTCGACAAGCACAAGGTCAACATCTTCTATACCGCGCCGACCGCCATCCGGGCGCTGATGCAGGGCGGTGACGCGCCCGTCAAGGCAACCTCGCGCGCCAGCATTCGGTTGCTCGGCACGGTCGGCGAGCCGATCAATCCCGAAGCCTGGCGCTGGTATCACCAGGTGGTGGGCGACGGGCGCTGCCCCATCGTCGATACCTGGTGGCAGACCGAGACCGGCGGCATCCTGATCACGCCGTTGCCCGGCGCCACCGATCTCAAGCCCGGCTCCGCGACCTTGCCGTTTTTCGGCATCACGCCGGTGCTGGTCGATCCCGACGGCGAGCTCATCGAGGGGGCCGGCGCCGGCAACCTCTGCATCGCCGATTCCTGGCCCGGCCAGGCGCGCACGCTGTACGGCGACCACCCGCGCTTCAAGGAGACCTATTTCAGCCAATTCCCCGGCAAGTATTTCACCGGCGACGGGTGCCGCCGGGACGAAGACGGCTATTACTGGATCACCGGGCGCGTCGACGACGTGATCAACGTCTCGGGCCACCGGCTCGGCACGGCGGAGGTGGAAAGCGCCCTGGTCGCCCATGACCAGGTGTCCGAGGCCGCGGTGGTGGGCTACGCCCACGACATCAAGGGCCAGGGGATCTATTGCTACGTCACCCTGATGGCCGGGGTGGAGCCCAGCGACGATCTGCGCGACCAACTGGTAGCATGCGTGCGCAAGGATATCGGCCCCTTCGCCACGCCCGACAGGCTGCAATGGGCGCCGGGCCTGCCCAAGACGCGGTCCGGCAAGATCATGCGCCGTATCCTGCGCAAGATCGCCGAGGGCGATCACGGCAATCTGGGCGACACCTCGACCCTGGCCGACCCCGCCGTGGTCGAAGACCTGGTCGAGAACAGGGTGAGCGGTTGACGCCGTTAAAGGGCACATCGCCCGGGGCACACACAAGGAGTTCCGACCTTGGATGAAATGCTCGCCATCATCCTGTTGTCGACCTTGTTCCCGGCCTTCGGCGCCGCCTACGTGCTGCGCACCAACGGCAAGACGCTCAACTTCGCCATCATCGGCGGCACGGCGGTCTACGTCGCCTCGGTGGTCATGACCTTCGGCCTGCTGTTCGGCGCCAAGTGGTTCAACATGCAGGCCAACGATCTCATCTTATTGTTGCCCTTCGGCATCGCCGTGGTGTTCTATTGGCTGCTGAAGGGCTCCAAGCTGGGCGACGAATGACCCGGGGGCGCCGGAGTGTGCTCTAAGGTTGGAGATCGCACCAGGGTTGGCGACGCCCGCCGCGGTAGGGCCGGGCCAGGCCCGCATCGAGCAGCGCCCGGGCGAGGTCGCTGCCGTCTTCGGTCCTGATTCCGGCCAGAACCCGGCCCGCGTATTTGCCGTTACGGATATCGACCAGCCACACCGGCCGCCCTCCCACCATGGCGGTGACAAAGTCGCGTGCGCGCTCGGCCAGCGCCCGTTCCCGGGGACACCGGGCGCGCAGTTCCGGCGCATCGATCCCGGCGATCCGCGCGTGGATGACGATCTCTTGGCCCACCCAGATGCGCGCCCGCACCACCAGGGTATCGCCGTCCCGAACCCGGATCACGCGGGCCTCCACCGGGCCGGCAAGGACGTCGCGTTGGGAAGGACGGTCGTCCGCGGCGCCCACCGCGGCCGCATCGCCGACCGGGGCGAGGGCCCAACAAAGCGCCAGCGAGACCAAGCAGAGCATGCGCCAAGCGCGCACCCGGGCAAGGGCGGCGGGGGAAAATATCGGCTGAAGATGGCGGCGCAAGCCGCTCATGGGCACAGGCATGGGCGCTCGATCCTCGCAAGCGTTAGCGGGTGGGCCCCGCCCCAGATCACGCCGGCCCGGGCCGGCGTGACGTGCCCTATGGATGGTTTATATCATACGTATTAAAAATTTCCTAATACAATTTATAGTTTATTACCGCCCGCGCCGCCAACCACACACGGGCCGACATCAGAAATCGATGCAGCGCCCGTTCTTTTCCCAATCGCCATAGCGCGTGGGGTCGGGTTTCTTGCGTCTGGACTTTTCGGCGGTTGGGCTTGAAGCCTCCGCCGCACCGCCCTTGCCGGGCGCCGCCTTGGGCCTTGCATCGGCCGGGCCCGCGGGGGCTAAATCCTTGGCTTTCCTCTTGCTCACCATGCACCGTCCCACCCTTGAATTTGGGCACCGGACATTCTAAGTAGATCGGGCCCCGATTGCACCCCCCCAATGCATCGGGGCGCGCAGTGGCGGCAGATAAGTTCAAGGGTTTATCAATGGGTTACTTCCGCACCACCGTGCTTCTCGCGGGGTTCACCGCGCTCTTCGGGGGCATCGGATTCATGGTCGGCGGCGCCATGGGCGCGCTGATCGCCCTGGCCATCGCCGCGGCCATGAACCTGTTCGCGTGGTGGAATTCCGATAAGATGGTGCTGCGCATGTACCGCGCCAAGGAGGTCGATCGCCGTTCGGCGCCGGGCTTTTACGGCATCATCGAACAGCTCGCCCATAACGCGGGGCTGCCCATGCCGGCCGTCTATATCATCGAGGGCGACCAGCCCAACGCGTTCGCCACCGGGCGCAACCCGGAAAACGCCGCCCTGGCCGCCACCTCCGGGCTGTTGGCCCGGCTTTCCCACGAAGAGGTGGCCGGCGTCATGGGCCATGAGCTGGCCCATGTGCGCAACCGCGACACCCTGATCCAGACCATCACCGCGACCCTGGCCGGGGCCATCGGCATGCTTGCCAGTTTTGCCTTTTTCTTCGGCGGCCACGGCCGCAACAACCCGCTCGGCATCATCGGCGTGTTGCTGATGGCGATCCTAGGTCCGTTGATGGCCATGGTCGTCCAAATGGCGATATCGCGCGGCCGGGAATACGAGGCCGACCGCATCGGCGCCGAGATCTGCGGCCACCCCCTGTGGCTGGCCTCGGCGCTCGAGCGCATGGCCGCGGGGGCCCAGGCGATCGACAACGACACCGCCGAGCAACACCCGGCGACCGCCCATATGTTCATCATCAATCCGCTCCACGCCCATGCGGTGGACGGCTTGTTCTCCACCCATCCGCCGACCGAAGACCGGGTGCGCAGGCTGCGCGAGATGGCGCAAGCCCACGGCCCCTGGGGCTGAGCCCTGCCCC
>Ga0209980_10002043_pt1 | contig 11060 bp, 11 predicted proteins | sample CR02metaG_FD_183611 | JGI IMG/M metagenome (GOLD analysis project Ga0209980, IMG submission 183611) | Deep subsurface microbial communities from Mariana Trench to uncover new lineages of life (NeLLi) - CR02 metaG (SPAdes) (version 2) | ecosystem: Environmental > Aquatic > Marine > Ocean trench... | reverse complement strand
GGCTTTTCTCCTGCCAGGCTCGCCAGGGCGTGTACCCACTGGTCCGTGTGATCGAGCCACACGCGGAATCGACCCGAGCGGTGAACCACTTCGGCCCGCGCACCGCTCAAGTGGACGGCGAAATTCCGGGGCAAGAAACGGACTCGTGGATCCAGCTTGCGGCAGGCCTTGAAAGCGCTTTCCTTCGCCGTCCACAGCGACCAACGCGTCCGGTGGGCTTGGGCCGAGGCCGCGAGCAGGGCGATCTCGCGGGTGGTGAAGGCTCGGATGTCGAAGCGCGGGTGGATCGCAGCGGGTTGACACAGGGGGTGCCGAAGGTCCACGACGTCATTCCCGACCGGCAAAGTACTCCTCTTCCATCCGCGCCAGCCGGGCCACGATCTGCTGGGCCAGGTCCCGCGATCGCCGCATTCCCCGGTGCAACGACTCGGGCTGGAAAAATTCGAAGTCGACGTAGAAGGTGTCTCCCCGGGCTGGAACGGTCGACCAGGTCAGCTGTCGATCCCCGCGCAGGTAGACGCACAGCGCCTTGCACCCCTCGACCGCGTTCAGGATGCGGCCCATGCCGTGGGCCGGCGAGTCCGCCTGCACCCGACCGGTTCGGCTCCGCCCTCCCTCGGCGAAGATCAAGGCCGTGTCACCGCGGGAGAGCAGGTGTTGGACCCGCTTGATCACTCCCGACACCTGCTCACGTGCGCCACCGCGTACGATCGGGATGCACTTGGTGACCCAAGCCGCCAACCGGCTGAGCCAGATCGACGCGAAGTTGTTGTACTCGGGAAGATTCCACGGCATCCGGCGGTAGTGGAACACGTACCACCAGCTTCCTCCCAGCGCCCACGCCAAGATCACCGAATCGATCATGGTCAGGTGATTGGCACAGATCAAGACCGGGCCGTCGTTCTCCTTCATCAGAGCCCGATGCCGCTTTCTGAGTTCGGCCACGTTCTTGACGCGGTACCGCATCAGGACGCGCAGGATGAAGACGATCGGGAAGATCCAGAGAATGGACGAGAACCGACCGACTTCGCGCTGGAGGACCAGCGCGGCTCGGGTTCGCCAGGGAAGCACGGACACGACTCTCTGGCCTGATTAGCTGGGAACTTTCGCGGCGATCAGCCCCACGGCGTCGCCCACCGTGTTCACCGCGTCGGCATCCTCGTCTTCGACCTCGATGTTGAAGGCGTCCTCGAAGTCGAGGATGATGTCTACCAGTCGGGCCGAGTTCACCTTGAGGTCCTGAAGGATGTTGGTGTTCTCGTCAACCGAATCGAGGGCCTCCTGGTTCTTGACGAAGGGCCGAACGATCTCGACGACCTTGGCGAAGATCTCTTCTCTGGTCATTGCTTTCTCCTGTCTCGCAAAAGTGCTGGCTAGTTGTCCCATCGGCGGAAGACCGCACACGTATTTACGTCTCCGAAGCCGAATCCGGCCTTGATGATCGTTTTCAGTTTCGGCATGACTCGCACGGTGTGGGGAATCGAGCCGGCGTAGGCCTCGATCTCCGGATGCACATCCTCGCAGTTTAGGGACGGATGAACAAATCCTCCCTCGAGCATAAGGATACAGGCCACCGACTCGATGGCCCCGGCGGCACCGAGCCCGTGGCCGATCATGGACTTGGTGGAGGTGATCGGCGGCAAGCTCTCGGGCGAACGCTCCAGGGCCTGCGCCCAGGAGCCGACCTCGCGCGGGTCCGCTCCGGTCGCCGTCAGGTGTCCGCTGATCGCGTCGATCTCCCCAGGTTCGATGCCCGCGTCCTCGATCGCTTGACGGATGCACCGCCGCACTCCCAGCTGATTCGGGGCGGTCATGCTCCCGCCGCTACGGTGTCCTCCGCAGTTGATGGCTCCGCCGAGGATCTCGGCGTGGATCCGCGCGCCTCGGCCCCGGGCGCTCTCGAGGCTCTCCAGATGCAGGACCCCGGCGCCGCTTCCCGGCACAAACCCGCCGGCCGAGGCGCTCATGGGGCGCGAAGCCTTCTCGGGCTCGTCGTTGTGCTTGCGGCTGAGCACTCGCATGGAGTCGAAGCCGCCCCAGATGTACTGGCTGGCGCCTTCGGTTCCGCCGCAGAGCATGCGCTTCGCCCGGCCCGAACGGATGCGGTGGTAGCCCTCGATAATCGCCTCGGTACCGGTGCTGCAGGCGCTCGAGTTGGAGGTGACTTGGTTGCCGAGGGCCAGGAGACCGGCGACGCGCGCGGAGACGCCGCTGCCCATCACCTGCTCCACGATCGTACTGCCAAGACGCCGAACGCGGCCGGCATCGACCATGGGAACGAGCCTCTCACCGGTGGTGTCGAGCCCCCCGATACCGGTTCCGAGAATGGCGCCCACCTCCCAGTCGAGGGCGGAATCGTCTTCGGGATCGGGCCGCTCGTAGCCGGCGTCGGTCCACGCGTCGACGGCCGCGATGCAGCCGAATCGGTGGCCGGAGTTCATCGCCCGCAGTTCGTCGGGCGCGAAGTAGTGCTCGGCGATTTCGTCCACGCCCTGCGGCACGCCGGCCACCTGGCAGGCGAACTCGAGTTCCGCCAGCAGGGGGATGTGGCGAATTCCCGAGACCCCCTCTCGCAGCGCCTGAGCGAAGGCCTCTGTGCCGTTGGCGTTGGGCGTCACGACGCCCATGCCGGTCACAACCACACGAGTGCTCTCGCTCACGTCTTCACCCCCATTCCCGAAATCGTGGCCGCGCAGACCAGGGTACCGTCCGCGAGGGTCATGGTGGCTTGGGAGCGAAGCTTGTTGCGGCGCCAGAACACTTTCTTGGCCGCTATGGTCACCTCGGTGTCCGGCGCGACGACGCCGGAGAATTCTACCTCGGCATCGGTGAAGAAGGTGACCGTCCGCTCGAGCTCCTCCTCGGAGTGGTCGAGGGCGAAGAGGTAAATGCCCAGGGCCACGACACCCACCTGAGCCACGGCCTCCAGGAGCAGGACACCCGGGGTCACCGGATTGCCGGGGAAGTGCCCACGGTAGAAATCGGCCTCGCTTCGGAAGCGATAGGTCGCGACGATGTGCTCTTCGTCGAGCTCGAGGATGCGGTCCACGAAGCGGAAGGGCTCCTGTTGGGGGAGCCGCTCGAGGACCTGATCCGGAGTCAACGCTCCGAGGACGCTTGCCGAACTCGTCATTCGCCCATCCTCCCGCCGCGCGAGTTTCGCGAGCGCAGTGGATAGTCCGGATAGTCGATGTCGCGAAACACCCCTACCTTGGCCCGCTTGATCTCGTAGATGGGCTCGCCATCGACCTCGACGATGGCGTCGCCGATGACCACCGCCGAGCCGGAGGCCGGCAGATCCTGGTAGCGGACGACGTCGATCTCGTAGCGAACGACTCGGTCGTGGGGCCGGATCTGCCCCGCGAACTCGACCTCTCCGCAGCCGAGCGCGCGACCCGATCCGAGGGCTCCGCGCCACGCGCAATAAAGGCCGAGAAGCTGCCAGACGGCGTCTACACCGAGGCATCCGGGTTGCACCGGATCGCCGCGGAAGTGGCACTGAAAGAACCAGTCGTCGAGGCGAACGTCGCGCTCGGCGACAATCCGTCCCCGAGCTCGCCGGGCGGAGAACTCGTCGATACGATCGACCATGAGCATCGGCGGCAGCGGCAAGCGCGCGTTGTACCCCGCTGGGGCGTCGTCGAAGAGCGAGCCGTGGGCGAGAGCCAAGACCTCCTCGTGGGAGAAGCTCGACCGGGCGCGAAACTCGTCGTAGGTCAAGTTAGGTCTCCAAAACGGAGCAAGTAGCTCGACCAGGAGAGGCCGGAGCCCACGCCGATGATCGCGACGTCGTCGCCGTCCTGCCATCGGTCCCAGTTCATGGAGACCACCGAGGGCGCGCCGGCGGCCCCGGTGTTGCCGAACTCGACCACGTTGGAGTGATGGTGGGCGTCGTCGATGTCGCATCGCTGGCAGACCGTCCGGAGCATCAGCAGGTTGGCCTGATGGCCGATGAAGTGGAAGTCGTCGGCCGTATCCGGGAACGCCTTCTTGAGTTCGCGCAGGCAACGAATGGTCTTCTTGATCGCGAACATCTGGACCGTCCGGCCTTCCTGGTCGAAGTGGCCGAAGAGCGGTGCGACGACCTTGTCTCTACCGGCCGGGCTCGAAGCGAAGGTGTTACCGAGGATCCGGGCTCGCCCGGGAAGCCGGGTCGAGAGCACCGCGGCGGTGGTGCAGTCTCCCCACAGCACCGAAGCCGAGCGGTCGGAGTAGTCGACCGTGGTCGTGAGACTCTCGGGGGTTACCAGCAGGATCAAGTCCGGAAGGCTTTCCGGACGCATCATGGAGAGCATGTAGAGAGCCGCCCACATGCTGGTGCAGGCCGAATTGATGTCGAAGGAGGGCACCTCGAGCTCCAGGGCATCGGCGATGGCGCAGGCGTCGGCCGGAGAGGACATCTCGGGCCGGCTGGAACCGGCGATGACCAGCCCGATGTCTTCTTTGGCGATGCCGGCTCGTCGCATCGCCATCTCGGCCGCCTGCTTTCCGGTGTCGGCATGGGAGTAGAGAGCCGCCTCGAGGGCCATCGCCGGATCCGAGTTTCGAGTGTCACGAATGTAGTCCAGGGGCAGCACGGTGCGGCGGGACTCGATACCGACCCGCTCCAAGATCCACTCTCGGTTGGTTCCAATCTCGAGCTCCTCCAAGAACCCGTTCGTGATCTCGACTTCGGAATGAAAATGGCCCAGACCGAGTAGGGAGAGGCTCATCGCGAGGCCCCCGAGATGCGCTCGCCGCCGTCGACCCGGATGATCTCGCCGTTGATCCAGGCGGCCTCCGGAAGGCAGAGCAGGTAGATCACGTTGGCGACGTCCTGGGGAGTGGTCAAGCGCCGGAAGGGGTTGCGGATCCGGGCCTGGGCCTTGAGATAGGCGCTGCCTGGGATCACTCGTAGCGCGTTGGTGTCGGTCACGCCTGCCTGCACGATGTTGGAACGAATTCCGTAGGGAGCCATCTCCACCGCGATCGAGCGCGAGACCGATTCGAGCGCGACCTTGGCCGCCGCCACGGCGGCGTAGCCTTTCCAGGCCACGGCGTTGCCTTCGCTGGTGAGGCCGAGCACCCGGGCATCGGGCGCAAACAGGCCGCGCTTGAAGATCTCCTGGGTCCAGCCGAGCAGGCTCGTGCCCATGGCGTGCACGGTGCGAGCCATGTCCTCTTCCTCCAGGAACCGGTCCGCGGCGTATTGCGGCCCGGTGGCCAGCCCCTGAAGAGCGTCGCAACCCTCCTCGAACAGCCGGTCGGCGGCCTCCTCGAGAACTCGCTCTTCGATGCCCAGCGCCTCCGCCAGCCGAGCGCGAGATCCTTCGCTTGCAGGTGCCTCGGGTCCGATCAGCTTGAGGTTGCCGAAGGCGATGGAGTGAAGGACGACTCGCACCTTGCCTTCCGGTGCGAGGGTTTCGGAAAAGGCATCCAGGATCTCGCTCCGGATGGTCGCGTCGAGAGCATCGCGGTTGAAGGTCAGCAAGGAGACGCCGCGCTCGCGGATCTGCTCGAATTCCGGCTCGATCCTGCGCATCGCTCCACGGCGATCGCGGTGGACGATGCAGAGATTGAGCCCGTGTCGAGCGAGCTTGTGGGCGGTGGCCAGCCCAAAGCCGCTGGAACCACCCAGGATCAGAGCCCATTCATCGGCGTCGAAGCGTGTCGAATATGTGTTCACCCAGGTTCCTGCGTCGGTAGCTCCCAAGTGGGAGGCTACGGAGTATGGCATCGAGCGGTGCCCGTCCGAGGCTACCAAAGGAATCGGAACGAGGTGAACCGGTACCGCGGACTCGGGGCGTCAGGTCGTTCAGAACCCGGACGACTCTTCGAGGGAGGCCTGTCGCCTGCTTGCTGCCGCGAGCGGGAAGCAACACCCTATCCGGCGCGCCTCAGGCGTGCTGCTTCAGGACCGCCCGCTTGCCTTCTTCGTAGGTCTCGGACATCCAGTCAGCGTCCGCGAGCTCTTTGAACTTCTTCTCGTGGACCTTCGCCTCCTCGTCGTGCTTCAACGCGAACAGGCAGTTGGCCATCGTCGCGTGCATCCAGACCCGGTCGGGCCGCTCCGCGATGTCGGCCGACTCGAACAGCGGTGTGAGCAACTCGATGATCTTCTTCCGGGTCTTCTTGGCCGTGAGGCGGTCGTACGCGGCCTCATCCTCGTCCGCCTGCTCATCCGCGCGCATCTCGAGGCAGACCGCGTAGTTCTCGCCGTTGTAGTAGTCGCGCTGCAGATTGAAGCCGCGCTCGTAGTACTCGACGGCCTTGTCCAAGTGCGGACGTTGCGCTTCGGACAGCCAGAGACGCTTGCGGATCGCGCCGGTGATTCCGAGCGTTTCGAGGTCGTTGGACGAGTCGGGGTTCAGGGTGCCGATGATTTCAAGCCCCTCTTCGAGTGCTTTGACCTCGGAAGGCTGCTTGCTCTTGTAGGTGGCGAGGGCAAGCTGCTGCGTGACGTACTCGGCGTCACTCTGACCGGCCGATTCGTCGCCCTCCGGCTTCTTGGTGATGATGGCCCGCGCGTCGCCGAACGCTTCGATCGCGGCCGCGAAGTCGCTGGCTTTCATGGCTGCCTTGCCCTTGGCGATCTCCTGCGCCAAGCCATCGCCCTTTTCCTCGATGACCGTGAGCATCTCGGCGTAGTCCTCTTCGGACATCACCGGCTCCTGCAGGCCCTTGAGGTACTCGTAGACCGGGCTGTCGCGGGTGGGCGTTTCTTTCAAGGTGCGGATCAGCTCGGCAAGCGCAGCGGATTTCTTCGTCGCTTCCTGGCTGCCGATGTCCTCGCCCAGGTGCCGGTAGACGAACGTCGTGATGTGCGACAGGTCGAAGTGAAACGCGGCCTGGTCCTCCTGCATGATGATCGTGGACAACGGTCTCAACGCGTGTCGCACGCCGAGCTCGTAGACCGCGTTGATGTTGCCTGTGGAGATGTCCGCGATGACCAAGTCGGCGCGCAGCAACATCTCGTACATGCGCGTGTCGATCATGCCGGAGTTGAGCATCTCGTCGCCGCGGACACACCGGAAGCCCTGGCTTTCGACCGCCGGCTGGATGACGGCCTTGTACGTCGCGTCCAGATCGAGCACGCGTGGTTTGTGGTCCTTGGTGTAGGCTGTCTTCTTTCCGAAGCCCATCACCACGAAACAGACCCGCTGCTGCACTGCGTCGTCGCTCATCGGAGTCCCCTCCCAGGCTGGCGGCAGTATACCCTTTAGCTTGTGGCGTTTGCCGCGGGCTGCATCGGCGTAGAAGCCCCAGGCTGCGCCCCGAGTATCTGGCGATGTTAGCCTGGGGCCGACGCCGATTCATGCACCAACGCCCTTTCGGAGTTATTGAAGATGAAGAGAATCCTGGTGACCGGCGCGCTCGGCCAGATCGGCTCCGAACTGGTGGCGGCTCTGCGCCGGCGACCGGAGGTCGAACTGGTCGTCGCTTCGGACATCAAGATGATGCGGCGGAGCACCGAGAGCGGCGCGGACACTGGAGTTGGTGCTTTTGAGTATCTGGACTGCACCAACCAACGCCGGATCGAGCAGGTCGTCACCAAGCACTGCATCGACACCATCTATCATCTCGCGGCCCTGCTTTCGGCGGTCGCCGAGGAGCGACCCCAGGTAGCCTGGGACGTCAACCTGGGCGGCCTCTATCGGGTGCTCGAAGTGGCGCGCCAGAACCGGTGTGCGGTCTTTTTTCCCAGTTCGATCGGGGTCTTCGGTCCGGGCACGCCGCGCGACCAGACGCCGCAGGACACGATCCAGAGGCCAACTACGATGTATGGCGTGACCAAGGTCGCGGGTGAGTTGGTCTGCGACTACTACCACTTCAGGTTCGGTATCGACACTCGCGGCCTGAGGTTTCCCGGGATCATCTCTCACGTCGCGGTGCCCGGCGGAGGTACGACCGACTACGCGGTCGAGATGTTCTACAATGCGGTTCGCAATCGACGCTACACGTGCTTTCTCGAGCCGGATACAAGGCTCGACATGATGTACATGCCGGACTCGATCAAGGCTGCGATCGAGGTGATGGAGGCTGATGCAGAACGCCTCGTCCATCGCAACGCGTTCAACGTGACCGCTATGAACTTCACCCCGGAAGAGCTGGCTACCGAGATCCGAGAGCACGTACCGAATTTCAGGATCGAATATCAGGTCGATCCGGTCCGGCAGGCCATCGCCGACAGCTGGCCGCACTCGATTGAAGACAGCGCCGCACGCAGCGAATGGGATTGGGACCCCGAGCATGATCTCGCCAGCATGACAAGAGACATGCTCGAGAATCTCGAACGGAAACTCCGCGTCCCCGGACCGGGCAGGCCTCGAGAACAAGGAGACTGACGGCGATGCCGAGCGATCGATTGCGTGAAGTTCTGGCCAATCAGCTGGCCGAGCTCGAAACCCAGGGACGAGCGAAGGGTGTCGAGACCGTGTTTACCAGGGTCATACCGGCCGGGGGAGGCCTGGGGCCGCGTTTCGAGCTGCAGGGAGAGGATGGCAAGCGCTTCCTGCGCATGAACTCGAACAGCTATCTGGGCATGTCGCTCAGGCCGGAGGTGATCGCGGCCGAGGAGGAGGCGACGCGCGCCTTCGGCACCGGCCCGGGAGCGGTCCGGTTCATCAGCGGGACCTATGACATTCACCTGCGGCTGGAACAGCGACTGGCCGAGTTTCACGGCCGCGAGAGCGCGATGCTGTTCAGCTCGGCCTATGCCGCGACCATGGGCACGCTGCCGCCGCTGTTGACGCCCGAGACCGCGGTGATCAGCGATGCGCTCAACCACAGTTGCATCATCAGCGCCATCCGCCTGGCACGGCCCAAAGAGAAGTACGTCTATCCGCACCTCGACATGGGCGAACTCGATGCGGCGCTCGCCAAGGCTTCGGAGAACTGCGCGCGGGCTGTGATCGTGACCGACGGGATCTTCAGCATGCGCGGCGACCATGCGCCGCTGGCCGAGATCGTAGCCCTGGCGCGCAGCCACGACGATGCTTTTGCCGAGAATGCCCTGGTTATAGTGGACGACTCTCACGGCGTCGGCGCCTTCGGCAAAACCGGGCGCGGCACCGAGGAGTACACGAACTGCGAAGGCGTCGATCTGCTGATCGCGACCCTGGGCAAGGCGCTCGGGGTCAATGGCGGCTACGTCGCCGGCAGCAGCCTGATCCAGCGCTTTCTGCGCGAGCAGGCAGCCTTCTACATCTACTCGAACCCGATTACCCCGGCGGAGGCGGCGGCCGCGCTGGCGGCGCTCGAGGTGCTCGACAGCCCGACCGGCAGGGAACTCCTCGAACATCTGCGTGCCATGACCCGGCGCTTCGAGATCGGTCTGGTGGAGCGCGGTTTCGAAACCATCCCCGGTGAGCACCCGGTGGTGCCGCTGATGGTGCGCGATACCGGCCGCACGTCCGCGCTGGTGGAGCATCTCCGGTCGAACGGCGTTCTGGCGACCGGCCTGAACTTTCCGGTGGTTCCCAAGGGCGACGAGGAGATCCGTTTTCAGATCTCCGCCGATCACACGCCCATCGACATCGACACCTGTCTCGAAGTCCTGAGCAGCTTTCTAGCAGGCCAGGGATAGCTCGCCCGCCACCAGCCTTCAGCTTCCGACGCCGAGAATGCCTGAATCTGTCGCTGCTCCGATAGAGGCTTTCATCGCGCCCCAAGAGGCCCGCATTGCTCTGACCCGGGAGGTCAGTCCTGCCTTCAACCGCTGTGAGCTGACCCACCTCGAGCGAGAACCGATCGACCTCGCCCTGGCTCGCCAACAGCATCGTGGCTACGAGTTGCGCTTGCAGGAGCTCGGTTGTCGACTGGAGAGGCTACCGGCCGAGCCGGATTTCCCGGATTCGGTGTTTGTCGAAGACGTGGCCGTGGTGTTGGACGAGATTGCCGTCATCACGCGACCGGGAGCGACTTCGAGGCGGGGTGAACGGTCTAGCGTCGCTCGGAAACTCGAGACCTACCGACCCCTGGCTCACATTCGAGCACCGGGGCTGCTGGACGGCGGCGACGTGCTCCAGGTCGCCAGGCATCTCTACGTAGGGCGCTCCGGTCGCACCAATACAGAGGGGATCGATCAGTTGCGCGAGCTTGTGGCGCCAAGCGACTACTCGGTGACGGCGGTTGAATTCGGCGGCTGCCTGCATCTCAAGTCAGCCGCGACCCGAGTGGCTCCCGAAACGCTGCTCATCAACCCGGACTGGGTGGACGCCGCGGCTTTTGACGGCGTCGAGGTGCTGACGATTGATCCCAAGGAACCCGCTGCGGCCAATGTTCTAGTGATCGATTCCCAGGCACTTGTGCCCGCGCAATACCCCCGGACCCGTGCACGGCTCGAGCGAGCGGGCCTCGACGTGCGCACGGTGGAGCTCTCGGAATTGATCAAGGCCGAGGCCGGCGTCACCTGCTGCAGCTTGGTTTTCCGCGCCGCCACGGCTTCCCCGGCATTCGAGCTGCTGACCCGGGAGCGGTGTCATCTCTGCGATGAGATGAAGGCTGTTCTCGACGCGGTACTGCCGGCGCTTGGTCTGCGCTACGAAACGGTAGACGTCGATCGCGATGCCGCATTGAGGGATCGCTTCGGAGACACGGTGCCGGTGTTGCGTCGGGACGGCAAGGTGGTTGCCAAAGTCCGAGTCGGTCGCCGGCAGCTGTTGCGGATTGCGCGACGGCGGCGATAGTCTTCGCGGATGACTGCCGGTAGCCGTTTGCGATTGACCACTGAGCGTCTCGAGCTGGTAGCCGGTGACGGCGAGCTGGGCCGCGCCGAGTTGGCCGGCACGGAGATTCTCGCGGCCCGTCTTGGAGCCCGAGTCCCGCCGGAATGGCCGCCGCCCCTCAACGACGGCGCCTCGATCACCTGGTTTGTCGAGTACGCGGAAGCCAATCCGGATGCGCTCGGATGGGTCCTGTGGTATTTCCTGCTGCGCGAGTCGAATGGTGATCTGCTCGCGATTGGCAATGGTGGATTCAAGGGCAAGCCCGATCCGAGTGGCTGCGTCGAAGTCGGCTACTCTGTCCTCGAGGCGCACCAGCGCAGAGGCTACGCGCCCGAGGCCGTGCGGGCACTGATC
>Ga0209980_10002042_pt1 | contig 11063 bp, 7 predicted proteins | sample CR02metaG_FD_183611 | JGI IMG/M metagenome (GOLD analysis project Ga0209980, IMG submission 183611) | Deep subsurface microbial communities from Mariana Trench to uncover new lineages of life (NeLLi) - CR02 metaG (SPAdes) (version 2) | ecosystem: Environmental > Aquatic > Marine > Ocean trench >... | reverse complement strand
ATGATATTGACACCGTGCTGACCAAGCGCAGGGCCGACGGGTGGAGACGGATTCGCCTGACCCGCTGGAACTTGCAGCTTTATGTAGCTGGCAACCTTCTTCGCCATTGTATCTTCCTCTCGAGTTCAAACGCCCCCGTACAGGCTCCTCGTACGATGTAGGCAATCACGCGCGCCTCGCGGCGTGTGATTGCCAAAAACTGTGTCTAACTCTTTTCGACTTGACCGAAGTCAAGTTCAACCGGGGTAGACCGGCCGAGAATTTGTACACCAACCTGAATTCTGCTTTTCTCGTAATTGACCTGTTCGACCACTCCTGAGAAGTCGTTGAACGGCCCGTCCGTAACGCGAACAACTTCACCTGGCTCGAACAGAACTTTCGGCCGCGGCTTGTCGACGCCTTCCTGAACGCGTTGCAGAATTCGGTCTGCTTCCTCTTCGGTAATCGGCGCCGGTCGATCGCTGGATCCACCAATAAAGCCAAGCACCTTGGGTACTTCTTTGACGAGATGCCAGGTCTCGTCATCCATTTCCATTTGCACCAGAACGTAGCCGGGGAAAAACTTGCGCTCGCTGCGCCGCTTACTTCCTTCTCGCATCTCAACCACTTCTTCAGTCGGAACCAGGATCTGACCGAACTTGTCCTGCAGTCCCAGTCGCTCAATACGCTCCTCAAGCCCGCTTTTGACGCGGTGTTCGAAGTTCGAATAGGCGTGCACGATGTACCAGCGTAAAGCCACTGCCGTTAATCCTCTAAATTCCGTTCATTATGTGAATTGTCCGTTAGCCGACCAATGTCCGGGTCAGCCAAAGCAAACCCGAATCAAGTATCCAGAAGAACAACATCATGACCAGCGTAAACACGAATACAGCGATCGCCGTCTGCGTCGTTTCCTGCCTGGTCGGCCAGATGACTTTGCGAATTTCAACGCGTGAGCCCTGAATAAAGTGCCAGAGTCGCTGACCCTGAACGCTTGTCATCGCAATGCCGATACCGGCAACTGTCCCGCCAAGCACCATGAGAACGCGAATCGCCTGAGCGATTTCCGCTTCATAGTAGTAATACGCGTACAGCCCGCCTACCAACGCAGCCGCTGCAATCAGCAGCTTGATGGTATCGAGCATGCTGCTCTGTGTTGTTTCTGTCTGTACACTCATTCCGTTTTACGAAGCTTAAATGGCAGGCCAGGAGGGAATCGAACCCCCAACCTGCGGTTTTGGAGACCGCTGCTCTGCCAATTGAGCTACTGGCCTAAATCTTTACTCGATAACCTTCGCCACAACACCGGCGCCGACGGTACGACCCCCTTCGCGAATAGCGAAGCGCAGGCCGTCTTCCATTGCGATCGGTGCAATCAGTTCTACAACCATCTGCACATTATCGCCCGGCATGACCATCTCAGTACCTTCCGGCAACTCAACCGCACCCGTTACATCCGTGGTACGGAAATAAAACTGCGGCCGATAGCCCTTGAAGAACGGCGTATGACGTCCACCCTCGTCCTTGGTCAGAATGTAAACCTCTGCCTCGAACTTCGTGTGCGGCGTAATCGATCCCGGCTTCGCCAGTACCTGACCGCGTTCAACGTCTTCACGCTTGGTACCGCGAAGCAGTACACCCACGTTGTCACCAGCCTCACCACGATCCAGAAGCTTACGGAACATCTCAACACCGGTGCAGGTCGTCTTCTCAGTATCCCTGATACCAACAATCGCCAGCTCATCACCCACATTGACAATACCGCGCTCGATCCGACCCGTTACCACCGTGCCACGACCCGAAATCGAGAACACGTCCTCTACCGGCATCAGGAAGTCACCGTCTATGGCGCGCTCCGGAATCGGTATGTAGCTGTCCATCTGCTCGACCAGCTTGAGGATCGACGGCACACCAATGTCGGACTCATCACCCTCGAACGCCTTCAGCGCCGATCCCGTAATGATCGGCGTGTCGTCGCCCGGAAACTCGTAGGTCGACAGAAGATCGCGAATCTCCATCTCAACCAGTTCCAGAAGCTCCTCGTCATCAACCTGATCCGCCTTGTTCATGTACACCACGATGTACGGCACGCCAACCTGGCGTGCCAGCAGGATGTGCTCACGTGTCTGTGGCATCGGGCCGTCTGCCGCTGATACAACCAGGATCGCACCGTCCATCTGCGCTGCACCCGTGATCATGTTCTTCACGTAATCCGCGTGTCCCGGACAGTCAACGTGAGCGTAGTGACGGTTTGCACTCTCGTACTCAACGTGCGCTGTCGCGATCGTGATACCTCGCTCGCGCTCTTCCGGGGCGTTGTCAATCTGGTCGTACGCCGATACCTCACCACCGTGCAACTCCGCCATTACTTTGGTCAGTGCTGCAGTCAGCGTGGTCTTGCCGTGGTCAACGTGACCAATCGTGCCGACGTTTATGTGCGGCTTATTTCTGATAAATTTCTCTTTAGACATTTCCCTATTCCCGTGCCTAAGCTGAAAACCGTTAAAAATACATTCGCGGCCAGGGCCGTTTATGCTCTATGGGTGCTCCTGCTATTTCTTAATTACCGTGTCCGCCACACTCTGTGGCACTACTGAATATTTCTCGAACTCCATCGAGTACACAGCACGGCCCTGGCTCATTGAACGCAGATCCGTGGCATAACCGAACATCTCAGCCAGCGGTACCTCGGCGCGAATGACTTTGCCCGCAGGCGTATCATCCATACCTTGTGGCAGACCGCGACGACGATTCAAGTCGCCCATCACGTCTCCCATGTTTACCTCAGGTGTCACCACCTCAACTTTCATGATCGGCTCAAGCAGCACCGGATCGGCATTGCCTGCACCGTCTCTGAAGGCCATTGAACCGGCAATCTTAAACGCCATTTCGCTTGAGTCAACATCATGATACGAGCCATCGTACAAAGTCACCCTGCAATCCTGCATCGGATAACCTGCGACGACACCGTTTTCCATCTGTTCCCGCACGCCTTTGTCCACGGCCGGAATATATTCTTTGGGCACCACTCCACCAACAATCCCGTTGACGAATTCGTACCCCGATCCTGGCGGAAGTGGTTCGATCTTCAGATACACATGGCCGTACTGACCACGTCCACCTGACTGTCGCACGAACTTACCTTCCTGCTCCACTGACTTACGTATTGTCTCACGGTACGCAACCTGCGGCTTGCCGACGTTTGCCTCGACATTGAATTCGCGTTTCATGCGGTCAACGATGATCTCGAGATGCAGTTCGCCCATTCCCGAAATGATCGTTTGCCCGGACTCTTCGTCCGTATGAACACGAAAAGAGGGGTCTTCCTTCGCGAGTTTTTGCAACGCGATACCCATCTTTTCCTGGTCCGGCTTCGTCTTCGGCTCGACCGCCACGGAAATGACCGGCTCCGGAAACTCCATACGTTCGAGCGTAATCCTGTTTTTAATATCGCACAGCGTGTCGCCAGTCGTTACATCCTTCAGGCCTACCGCCGCTGCAATATCACCGGCGCAGACTTCCTTGATCTCTTTGCGATCATTCGAGTGCATCTGCAAAATACGTCCGATGCGCTCTTTCTTGCCTTTCACCGGATTGTAAATTGTGTCGCCGGAATACAAGACGCCGGAGTACACACGGAAATACGTCAGATTGCCAACAAATGGATCTGTCGCGATCTTAAACGCCAGTCCTGCGAACGGTTCACTGTCATCGGCGTGACGCTCGCCTACCGTGCCATCTTCATTGATGCCCTTGATAGCCGGAACATCGACAGGTGACGGCAAGTACTCGATAACTGCATCGAGCAGGGCCTGAACACCCTTGTTCTTAAATGCTGCGCCGCACGTCACGACGACGATCTCCCCACGCAAGGTGCGAGCGCGAAGCCCTCTGCGAATGTCGTTTACCGACAACTCACGATCTCCGAGAAACTTGTCCAGCAGCTCCTCGTCCGCTTCGGCCGCAGCCTCGATCATTTTCTCACGCCACGCTTCGGCTTCAGCTCTCAGCTCGGCAGGAATTTCACGAGCCTCATAGGTCACGCCTAAGTTGCTCTCGTCCCAGTACAATGCCTGCATCCGTACCAGATCGATGACGCCTTTGAATTTATCTTCCGCGCCGATCGGCAACTGAATCGGTACCGGATTTGCGCCCAGCCGTTCAATAACCTGGTCGACCACTCGCAGATAATCAGCGCCGGCGCGATCCATCTTGTTGACAAAGATCAGGCGCGGCACACCGTACCTATCGCCCTGCCGCCAGACCGTTTCGGTCTGCGGCTCAACGCCGCCAACTGAGCAAAGTATCGTTACTGCACCGTCAAGCACACGTAAAGAACGCTCGACCTCAATGGTGAAATCCACGTGCCCCGGCGTATCGATGATATTGATCCGGTGCTCATCGTACTGCTTGTCCATGCCCTGCCAGAAGCAAGTCGTTGCTGCCGACGTGATCGTTATGCCGCGCTCCTGCTCCTGTTCCATCCAGTCCATTACGGCTGCTCCGTGATGGACTTCGCCTATCTTGTGCGAAACGCCTGTGTAGAACAGAACACGTTCCGTCGTGGTCGTCTTGCCCGCATCAATATGGGCCATGATGCCAATATTGCGGTAACGCTCGATAGGGGTTGTGCGAGCCACGGCAAAACACTTACCAACGGTAGTGCGAGAACGCCTTGTTGGCTTCCGCCATACGGTGCGTGTCTTCTTTCTTCTTGACAGCCGTACCGCGATTCTCAGCAGCATCGAGTAACTCGTGTGCAAGACGATGCGCCATCGACTTCTCGCCGCGCTTGCGCGCCGCGTCGATTACCCAACGCATAGCAAGTGTCTGACGACGGGCCGGACGTACTTCGACCGGTACCTGGTAGGTAGCACCACCAACGCGACGTGACTTCACCTCGACAACGGGCTTGACGTTTTCAAGCGCCGTTTCGAGAAGTTCAAGCGCTTTTTCGCCCGTCTGTGTCTCGCGATCGGATATGCGATCCAGCGCACCGTAGATGATGCGCTCTGCAACGGACTTCTTACCGTCATTCATGATCATATTCATGAACTTCGCGAGCAGGTCACTACCGTACATGGGATCGGGCAGAATCGTGCGCTTCGGGGCCTGTGTTCTTCTGGACATTGTCTGCTATCTCAACTTCATGACTTCGGCCGTTTCGTACCATATTTGGAACGACCCTGTCGTCGATCGGAAACGCCAGCGCAATCGAGCGTGCCGCGGATTGTGTGGTAACGAACACCGGGCAGATCCTTTACACGACCGCCACGAATCAGCACAACACTATGTTCCTGCAGGTTGTGGCCTTCTCCGCCGATATAGCTAGTGACTTCAAATCCGTTCGTCAAACGCACGCGAGCGACCTTCCGCATCGCCGAGTTCGGCTTCTTCGGTGTGGTGGTGTAAACACGCGTGCAAACGCCACGCTTCTGCGGGCTGGCCTCGAGCGCTGGTACCGTGCTTTTGGCACGCTTTACAGCACGTGGCTTGCGCACTAATTGATTCACTGTCGCCATGGGCCTTCACTCTACTCTTGCTGAAAAAATCAGGGCCCGCCTCGGCGAGCTCTGAATAGAACAGGGCCCGCCTTATGGCGAGCCCTATGGTTAAGGGCGGGCATTTTAGTGATGCCTGCGAGTCAGTGTCAAGCAACCATCGATTACGGCCCGCCACGACCGCTAAGTCATTGTTTCTATTAAGCGGTTGTTGTTTCCTCGCTGCCTTCCGGAGCAGCATCCGATTCACCTGCCGCAACTTCGTTGCCCACCGGCTCGGTATCGACCGCAGACTCGAGATCAGCTACAACCTCAACATCAGCCGGCGCGTCGATATCTGCTGGCCCATCTGCGACCAGCGCTTCTTCAGCCGCCGCTTCTTCAGCCGCCGCTTCGGCAGCAATTACAAGTGATTCCTCAAGCTCCTTCAGCTGATCCGCAAGATCCTGCTCGCGCGTGCGTCGACGCTCGGCGTGATGTGCGAAACCAGTACCTGCCGGAATCAGGCGACCAACGATGACGTTCTCTTTCAGGCCGCGCAAGTCGTCGCGCAATCCGCGGACAGCCGCTTCGGTCAACACGCGTGTGGTTTCCTGGAACGACGCCGCGGAGATGAACGATTGCGTAGCCAGAGAGGCCTTCGTAATACCGAGCAGAACCGGTTCAATGGTCAAGGGTTCTTTACCCTGAGCCAGTAGCTTTTCTTCAACTTCAAAGAAGCGTGCCTTGTCGATCTGCTCAGCGCGCAGGAAATTACTGTCGCCCGGCTTCACAACATGCACCTTGCGGAGCATCTGGCGAATAATTACTTCGATATGCTTATCGTTAATCTTTACGCCCTGCAGACGGTAAACGTCCTGGATTTCCTTAACGAGGTAGTTCGCCAGGTTCTCGACACCGCGCAAACGCAATATGTCGTGCGGGTTTGGTTCGCCGTCAGCGATGATTTCGCCTCTTGCGACCTGCTCGCCCTCAAACACGTTGAGGTGCCGCCACTTCGGAATCAACTCTTCATAAACTTCCGTCTCGCCCGTAATCACGAGACGACGCTTACCCTTTGTTTCCTTACCGAAGCTCACCGTTCCGGTGTGCTCCGCCATGATCGCCGGCTCTTTCGGCTTACGAGCTTCGAACAAGTCGGCAACGCGTGGCAGACCACCGGTAATATCGCGAGTCTTCGAAGACTCTTGTGGGATACGGGCAATAACGTCACCAACGGAAACGCTGGCACCGTCGGCCATCGAGATAATAGCGCCGACAGGCAATGCGTAAACCGCGGGAATATCGGTTTTGGCAAAGCAAATATCCTTGCCGTCGTCATCAACCAGTTTCGCGACCGGACGCAGGTCCTTACCAGAACCAGTGCGACTCTTCGGATCAAGAACGACAATACTTGTCAGACCGGTGGATTCGTCGACTTGCTCGGAAATGGTGATACCGTCGAGGAAGTCTTCGAATTTGATTCTGCCCTCCACCTCAGACACAACAGGGTGTGTATGCGGATCCCAGGTCGCAAGAATCTGACCTTGCGTTACGTCAACACCGTCTTCGATCGTGATCGTTGCACCGTACGGTACTTTATAACGTTCACGTTCCTGGCCCTGCTCATTGATCACAATGATTTCACCGGAGCGAGATACAGCAACGAGGTAACCCTTGTGATGTGCAACCGTCTTAATGTTACGCAGACGTGCGACACCGTTGGACTTGATCTCAATTTTATTGATCGCGGCAGAACGAGATGCCGCACCGCCGATGTGAAAGGTACGCATCGTCAGCTGTGTGCCCGGCTCACCGATCGATTGCGCCGCTATTACGCCGACAGCCTCGCCGATGTTAATGCGATTTCCGCGAGCAAGGTCACGACCGTAACATTGCGCACAGACGCCGGAGCGAATCTCACAGGTAATCGGCGAGCGAACCATTAAATGGTCAATCGACATATCATCGAGATGCTGTACTGTCGCTTCGTCGAGCATCGTGCCCGCATCGTAAGCAACTTTGTCGCTTCCCGGAATCAATACCGGCTCAGCCAGTACACGTCCGAGTACGCGATCGCGCAGCTGCTCGACTATGTCACCACCTTCAACGATCGGCGCCATGGACACACCGTTGCGGGTTTCGCAATCGTCTTCTGTTACAACAAGGTCCTGTGCAACGTCAACGAGACGGCGCGTCAGGTAACCTGAGTTAGCAGTCTTCAAAGCCGTATCGGCCAGACCTTTGCGAGCACCGTGGGTCGAGATAAAGTACTGCAGTACATCAAGACCTTCGCGGAAGTTAGCGGTAATAGGCGTTTCAATGATCGATCCATCCGGTTTCGCCATCAGGCCACGCATACCGGCGAGCTGGCGAATCTGGGCGGCAGAACCACGAGCCCCTGAGTCAGCCATCATGTAAATCGAATTGAATGACTCCTGCTCGACCATCTTGCCCTCAGCATTCTTAACCGTTTCGGTCCCCAGCTTGTCCATCATTGCTTTCGCCACCTGGTCATTGGTGCGCGACCAGATATCAACAACCTTGTTGTAGCGTTCGCCATCGGTTACGAGGCCCGAACCGTACTGATCCTGAATCTCCTTAACTTCGGCTTCTGCAACTGCAAGAATCTCATCCTTGTTTTCAGGCACAACCATGTCATTAATGCCGATCGAGATACCGGCCTTCGTCGCGTGACGGAAGCCCGTGTACATCAGCCGATCAGCAAATATGACGGTCTCCTTCAGGCCCAGCTGGCGATAGCAGACGTTGATGACATTGGAAATCGCCTTCTTCGTCATCGATCTGTTGATGTGAACGAACTCTATGCCCTTCGGCAGAATTCCCGAGAGCAACGCACGACCAACTGTAGTGTCGACAATCTTGGTTACTTCAACCGACTCACCGACTTCGTTCGACTCATGGATCGTCACGCGAATCTTCACCTGCGCCTGCAACTCGGCGGCGCCAGCTTCGTATGCACGAAGTGCCTCATCGAGGTTCGCCAGTATCATACCCTCGCCCTTCGCGTTCACTTTCGTGCGTGTCATGTAATACAGACCGAGTACGACGTCCTGCGACGGTACGATGATCGGATCACCGTTGGCGGGCGACAAAATATTGTTTGTCGACATCATCAGAGCACGTGCTTCAATTTGCGCTTCGATCGACAACGGCACATGCACTGCCATCTGGTCACCGTCGAAATCAGCGTTAAATGCCGTACAAACGAGCGGATGCAGCTGGATAGCCTTACCTTCAATCAATATCGGCTCAAATGCCTGAATTCCTAGTCGATGAAGAGTCGGTGCGCGGTTCAACATCACGGGATGCTCACGAATAACCTCTTCGAGAATATCCCAGACTTCTGCGCCTTCACGCTCAACAAGCCGCTTCGCTGCCTTGATCGTTGTCGCTTCCCCACGTAGCTGCAGCTTCGAGAAAATGAATGGCTTAAACAGCTCAAGCGCCATCTTCTTCGGCAAACCGCACTGATGTAGTTTCAGTGTCGGGCCGACAACAATTACCGAACGGCCAGAGTAGTCAACGCGTTTGCCGAGGAGATTCTGGCGGAAGCGGCCTTGCTTGCCCTTGATCATGTCTGCGAGTGACTTCAGCGGTCGTTTGTTGGTCCCCGTAATTGCACGGCCACGACGGCCGTTATCGAGCAGCGCGTCTACTGATTCCTGCAGCATGCGCTTTTCGTTGCGAACAATAATATCTGGAGCGTTCAGCTCCAGCAGGCGCCGCAGACGATTGTTACGGTTGATAACGCGACGGTACAGATCGTTAAGATCTGAAGTCGCGAAACGACCGCCATCCAGCGGCACCAGCGGACGCAAGTCCGGCGGCAGTACTGGTAGAACGGTCAGAACCATCCACTCCGGCTTGTTACCCGACTCGATGAACGACTCGATGAGCTTAAGTCGCTTCGACAGGCGCTTGATCTTGGTCTCGGAACGCGTTGCGTCCATGTCATCGCGAACCTTCAGGATTTCGCGCTGCAGATCGATGGTCATGAGCATTTCGCGGACTGCTTCGGCGCCCATTCGGGCATCGAATTCGTCACCGTACTGCTCCAGGGCGTCGAGATACATTTCGTCGGTCATCAGCTGACCACGCTCGAGCTCGGTCATCCCCGGCTCAACGACGACGAACGCCTCGAAATACAAGACACGCTCAATCTCACGCAGCGTCATGTCGAGCATGAGCCCAATACGCGATGGCAGTGATTTCAAGAACCAGATATGCGCAACCGGGCTCGCCAGGTCAACATGCGCCATGCGCTCACGACGAACCTTGGTCTGTGTAACTTCAACGCCACATTTCTCACAAACGACGCCGCGATGCTTCAGTCGCTTGTACTTACCGCACAGGCACTCGTAATCCTTGATCGGGCCAAAAATCTTGGCACAAAACAGGCCATCGCGCTCCGGCTTGAAGGTGCGGTAATTGATCGTTTCCGGCTTTTTGACTTCACCGAAAGACCACGACCGGATCATGTCCGGCGACGCCAGACCGATGCGAATCGCATCGAAGTCATCAATCGGGTTTTGGTATTTGAAAAGCTTAAGCAGATCTTTCATTAGTCTGTCTCCAGCTCAATGTTGATGGCCAGAGATCGAATCTCCTTGACTAACACATTGAATGATTCCGGCATTCCAGCATCCATGTAATGCTCACCGTCCACGATGTTCTTGTACATCTTGGTGCGTCCCTGGACGTCGTCCGATTTCACCGTCAGCATCTCCTGCAACGTATAGGCGGCGCCGTAGGCTTCGAGCGCCCAGACCTCCATCTCACCGAAACGCTGGCCACCGAACTGCGCCTTACCCCCCAGCGGCTGCTGCGTAACTAGGCTGTACGGTCCCGTCGAGCGTGCGTGCATCTTGTCGTCAACCAGGTGATTCAGCTTCAACATGTACATGTAGCCGACCGTGATTTCGCGATCGAATTTTTCACCTGTGCGACCGTCCCAAAGAGTCGATTGACCCGAAACGTCGAGATCTGCGAGCTCAAGGAGGCCCTTGATCTCTGCCTCGGATGCACCGTCAAAGACTGGCGTTGCCGTCGGGACACCATTGGTCAGGTTGCTCGCGAGTTCTAGCACTTCTTCGTCGCTGAACGACTTGATGTCTTCCACTTGACCACCGGTCTTGTTGTAGATGGCATCGAGGAACTGACGCAGCTTCGTTATCGACTCCTGTGCTTTGAGCATTTGGTCGATCTTCCGGCCGACACCTTTTGCGGCCCAGCCGAGATGAGTCTCGAGCACCTGTCCGACGTTCATTCGTGACGGAACGCCCAGAGGATTGAGTACGATGTCGATGGTGGTGCCGTCTTCAAGGTAGGGCATGTCTTCGACCGGAACGATCGTAGAAATGACGCCCTTGTTACCGTGGCGCCCGGCCATTTTGTCACCGGGCTGTATGCGACGCTTAACGGCCAGGTAAACCTTGACCATCTTGAGCACACCGGGTGCCAGATCATCGCCGGCCGTGATTTTGTTTTTCTTCACGTCGAATCGATGATTAAAATCCTCGCGCTGCGACTTGAGGCGTTCGAACGCCTTCTGCAATTGCTCATTCGCGCCGTCATTTTTCA
>Ga0209980_10002041_pt1 | contig 11064 bp, 13 predicted proteins | sample CR02metaG_FD_183611 | JGI IMG/M metagenome (GOLD analysis project Ga0209980, IMG submission 183611) | Deep subsurface microbial communities from Mariana Trench to uncover new lineages of life (NeLLi) - CR02 metaG (SPAdes) (version 2) | ecosystem: Environmental > Aquatic > Marine > Ocean trench... | reverse complement strand
CGCACAACTAAGGTCGCTGATATAGTCATCGACGCTATTCAGCGATATGTTGATGCGAGCCTGCGCCTTGTTGCTGTATCCCAGGTCGCTCATTCGCAGTGAGGTGCCAAACGGCTGGTAAAAAGTATCTTTGTCGAAACTCGGCATTAGCGAGTCGTCCGTGCCGAAAAATGACTTGCAAAGTGCCGGTGAAGCGCCGAACAGGTACAGGGCCAGCCAACCCAGCCGGCGAAAGTTGCGCACCATCCCGAAATACGCGTGAGAACGAAAATCGTTTTCGTCCTGCGAGGATTCTTCGAGGTCCTGGTAGACAGGCCAGAATGCACGTGGCAGCGAGTAATTGAAGTGTACGCCCGCAATTGCCTGCATCTTGCGACCGTAGCGGTAGCTCAGGCCGTTCCGGTAAACCGTTTTCATCCGGCCAACATTTGAACTTCCGTATTGCGCGAGCGGAATGCCACTGTCATCAGACATCAGGCATGGCATGCTGGTCGTCCACAAGAGCTCATCGCCGATGCGTTCGTAAGTAAACTGGTGGATCTCACAGAGAACCCGCAAAGTTTCCCAGGTATTCGCGTATGCAGGCGTCACGAATTCGAGTAACGCCTCTGAGAAATCTGTTGTTATGAAGCGATTGGTCAGGGCTGAGCCAAGGGCAATCGGGTGCGGCTGATCTGACAGCTTGCCGTCTCTGCCCACGCGCAATGATTCCTTTTCAACGCCTTTAAGACCGCCGGACAAAACCTCGGGGGGTGCTGCGCTGGCCAGCCGCGCTATACGTTCTTCAATTATCCTGCTCAATCCAGGCTGTCTCCGGCTATAGCTGAACACTAACGGCCCAAGCAGGACTATACAGGCGACCCTTAGACGTGCCAACGGCGCAATTTTCGGCGGCAAAACCTGATGGCTTATTGTTCTGTTAGTCTGTGGCTGGCCGGTAATTGGTCTATCATGAGACAGCCGCAACGAACGGCATGACGACATGGCCCCAGTCTTCCGACAATTCCTGCCCGCGCTTTCTTTAGCCTGCGTTTTGATGCTGGTCAGCGATCCTGCCCACGCGCTACGCTGCGGCAGCCGGCTCGTCAAAGACGGGATGCACGAATCACGAGTCATCCAGTTATGTGGCGAGCCGGTCTCGAGGCGCCACCTGGGCTACGTGCTGCGACCCTACATACTCAAACGACCTGCAGGCATCCTCGGGACACACTACACAAGGCATGTTTACAGCGGCTTTCATGAGGAGCTTCTCGTTACTGAGCTGGTGTTCAACTTCGGACCGCGGAAATTGATGCGTGTCCTGAGATTTGAAGGTGGCCAGCTAACATTAATCCGCACTGCGGGCTACGGCTATCACGAAAAAAATCGCTGACTGTTGGTTTACTGCGGACTCATTCACAATCCTGATCCCTCGAAAAGACTATTGTTTGCCAGGCGCCCCTGCACAACACCTCGCACGGAGAAAATTGATCGATGAATGACGCGCACAAGAGAAGGATTCGCGACGCCGATGCCGAACCGGCCACATTGATCAGTGAGGGCTGTCATATCAAGGGTGTTGTTACCGGCAGAGGAAATTTCATGATAAGCGGTGAAGTCGAGGGCGACTGTGACATTGAGGGCACCGTCACCCTGGCGAAGAACGGTCTCTGGCGTGGCACGATAAAGGCGGATTCGGTCATCGTAGCCGGGACCATCGAGGGCGAAATCGACGCGTCAGGCCGGGTCGAGATCAATAATACGGCCAGGATCTCGGGGACAGTTTCCGGTGATTCGATTGCAGTTGCGGAAGGCGCAATCGTCGAAGGCGTGATGCGGACTACACGGTCAGAGAAATCAACGGAATTTGTTGAAAAGCGTCGGACGGAAGACGGAAAATAGGGGTCGGGCCGAGGTTTTCGACCCCTGTTTTCATTGGCAAGTGGCGCGGTATCAGCTGATTATGTTATGACTCACAGACCGGCAAACGAGCCCCCGGGGTCACAAACCCGTGCAAACCAGAGGCGCCAGGGGCACCGCCACGTGGTCGCTGGCGCCACCCTAACCATTATCGATCAAAAAACAGGCGAAGTGCTAAACTACGCGGGTCAGGACAAAAACGCATGTTCCGCATGGCCCGGGTACACCGCGAGGCTTACGCAGAACTGGTCGAAAAATAAAAAATGGCGACTGACGGCCATGTTGGCAGGCCCGATTATTGAATCTGCCGGCGCCGTCCGAGTCTGTATAAAGAGATGACCGGCAGAATTCTACCCAGATATGTGATCCTCGTGTCGACCCTGACGCTGGTCGTTATCGGCATCATGTTGTCCATTTTCTACGGCCAGTACCGCTGGCTTGCCAGCGGCATCGTATCCAGCAGCGTTGAGCAGCACGAGATCAGCTTGAGTGCCAGCTTCGAACGACAGGCCAGGGGACAGCTGCATCGCATAGCGGACTCCTTGTCCACGACGGACAACGATGATTATGGGACGCAACTTCTGGTGCTAAGCCGGGCCATTGCGGGCAGTGACAACCTGGTTGGTCTGAGATACGTACAGTCCGGCGGGATTAATGTGCAATCCGGCGAGCCCGTTGATGACCCTGTAGCCGACGGCCAGGTCTTGCGCGCGGACCATCTGTACATGAGATACGCCGTTCTGCGCGATGAGGTCGAAATGGGTACTTTGCTTAGTGGATACACACTGGCAAACCTCTCTCAGGAATTGCAGGCATTCGAACAACGGTTGGTACAACAGGGCGCGCAGCGTCGACTGGACAGCCTGTTTTGGGTCGGCGGCGGCACCCTCGTTATGCTCGGACTCTGCGGTATTGTCATATGGCTGATTGCCAAAACACAGGCTGAGCGCATTCGCGAATTGAAGGTACAGGCTCAAAAACTGAGCGAATCGGATTTCGGTGAACCTCTGCAGGTTCTCCATGGTGACGAACTCGGCGATCTCGCTGAAGTCTTCAACGATATGCGTGACAAGCTGCGGCGCACGACGATTTCGAGGGATTACGTCGACAGTGTTTTGTCCAGCATGAACGAAGCGATCATCGTTACCTCCGCGGACGGCACGATTACGCGCATTAACGAGGCAACATCTCGCCTGCTCGACTACACGGCCGATGAACTCGTCGGTCAAAACGTGGACATTATCGTCGACCGGAGAAAAGGGCGGCCACTCGAACCGGATTCAGGTTCAGGCATACCACGCGAGGCATTTCTGCTGACGAAATCGGGCGAGCCAATGCCCATTTCATATACGAGCTCATCTATTTGTAATGATGATGGGTTGCCCGGCGATCGTATTTATGCCGCCCAGAATATTACTGAGCGGCGAAAAGCAGAAAGAAGAATTCGCTACCTGGCAAGAATCGATGCGCTGACCAAAATACCGAACCGCATGCAGTTCCAGCACTTGTTGCAACGAGCGATAGCGAGAGCCCGCCGGTCAAACCAGGGCTTGTGCCTGTTCTACATCGATGTGGATAAATTCAAGGACATTAATGATACCTTCGGCCACCTGGCCGGCGATACCACACTGGAGACGGTGGCAGAACGTCTGACATCGGCGTTGCCACGTGATGCGGTCATTGGCCGGCTCGCCGGAGACGAGTTTGCGGTCATCGTGAATAAACTTGGCGCTGACGACGACACCAGGCCGACCCTGGACGAACTTGCTCAAACGGTACTCGACCGCCTGGCAGACCCGTTCTTTGTGCAGGGAAATGAAGTCTTTATGACAGCCAGCATGGGTATTGCTTTTTACCCGTCAGATGCGCGCAATGTCATTGACATTATTCGCAATGCCGATGCCGCACTTTACCATTCGAAAAAGAACGGTGGCAACGTTTTCTCCTACTACCGGCCTGAGATGAACGAGGCGGCGGTTGAACGCCTGATGACCAAGAGCAAGCTCAAGCGCGCGTTCGAACGCAACGAACTCCTGGTCCACTACCAGCCGAAGTACGACATAGAAACCGGCAAGGTGATCGGCGCCGAGGCCCTGGTGCGATGGGAAATGCCGGATCGCGGGATAGTTATGCCCGCAGAATTCATCCCCATTGCGGAGGAATCGAACCTGATAATCGAGATCGGCGAATGGGTTCTCGACCGGGTTTGTGATGATTTTCGACAATGGCAGCGTTCAGTCTCGCCAGCCCGTATTTCCGTCAACTTGTCACTCAAGCAGTTGAAGCAACCGAACTTCATCGACCGCATCAGCTCAATATTGCGAAGTTACGAGGTCTCACCGACATCGCTTGAACTGGAAATCACCGAAACTACGCTGATGGAAAATCCGGAACGTACTATAAAATTGCTGGACGAACTTTACTCGCTCGGACTGCATCTCGCGATTGACGATTTCGGCACTGGCTATTCATCGCTGAGCGCTTTGCAACAATTCCCGATCAGCACCTTGAAAATCGATAAATCGTTTGTTCGTCACGTAGCCACGAGTGCGGATGATGCGACGATTGTCGGGACCATCATTCACATGGGCAGGGCCCTTAAAATGGATGTCGTTGCCGAGGGAGTCGAAACCGAAGAGCAACTGAATTTCCTGCAACAGATGGATTGTAATTACGTGCAGGGACTCCTGTTCGGCGAACCGATGAGTTCAGACAATTACCTGGAATTGTTGCTGTCGCAGGTGGCCGGCACCGACGAGCATCGTGCCTTGTTTGCATGAACCTCGCAAATCTTCGTTAATTGGCTGTTTTTTCAACCAGTTAATCGACGCCTTCACTAGTTGGTTGCGACATGATTAAATATCGCCACACCAATGGCGATGGGTTGCCGGTTAGCGGTATGCCTCAGGAACCCTCAACTTAAATCAGGATAATGAAAACTTTCATCAAATTTATTTGCAGTGTCTCCGTATTGTTCAGCATGCAGTCGGCATTCGCCTGTGAATATCCGGATCGGGTAATGATTCCGAACGGTACGATAGCAACCAAGGAAGATATGCTCGAGGGTCAGCGCGGCGTAAAGAAATTTGTCGCCGCGATGGAAGTATATCTTGAGTGCATTATTGACGAAGAGAAAATGACCCGGGCCGTTTTGGAAGATCTCCTCCCGGATGACGAGCAACAACGCGAAGACCTGCTTAACAAGAAATACAATGCAGCAGTTGATGAAATGGAGAGACTTGCCGCCCAGTTCAATGTCGAGGTCCAGGCTTACAAAGCCAAGGAAAGTTCCTAAGCACCACCACGTTCGTCATAAAGAGCCGATTTCTTTTTTCAGGTCGAAGCGACTCTCCGTGATAATGCGCTCGAGCACCTGGATGCGTTCCTCCAGTACTTCAATTTTTGCGAGCGTATCCTCCAGTTCCTCGTTGGCTTCAGGTTCCTTCTTGCGCTGCTTGAGATAGGTCTGGACGATGTTGGCGCACATCACCATGGCGACAATAAGAAGAACAAAAACTAGCGTGCTGTTCATTTATTTTCCCTTAATCTAGGTGGCAGCCCTGGTTTAAAGTTTTCTGAATTCCTGGTCGAGATTGAATCTCGACGACGTTACGTATCGCTCCAGGCGTGCCAGCCGGCTGTCCATGGACTGATACCTTCGCCTGACATCACCGAGCGTTTGCCGCGGTGCCGATCGAAGCGCCTTGCGGAATTCCGGGTCGTAGGTGGGCTCTCGATCGCCGCGCGGGGCTGCCGGCACCAGGAATACCGTGCCGAAGTAAGCAACCAGCGTTACCGGCATGGCCATGAAGAGTGCAACAACCGCCAGCACCCGGGTCATCTTCAGATTGAAGCCAAAATAGTCGGCCAGGCCAGCGCATACGCCACCGCAGACTGCACGATCGCGGCTGCGATAAAACTTGCGGCGTGCGATCGAATCGTAACCGCTCACGAATGGCTCCAGTAGTCGTCTCTCGACTGGCGACGCCAGAATTCGTACTCCTGGTGCCTGCCGGAATAAATCAGTGGCTTTTCCCTGAACAGCAGAACTACCCCAAGGTAGACCAATACGGTGACCCAGAAGAATAGCAGCAGGCAGATAACCGTGATGATGCGCACGGTTGCGGTTCGAAAGTTGCCGAATTCCGCGATTCCTGCGCAGACTCCGAATATCCACCCGTTTTCCCGATCACGGTATAGCCCTCGCAATGGGCCGCGATTCAGATTCCAGGTGCCTTTACTCATATTTTTCTCCTCCAGTCCGGCAGGTCGCTGTCCAGTATTTCCTCGAGGGACTCGAGTCGCTCTTCCAGGCGTTGAGCCAGAAGCCACATATCCTCCAGCATCTTTTCGTCACCACCCGATATTTCCCGTGACTGTTTCCACTTGGTAATGAAGTGCAGGACGATAAACAGGGGCGCGGGAACCGCGATAAATACTATGACCGCTATCGTTAGTAATTCGCTCACGATGAGTTCCGGTTATTTGGCCTTTGCGACAGCATCTGCGCCACCCGAAACGCGCTTCTTCAGGGCGTCGAGTTCCCTCGCAACAGATTCCTCTGCTTCCAGGCCGGCAAATTCATGATTGAGATCTTTCGGCAATCCCAGGTCGTAGGCTTCGATTCGCCCTTCGACGTCGTCAATGCGACGCGTGTACTGCTCGAAACGGACCATTGCATCCTCAATCTTGTAATCGTGGATTTTCCTCCTGGCCGCAAGCCGGCTATTCGCCGTCTTATGACGTGCAAGCAATGACTTCTGCCTGGCTTTCGCATCCAGCAACTTCTGTTCCAAACGCGAGATGTCTTCGTTGAGTTTCGCCAGGCCTTCGTCGATGATCGCATAATCTGTCTTCAGCACTTCTGATGCCGCTGACGCTCTCGATTTCTCGATCAGTGCTGCCCTGGCAAGATCCTCACGGTCCTTGCGAAGCGCGAGCTCGGCTTTCGAGTCCCAGTCGTTTTGCTCGCGCTCCAGGTGCCCAAGCTTCCGATTCAGGTCTTTCTTGTCGGCAATCGAGCGGGCCGCCGCCGAGCGGACCTCGACCAGCGTGTCTTCCATTTCCTGGATCATCAGTCGCACAATTTTCTCGGGATCTTCGGCCTTATCGAGAATTGCGTTGATATTCGAGTTCACGATGTCGCTGAATCTCGTGAATATGCCCATTGGTTTGTCCTCTTTTAGGTAACAGTTCAGTTACTTTAAGTGCAGTATCCGTGCCAGTCTTTAAGGCCTGGCTCAAGCGACTGTTTTTTAAGTGATAAAGGCCGGTAATCAAGAGTCTAACTGAAATCCGGATTTGGTGAATTACGCTATTTATTTGCGAAAAGCACGAATTTCTGGTTTATTTAGCTGATGTCTGGCGAAGGTCCCGTCCAACCCATCATCGGAGAGGCACCCGCCTTTCTCGAAATGCTGGAGCATGTGTCGCGAGCGGCCCCGCTCAGCAAGCCATTACTGGTCGTCGGCGAGCGCGGCACTGGCAAGGAACTGATTGCATCACGCCTGCATTTCCTGTCCATGCGGTGGGAGCAGCCGCTGGTAAAGGTCAATTGCGCTGCACTGACAGAGTCCATTCTCGAGTCCGAATTGTTCGGACACGAGGCAGGGGCCTTTACCGGCGCGATCAGGGCGCACATCGGTCACTTCGAGCGAGCCGACAGAGGCACGCTGGTCCTTGATGAATTGGCGAGCATATCCCTGCGCACGCAGGAGAAAATTCTGCGGATAATTGAATATGGGGAGCTGCAGCGGGTTGGCGGCAGTGACACCATTTCCGTTGACATTCGCATTGTCGGATCAACGAACGCGGATCTGCAGGCATTGGTTGCCGCCGGACGATTTCGCGTGGACCTGCTGGACCGGCTTGCATTCGACGTCGTCACCATACCGCCGTTACGTGAGCGCCTGGAGGATATTCTGCCGCTGGCCTACGCGTTTGCCCTGAATATGGCCAGCGAATTGAAGTACCAGTACTTTCCCGGCTTCGGGGCGCGGGCCTCCTCGGCACTGTTGCGCCATGACTGGCCTGGAAACGTTCGTGAGTTGAAGAACGCCGTTGAGCGATCTGTCTATCGTTCCGCGGAACCGGGCAAACAGGTCACCAGTATCGCTTTTGATCCTTTCGATTCGCCGTTTCGATTGCGCGAAACGGCAATTGTGAAAAGTTCAACGAAAGAAAAGTCTGTCATACGAAGCACGCCGATTTTGCCGACCGATATTAATACGCGGGTACAGGAACTCGAGATAGAGTTGCTGAAAGCCGGGCTCGAGAAAGCGCGATTCAACCAACGGCTTGCTGCAGACTTGCTGGGCCTCAGCTATCACCAGCTTAGGGGCAAAATAAGGAAATACTCGCTGGATATCAGGAAAGCGGAAGTCGGTTAGCTGTCATCCCTGTAGCGGCGCATGTAGATCGCCGCGGCAGTGAAGAGACCGCACACGATCAGGCCCAGCCACAATCCCGGGTTAGTAAGGAAACCACCTAAATCCATCAATCCCAGCAGGCTCAATTGGGCGTCGGCAAGAAGCGCGAAACCATCGCCCTCTTCGAAAAGGCGTTCCATTGTGCCGGGATTGATAAACAGCGGCATCTTGATGGAGCGCACGAAGAACGCCTCAGCAAAGACCGCGGTGTCAAAAAGCATATTCTCGAGCATCGGCAATATGGCGATCGGCAGAAATGCGGTAAGAAACGGTGAGCGTTTCGTGAAAGCAGAGACAAACAGGAACCATCCGATGAACGGTGACAGCCACAAGGGCAATGCCAACACGAAAATGAGCGTCGCTGTCCAGTTGTCGAAGAACGGGACTGACCCCCAGATCAGGGTCAAGCCGCTGCCGCCGCGGGCCGCGACCCACACACTGGCAAACAGCAGCACGGCCAGGTGCGTGACCAGGATCATTGCGAAAGTCACCAATGGAATAACCAGCATTGCTGTCAACAGCTTCGAGAGCACCGTTTCAAGATCGGTCGAAGGCATGGAGCGCCAGAAGAGAATACTTCTGTCCTTGCGCTCTGCGTACAGCGAATCGAGCGCATAGAAGATGGTCAGTATCCACATCGAAAACACGAATGTGGTCGACAGGCCGATCATGATTCCGGACAGTACCGCTGCCCTCGCATTATCCGGCATATTGGACGCACCGACGATGCCGATGTCGACATGTTCCATGCCGTTGATTGACACCTGGCCCGTCAATGCTGCCAGCGTCATGACGACCGCAACAACAATGGGAACGATGTATATCGACCGATGCTCCCAGAGTTCTCGTTGAAGCAGTGCGAGCTGACCCTGCATCACGCTGTCACTCCTTTGATCTTGGCCACGAACAGATCGGCGATATCCGGTGTCCGCAGCTCGCCGAGCCCTGTCAGTTGCTCACGACTGATGCCTTCAAAAGTGAGGACTTTCTTGCCGAATACGTCGCGTTCAAAGATCGGATTAAGCTTCCTGGCCCGCTCGGCATTTTCACCACTAGCCAGTAATTCGACGTATTGTTCAGGTAACGCGTCCATGCTGGCATCAAGCACTATGCGACCATTGTTGATAAACATGATGTTCGTCAACAGGTTCTCGATCTCCTCTACCTGGTGCGTCGTAATGATGATGGTCCGCTCTTCGTCGAAATAGTCACTCAGCAAGTTGCTGTAGAAGTCCTTGCGAAAGATGATGTCGAGGCCCAGCGTCGGTTCGTCAAGTATCAACAGCTTTGCGTCGATCGCGGTAATGATCGAAAGGTGCAGTTGCGTGACCATGCCCTTGGACAATTCCCGCACTTTCGCTTTGGCCGGGATTTTCGTGTTAGCAAGTAACGCCTCAGCTTTCTCCCTGGAAAAGTGACTGTGGACGGCCTCGACAAAATCCAGGAGTTGGTATACGCGAATCCACCGCGGCAATATCGCCACGTCAGCGATAAAGCAGATGTTTTGCATCAGTTCCTTGCGCTGGCGAAACGGGTCCAGACCCAGCACTAAAAGGCTGCCCTGGCAGTCGGTCAGGCCAAGCAGTGCTTTCAGGAGTGTCGTCTTGCCCGCGCCATTCGGACCGATAAGACCCGTAATGCAGCCTTTTTCAATATCGAAGCTGACATCGTCAACCGCGCGCAAGTCGCCATAATTCTTTGATACGTTGCGTGCACTAACCAGGCTAGTCATCCTTCCCTCCCGGCTTCGATGGTTTTTTTGCGTTCACCTGCCGCAGCAATTGATCAGCCTCGAGGCCAAGCCGCTGGATCGTCGCTACGACCTGCGGCCACTCTTTTTCGATGAATCGTTGCCGCTCGTCTTTTAACAGCTGCTTGTGGGCCCCGTCAGTGACGAACATGCCGCGGCCGCGTTTTTTCTCAACGAGACCTTCATCAACAAGTTCCTGGTAACCCTTCAGGACGGTCAATGGATTCAGCCGGTATTCGGCGGCGACATTCCTGACCGATGGCAGCGCATCACCATCGCCGAGGACACCTTCGAGGATCATTGCAACTACGCGATCACGCAGCTGGCGATAGATCGGCAGGTCTTCATTCCACTTCGGGTCCATTGAATTTCTGCGGCCTGTTATTTGTTGTTTTGACGCGGCCACGACCGGTACCTGGCGATACCGTCAGGCTTTCGGCCGGAATGCACGGGCCTGCAATCCTGGTCAGCCCGCCGCACATTAGTAACAAGGCGAAACGGGAAGTCGCGATCTGATCCCTGCGGATTCTGCATGAGGACGGGCGCGAACACAGTCCTCCAAAATTTAGACAGTTTATTCACATCGCTGACCTGGAAAGACCTACTGGACCGACGCGTCGTCGGATCCGGCATCCTTTGCCTTGCCCGTTCGAAGCGTCAGCTCATCGAGCCCTAGCTCGATATCGATCGGCAGTGCGAGAACGACGTCGACCACTTGCAACAGCGATTCGATTTTCAGTAATGACGCTGTATCGAGAGTGATGCTCATCCGGGTCACAAGACCAAAATTGCGTGCCGTCGAAACCTCTGTGGGCAGATTTGCACGCGCCTGGCCCGCGATCAACGCGACCGTGAACATCAGCATGACTGACAGTGAAAGCAATACTTTTGTAAGCTGATCAAAACGACTGTTCATTTGCTCTTTCGGCGCCTTTTTGAGCACCGTCCTCGATTTTGGTGACGTAGTGTTATAGTTGACTATAACAC
>Ga0209980_10002040_pt1 | contig 11064 bp, 4 predicted proteins | sample CR02metaG_FD_183611 | JGI IMG/M metagenome (GOLD analysis project Ga0209980, IMG submission 183611) | Deep subsurface microbial communities from Mariana Trench to uncover new lineages of life (NeLLi) - CR02 metaG (SPAdes) (version 2) | ecosystem: Environmental > Aquatic > Marine > Ocean trench >... | reverse complement strand
TGGCGCTCATGTTTGGAAGCCAGCTCGGTCTGCCGATCCTGTTTAATCCGGATACCGGTTTACCAGGGATCGGCGTCTTCGGGCTTATGGACCAGGGCTCGGGCAACTTCAGCGGTTTTTTGCCCGCTGAACCATGCGCCTGGTCGAAAGTCTTTTTGGGTTGGGAGTCTCCAATTGAAATTCGAGCAGGGGATAATCTTCCTATCGCAGCATCTCGAGCTTCCAACCAAAATAAAATTTATAAGATTCCAATTAATAGTAAAGAATACTTCCTGCTTGAAAACAGGCATCGTGACTTTGATGGCGATAATGTTGCAGTCGGCAGGGACGCCAGCGGCAAAAGAATTGAATTTACCTGGACCGCCGGAGGCGCACCTTCGATCGCACATGAACAAGGGATTGGCGTCATTACTCGGGTTGATGAATATGACTTTGGCCTGCCCAAGTTTTTGTTTTACCAGGGGGAGCTATTGGTTGTTGAGGCCGGAATCCATATCTGGCATATCGACGAAAGGGTGATCGAAGCAAATTTCGCGTCCAACCGCGTCAACGCGGATCCGGATCGCCGCGGCGTTGCTCTGAAAGAAGCGGACGGCGCTCAGGATCTTGGTCAACAATATGGTTTTCTAAGTGCCGGTGCCGGTGCAGAAAATGGCATTACTGAGGATATGTTTTGGGGGTCAAATCCGATCAACATGCTGGTCAACAATTCAACTGAGGTCGCTTTCACGCCATTTACGACCCCGGCGAGTTTATCAAATTCCGGTGCAAATCCGCAGATCCTTATCACAGATTTCAGTGAACCGGATACTGTCATGAGTTTCAGCGTTCGCAATGCAATTACTATCGCCGGTTTTCCGCAGTTTACCGGCTCAACAGCGCCTATAACGAATTCACCGGCTATGGCAGACTTAAATAACGATTCCTTTAAGGAGATTATTTTCGCTTCGCAAACCGGCACAGATATTTTAGTCTGGAATTCAGATGGCTCGAAACTTATTCAAAATCAAGATTCAAGGCAAATTGAAAAACTCAATGGAGAAATTGAAACTCTGCCATTGGCAATATTTGCCAGTCCGAAAGGGTCAAAACTGTTTTCGACTGCAATTGCCTCTGCTGATCTGCAAAGCCTTGTTATTGCCGTGACCGATCGGGTCGTTGCTGCATATTTGCCAGAAGACGTTAATCCCCTTGACGGCAGAGCCGATAGTTTATATGTATTCGAAAGCCCGGTAAAATTGACCACCCCTCCTCTTATCATCGACACTGCACCGAATTTTGGTTTTCAAGTGGTTGTTGGAACGGAAACGGGTGACTTGCTCATCGTGAGTCCCGATGGCTCCGCAAGATTTGTCCAGAATGCAGCGGATGATGAAATTTCAGGGCTTGCGCTTTTGCCTCTGGATAAAATTGCATTTACTGCCAAAAATGGACAAATTGGCCTGGTTGAATTTAACGGCAATCAAATTTGGCGCAAGGAAACTAACCGAACGATCTCAAGAGCTCCTGTAATTGGAGATTTAGCCCAAAACGGTCATTTAAATGTCATCAGCATCACAGATGACGGCGAAATTCACGTCTTTGATGATTCCGGCGCAACTGCACCCGGCTTTCCGAAATTCACCCACTTAAATATGCCTTCCGAACTCACTCTGGGTGACATTGATGACGATGGGTTTTTAGAAATCGTTTTCATTGCTGAAAACAAGATTTATGCATTTAACCACATTGGAGCTTTAGAAAATCAGTTTCCTATTAGAATTAACTCAGAGCAAGCTTTGACGACAACGTCTTCTTCACCCATCCTGGTTGACTTAGATAATGATGGGACGCAAGAAATTATAGTCGGTTCATCAACAAATCAACTGGCTGCCTTCCATATCACCGGACACGCCGTCGCGAACTTTCCACTTTCAACCGGGAAGGCCGTCAACTCCGCGCCATTTGTTGCTGATTTAGAAAACGATGGTGACCTCGATCTTGCTGTGACCGCGGACGATGGTTTTTTGTATGTTTGGGATCTGCCAAATAGTTCTAACCCCGATAATATTTCCTGGGGCGGGTTGTTTCATGACCTGCAACATTCAAATGCGAACTTAATGAGTTTACAAGCGATGCCTCCGGGCCAGCAACTGATGCCGGAAAAATTGGTTTACAATTATCCGAATCCGACAGAAGGAAATTCGACAACGATAAGATATACCTTGAATTCACCGGCGCAAGTAAGAATAAAAATTTATGACTTAGCCGGCCAATTAGTCGATGAGCTGCAGGGCACGGGGTTTGGGCAGGCCGAAAATGAGGTGATTTGGCGGTTAGATAATATTGAAAGTGGAGTTTATTTGGCTCGCGTAGAAGCTGATGGTGACGGCAATAAGGGCGCAGCCATAATTAAAATTGCAGTCGTTAAGTAAGGGTCGCTGCACAATCCCGGTGAATCGGTCAATCTGGTTCAACAGAGTTTATCTTTTTAAATACGACTGAGGTAAAATTATATCATGTTGAAGAAATCGACTCCATTTTTTCTTTTAGTTTTGCACTGTCTTTACATTTAATAATGATTTAATGTTTGGCCATCCATCCAAATTTACCGATTTGTTAAGCATCTCTACCGGGTTAAGATTCAATCTGATTAAAGGAACCGGGATGATAAAAAAGCAGAACATAATCGCTCTCATCTTTTTAGTGCAATTTTTGGTGTTTATACCGCACTGCTGGACGCAGTCCGAAGAATACAATCATCCTGAACTTGAGTGGTTTACCATCGAAACCAAACACTTCTTTGTCCATTTTCACAATGGCACGGAGCGAACTGCAAAAGTCGTGGCGAAAATCGCTGAAGAAGTTTATAAACCCATAACCTCTCTTTACCGGTTCGAACCCGGGAGTAAATATCATTTCATCATTCGCGACCACGACGACTATTCGAATGGCGCTGCCTTTTACTACGATAACAAGTTGGAGATTTGGGCCGGCGCGCTGGATTTTGAGCTAAGAGGATCACACAATTGGCTGAGAAACGTAGTCACGCATGAATTCACTCACATGATTCAATTGCAGTCTTCAAGAAAGATAACGCAGCGGATTCCAGCCTTTTATTTTCAGGCCATTGGATATGAAAATGACCGCCGCGAAGATGTTTTGCATGGCGGTCCAAATGTGATCGCCTCCTACCCTCTTGCCATGACCGTGATGCCGGGATGGTTTGCCGAGGGCGTGGCGCAGTATCAAGTGCCCGGTTTAGGCTACGAAACCTGGGACTCACATCGTGACATGATTTTGCGAACTGCCGCTTTGGATGACAGATTGCTGAGTTATAATGAACTGGGTGTATTTGGCAAGAATAGCCTGGGCAATGAAAAGGTTTATGATCACGGGTATGCCTTCGTCTCTTATCTGGCAAAAACTTATGGTGTAGATACATTTCGCAAAGTCTCGCAAAATATGAAGAGCTTCTTTCGCTTTTCTTTGGACGGCGCCTTGAAAAAGGCCACCGGCAAAAAAGCCCGTGACTTATATTTTGACTGGACGAATGAAATCCGTTCTGAATATTCTCAGCAAACCCGGGATATTCTTGAAAATAAGATCGAGGGCAGGCTCTTTGAATCTAAAGGATTCGGAAATTTACACCCTGCGTGGTCGCCGGACGGTTCGAAAATAGCCTATCTCACGAATAAAGATAATGATTATCTCTCGCAAAGCAGTCTGGTGGTGAAAGATGTGAAGACAGGTAAGTCGGAAGCTATCAGCGCCGGAGTTCGGCACTCGATTAGCTGGTCGCCCGATGGAACCAGGTTAGCTTATGCAAATAAATCTGCCCGCAGCAAAGGCGGGTCGCATTATTTCGATATTTATATTTACGATTTTAAAAAGAAAAAAGAAATTCGCCAGACGAAGGCTCAGCGTGCCCACAGTCCGAATTGGTCACCTGACGGCACAAAGTTGGTCTTTGTTTCCGGCAAAGATGGCACCAAAAACCTGGGTGTGCTTGATTTAGAAAGCAAACAAGTTGGCCCGCTCACCACATTTCAAAACGGGGAACAACTTTCCAATCCCCGGTGGTCACCGGACGGTCAATCAATCTTGTTCGCGAAATTCATCAGTGATGGGCAGGATTTACTTTTACTTGAGCTTGCTTCGGGTGAAATTAAATCCATTTTAGAAGGACCCTTTGATTCGCGCGATGCTGTGTTTAGCAAGGACGGAACAAAGATTTATTTTAGTTGGGACAAAACCGGAATCTTTAACATTTACTCCAAACAGTTGGGAACCGGTGAAACTCAGCAATTAACCAACGTGCTTGGCGGGGCTTTCATGGCTTCCGTAAATCAGCAGGGTGAATTGGCGTTCGCTAACTTTACCTCTGACGGCTATAAAATTTCTTTGTTGAGCAAGCCCGTCGCAATTGATGAATCGAAATCCAAATATCTTGCTCATAAAAATGGTGCAATCAAGTTGGCTTTAGTCCGGAACTCAATTCCTGAGTCTTCGCTTGAGAAAATTAACATTCGGAATTTCGATGATTCCAAGGTGCCTGATTTTGAAGTGAAGCCCTACAAAAATCACTACTCGCCGGTCAGTTTTCTGCCACGGGTAATGATTGATTACGGTACCGTAAAGGTTGGCTCTTATCTTTATTCCTATGATGTTTTAAACAAATACGGCTTCCTGGCTGGTTTCGCTGCAAACAGTCGATTCGATTATGATCTGTTTGCCCTCATCGATTTCCGCAAACTCGGACCAACTTTATTCTTAGAGGCCTATAATCAAGTTCAAAATACCAGTGTTAAGGTTGAGGATGCTGACGAGCTTACTCTGCGGGAATTGAATGAAGCAACCGATAAATTCAGATATAATTTAGCCGAAGTTGACATCGGTGCAAGATTTAAACTAAGTGATTCAAATTCACTGCGTGCGGCTTTTGTATTCAGCCGTTACGGAGCAAGATTAAAGCTTCCAAGCAGGTCGGGCCTGACAACTATAAATTATACCTATTTTATCGGACGTGATTTTTCTTTCAAGTTCAGCCACCGCAACTTAAAGCGCGGGGTAAATGCCACTATCAATCCAAAAGGCCGAACAATTACTTTGGGTTATGATCGTGAATTCAATAAATTCCTGCGCGATTTTAAAACTGACACCGCAATCGACATAGAAATTTTTGAAAATTATAATTACAACAAATTTACGCTTGATTGGAATGAATTTTGGGAATTGCCAATAAAAGACCACACGCTTAACTTTGACATCCAGAGCGGGTTGATCGATACAAAAGTCGACAGTTTTTTCAATTTCTTTGGCGGCGGCATCCTGGGAAACCGCGGCTATCCCTACTTCAGCATTGAGGGTAGAAAAATATTGTTGGGACGATTCACCTATCGGTTTCCTTTATTCAGGCATTTGGGTCTACGCCTCATGCATATGTATTTTGATAAAGTATTTCTGGGAGTTTTCTACGACTACGGCAATGCGTTTAACGCAAACAAGCCGAAACTCAGCGATTTCAAAAGCAGCGTTGGCTTTGAACTTAGAGTGGACTCTTACTCCTTCTATTCTTATCCTACACGAATCTTTTTTAACGCTGCTTACGGTTTGGATAAATTTGAAGTAGAAAACCAAGCTTATGGCAAAGAGTGGCGTTATTATTTTGGACTCTCTTTTGGTTATTTAGATTAACATTTAAGCGCTTTGAGTAAATTCCTTGCTCACAACACAAGAACGATTGTCACGCAGAGACGTTAAATCGCCAAAGATGACGAAGAGAAAAGTAAAAAGAAAATCCTTTTTTCAAACCAGAAACAATTCTCTGAATGCCTTCTTAGTACAGGTACCGTGACAATAGCGTAAAGACATAAAAATACTTTTCGGATCCTCTGCGATTTTGCGCGCGCTTTTTATCTCTGTCCTGTTTGGTTCCGGTTTATCCGGGTTAGGAAATTATGATGTTGAAATTGATTTTAACTTTGTCTTTTTTAGGGCTTCTAAATTCAAACTCGGCCGCGGAAAAACCGGAAATCGCCAGTGAAATATTAACTACTTCCTTAATTGAGAACAATCCAAGATTTGAGTTTTTTAAAAATTTTCGACCACGAGCTCAGAATTCGCCTCCCCAAAACGGCGTTAAGTCGATTCCCAAAGCCCTTCTCTTCTCCGCAGTGATTCCGGGAAGTGGCCAAATTTATTCGCGTTCTTACCTGAAGGGGCTCGCCTTCCTCGTCATAGAAGGAGCGGCTTTAACGGGCCATTTTAGCTCTAACAGGGAGGGTAATCGTTTAGAGGATCTGTTTGAAGCGGATGCAAATGCCCTGTGGGATGAAAATTCTTACTGGGATTGGATGCAGGAAATCTGCGGCGGCGGTTGCAATAATATGGATGATTTACGCAGCCATGAACGCGCTAACTTTTCTCACTTTTTACCTGAAGAAAAAAACCAGCCCTATTATGAAAACATCGGTAAATACAATCAATTTATCATGGGTTGGCAGGATTTCCGTGAAGAAATCTTACCGCAGGAAACTTCAGAACCATTTACTTACGCCCACTACCAAAGCGGCGAGCTGAATGGCAAAGACTTGAGAACTATTTCTGCGCAGAGGACTGCCTACACAGAACTGCAGGACGATTCCGATCGTAATTTCAAACGGGCGACCACCCTGGCATCGCTGCTTTTGCTGAATCATGTCGTGAGCGCCCTGGATGCCGCCTGGACGACAAAAAGATTCAACCGCAGAGTGCAGGCTGGGCTAAGCGTGGGGCAGCAGATCTATCAAACTGAAATTATTCCGGTCATTCAACTAGGAATAACATGGTAAAAAATAGTTTTGTTCTATTTTTTTGCATTGTCCTGAGCGCTTCACTAATTGCTGAAACCCGTGTTGAAAACAATCAAACCCAAGTTCTAATTCCATCTTTAGAGCAATTTAAGTTTAAACAGAAAATCCTTAACAGCACCCGCTTTGAAAACACTCATGAGTTACAACAGCAGTTTTCAGGCAGCCTTGTTTTTACTGAGAATCAGCAGGGAGCGCCGAAAAAAAAAGGACGCGCATTTTTACAATCGCTACTCCTGCCGGGTTGGGGACAACACTATGCTGAATCCAAGGCCATGATGAAAGTGTTTATTGCAAGTGAGGTCTTACTTTGGGGCTCCTTTGTCGGGCTGACAACCTGGGGCAATTGGCTTGAAGATGATTATCGTACTTTTTCCGTCGAGCACGCCGGAGTCAATTTGGCAGGAAAGTCGGATGTAGATTTTGTGAACATCAGTAATTTTGCTGACATTTTTGCATATAATCAGGACCAGCTCAGAAACAGAGATGTAAACGCCGTCTATAGCGATACCGAATCTTTTTTTTGGACATGGGATAGCGAGCAAAACCGCCGCCAGTTTGATGACATGAGAATCCGCAGCGATCGGGCCCGCAACCGGGCAGATTTGACCCTCGCATTTATTTTTACCAATCATGTAATAAGCGCCATTCAATCAACTCTGGCCGTTTTCAAATTTAATAAAGGTCTTCAAAAACATAATCTCGGCTTCAAATTGGATTATAACAGTTATTCCGCCAACCGGTATTTCAGGGTCGGATTAGTAAAACAATTTTAGTTTCATTTCAGCCAGTCTACATCTTTGAGCTCTAGAGCAGGAATTTCTGATTTGCCTAAGCTTGGGTTATATCCAACAAAGGTACGAAATCGGCCACGGAGTTTTAGGTAACCATCTGTTTTGATTATTTTTTTCTCCGATTCGTTTTTCCCAGATTATTGTGGTGGAACGCAGCTAATTTTTGGGGTTTGATTCCGACGGAGTCCTGAAGTTTTTCGTCTGAGAAGTCGTATTCTCCGAGCAGGTTGATATGTGCCCATGAGATGACGGAGTGGCTGGAAATAGCATTGAGCAGTATTTCTCTGCTCTGTCGGTCTGCATGCTCCAGTTTTTGTGAAAGATAGAGGTAGTTCCAGCAAATGATGCAATTTTTAATCAGTCGGTTGCAGGTCTCGGCAATTTCCTGTTCTTCTTTTTCAGTTTGCGTGAATTCCCTGGGATTTCCAATGGCCACAGCGCGTGAGAATTTATTGGCCAGCTCGACCTTGTTCAGTTGCTTCTCGATGGCCTGACGTAATTCAACATCATCAAGATAGCGTAAAATAAATATAGATTTGATGATCTGGCCAAACGCTTTCAGTCCCTTGTAGAGCGTATGTTGTTTAGAATAGGAATTCATCCGCCGAAATATGTCAGAAGCTGTGGTTTCTTTTAGCTTGATAGTCACAATCAGACGCAGAATATCATCCCAGTTCTGTACGACGAAATCGCTGTTGGCATATTTGCTCGGACGTATCTGCCAGTCATCAGGAACCGCCTTTTTTCTTGACTTGAAGATGTAGAGATACTGCTTTTTCAGGTTCTTAATGCGTGGGGCATAGGAGATGCCAAGCAGATGTGTGACTGCAAAGATGGCTTCGCTGTAGCCATGGGTGTCGGTGGAATGAATATCGCTTTTGATTACATCATTGCGCATCAATCCGTCAATAACATAGGCGCTTTCACGCTCGGCCGCGCTAAAAACCAGAGAATACCAGAGCAAATTGCGTTCGTCGATGAAGGTGTAGGCACTGACGCCCTGGCCTTTGCCAAAATATTTGAAGGAATAATTGGCATTGAGTGACTCACCGCGCACTTCATATTTCTGGCCATCACTGGCAGTGTGGAGTGTGTCTTGTTTTTGCCGATACAAGCTGGGCAATTCCATCTGATTCATGAAACGTACCACACAGTCATTGGCCGCCTGCACATTTTCCAGAAAGAAGTACCAGTTTATTGTGTTCTCCAATTCAGATTCATCGATCATACTCGAAATCTGTGCCATCTTTCGGGTGCCAATAGCACACCCAAGTCCCATGATGCCCGCATAAAGCGTTTTTTGGGCGAGATGGCTCCGGTTGTAGCGTTGTTGCCAGTGCTGGAATTCTTCTAGAAATCCACAATGCCGGTTGACCGTCGATAAAATTTCGACAAGAGGCACATAGCATCGTTCAGGAAACAAGTGCTGCAGTGAGTCGTCATCTTTTTCCTCTTGTTTTGGAGTGGAGACGCGGAAGCTTCCATCCGCAACGACCTTCAAATAACCACTACCGGTTCTACCAAGATTCTGGTTGGTGTGCAAGTATCGCTGATACAGAGCATCATCAAGCTTACTTAGCAGTGCCTCCGGATCAGCAAACTCTTGCATTCCAGCATCCTCCAGCAGTTGCTCTTTCTCATTCTCCCAGCGCTCTCTGCTGATCACATAATCATCCAGTGGTCGATATTTATAGGCATGTTCCATGTTCAGATTGCCGGATTTGATGGCATGGGCGATATGGATGAACAAAAATGCTTTATACAGGGAAGGCCGAAATTTCTGGGTATCGTCCAGAACAACTTTGCGTTGGTCTGCATCAAGGAAGTCAAGCGGTGCCGTTTGGGTAACAATTCCGCTTTTTTCTTTGAAGTGTTTGATTGCTTCCATCAGAGATTCTGCCCCGGTCTCTGCCTGGAAATCCAACGCCTTAACGACGGGGCTGACTCTATTCTGCAAGCGTAATGAACGAGATGCCAGAATCTCATGGTAATGATCGTGACTCATTTCTGATGCTAAATTTTGCTTCAATAATGCCAGTTGATCTTCGGCTGAATACATATCGTCGTTATCTGCTTTCAGTAACACTTGGATGGTGCATATCTTTTCCACATCGTTGAGATTGTTGTCGTTGGCAATCGCTCGTACCTGTTTCAGTACACCAAAAATATTGCTGTCCAAACACTTCAGAAAGCCAGCAAGCGTATCATTATGCTCCTTGCGTTGCTCATAGCACCATTCTTTATGCTCCCGTTTTGTACTGTTTTGGAAAGACTGCACCGTCGTGAGCAGCACATCCACGAGATTATCCTGCAGTCGGTAAAATTGATGGGCTATGAAGGCGATGAGATGAACATAACGATCCTCATCGCGTCGACGCCTAATCTGGAATACCTCTGACTTGATGACGCTATTGGCATAGTAGCGAACTCCCTCATGACCAATATCTATTATTGTTAATATGTGGGCTACTCGTTGATGTAGCTGATTGAGAGCAGCCAGATCGCCTACGCGCTCGTTGATCTTGGTAGGTTTGGTGGACTGCGATAGTTTCTTGAGAAGCGTTAGCCGGTAGCGTGCATTGTGAGATGACATTCCCCCTCCACGCTCTTCCTGAATAAATAGAGAGTCGAGTAGTTGGCATGTTTCTCGGGATACTGAATGCTCTATCAATGAGGATAGTTCCCGTTTCCGTTGATTTAATGTCCCCAGAATCATCTCCGATAGTTTATGATAATTGGGAAGATGCACGCGCTTATGGATCAGCAGGTCAATACAGCGCCAGAATATTAGCTTCGGTTTCAGTTGCTTCCGCACCATCGTTTCTATTTCCTGGCATATCTGTGCTTCTGCACGGCCGTCAAATTCTCTGTAGCCGTAGAATTCGACAATGCGTGGACGATGGCGTCTCTGTGTTCGATCCGAATAATCATCCAGATAGAAATCATCGGCGGGCAAGTCCAACCGCCTAGCCACATACTCAATATCACGGGGATGAAAATCCTTCGGTGCAAAGAATCGTTTTGTCGCTTTGAAGTAGCCACAGCTAAGCAGAAAACTGATTCGAGCCGTTTTCTTGTGTAATGTTGCTGATATCTCTAACAAGGAAGCAGGAAAGTCGAAAAACTGTTTACGCTGCACACTGTTGAATACTGGCGGTGTTTCAAAAACCTCCTGCTCAGAAGTGCTCAGAATCTTCATTCGTGGCATATATTTTCTCCCTGTTGCATAAATTAAAATATTTGCGACAAGACACCCCATGGCGTATTCTTGTAAAGGATTTTGTCGCAAAAATCTGTTGCATTATAAGAAAACTAATGCCATATATTATGCAACCCTTTTTGTGGAGAAATATATGAAAATCGTATGGCCGATTTCGTACCTTTGTTGGATATAACCCGTAAATGGGGTAGTGTCGGGATACGTGTAAAAAGTTATCACA
>Ga0209980_10002038_pt1 | contig 11068 bp, 9 predicted proteins | sample CR02metaG_FD_183611 | JGI IMG/M metagenome (GOLD analysis project Ga0209980, IMG submission 183611) | Deep subsurface microbial communities from Mariana Trench to uncover new lineages of life (NeLLi) - CR02 metaG (SPAdes) (version 2) | ecosystem: Environmental > Aquatic > Marine > Ocean trench >... | reverse complement strand
GCTTTTCTAAGGAGATTCCCCGCCATGTCGGTCATCGCCAGCCGCCTGTCGCGCATCAAGCCCTCGCCCACCATCGCGGTCACCCAGAAGGCCCGCGACCTCAAGGCCGCCGGCCGGGACGTGATCGGCCTGGGCGCGGGCGAGCCCGATTTCGACACCCCCGACAACATCAAGGAGGCGGCGATCGCCGCGATCCGGCGCGGCGAGACCAAATACACCGCCGTCGACGGCACACCGGAATTGAAGGCCGCCGTGGCCGCCAAGTTCCAGCGCGAAAACGGCCTCGACTACGGGCTCGACCAGATCACCGTCGGCACCGGCGGCAAGCAGGTGCTCTACAACGCCTTCATGGCGACGCTGGATGCGGGCGACGAGGTGATCATCCCGGCACCTTACTGGGTATCCTATCCGGACATGGTGCTGCTCGCCGAGGGTGCGCCGGTGATCGTGCCCTGCGCCCAGAACAACCTGTTCAAGCTCCAGGCCGAAGACCTGGAGGCGGCGATCACCGCGAAGACCAAGTGGATCATCCTGAACAGCCCGTCGAACCCGACCGGCGCCGCCTACAGCCGCGCCGAGATGCAGGCGCTCACCGATGTGCTCAAGCGCCACCCCCAGGTCTGGGTGCTGACCGACGACATTTACGAGCACCTGGTCTACGACGGCTTCGAGTTCACCACCCCGGCCCAGGTCGAGCCGGAACTTTACCACCGTACGCTCACCATGAACGGGGTCTCCAAGGCCTACTGCATGACCGGCTGGCGGATCGGCTTCGCCGGCGGCCCGGTCGAGCTGATCAAGGCGATGTCCAAGGTCCAGTCCCAGAGCACCTCGAACCCCTCCTCGATCAGCCAGGCGGCGGCGGTCGAGGCGCTGACCGGGCCCACCGACTTCATCGCCGAGCACAACGTGGAGTTCAAGGCGCGGCGCGATCTGGTGGTCGACGCGCTCAACACCTGCGAGGGCCTGCAGTGCCACCGGCCGGAGGGGGCGTTTTACGTCTATCCCTCCTGCGCCGGCACGCTCGGCAAGAAGACCCCGGACGGCAAGACCATCGAGTCCGACGGCGACTTCGTGACCTACCTCTTGGAGGCCGAGGGCGTGGCCGCGGTCCAGGGCGCGGCCTTCGGCCTGTCGCCCTACTTCCGCATCTCCTACGCCACCTCGACCGAGGCGCTGGAAGAGGCCTGCAAGCGCATCAAGCGCACCTGCGCGGCGCTGATATGACCATCGGCGGCGACGACATGGTCGCCGCCAACCGCGAAGCCTGGAACGAGGCCGCGCCGCGGCACAAGGCGCGCAACCTGGAGGCTTTGCGCGCCGCGTTCAGCGTTCCCGGCCATTCCTGCCTCGACGACATCGAGACCGCCCGCTGGCAGGCTCTCGGGGTCGCGGGCAAGGATGTTGCCCATCTCTGCTGCAACGACGGCCAGGAACTGGTCTCGGTCAAGACCCTGGGCGCCGGGCGCTGCGTCGGCTTTGACAACGCGGAGCAGTTCCTCGAACAGGGCCGCGCCATCGCCGGGGCCGCCGGGGTCGCAGGGGCCGGTGGGGTCGAGTTCGTCCATGGCGACATCCATCACGTGCCGCCCGCCTACGACGCCAGCTTCGACATTGCCTTTGTCACCATCGGCGCCCTGTGCTGGGTTCCCAAGGTCCACGACTTCTTCGCGGTGACGGCGCGGTTGCTCAGGCCCGGCGGCTGCGTCTTCGTCTACGAGCACCATCCCGTGGCCGCCATGTTCGATCCGTTCGACGATGTCGACCCGCCCCAGTGGCGCCATTCCTATTTCAAGGAAGACCCGTGGATCGACACCGATGGGCTCGACTACTTCGACGGCGAATCCTACCCATCGAAGCCGCTCACTACCTTTCCCCACACTCTGTCGGAAATCTTCATGGGCTGTATCGACAACGGCCTTGCGATCGAGCGTTTCGACGAGTTCCCCCACGATCTGTCGTCGCCGAGCTACCGCCATCTCGAACGGCTCGAGGCCAAGCTACCGCTCAGCTTCGTCCTGGTTGGCCGAAAAGCCGTGCCATGAAAATCGCGATTATCGGGGCCGGGGGGGTCGGCGGCTACTTCGGCGCGCGCCTGGCCGAGGCCGGTCACGAGGTCGCCTTCATCGCCCGCGGCGCCCACAAGGACGCCATGAAGGCCAACGGCCTGACGGTCCATTCGCCGCTCGGCGCGGTCCATCTGCCGGCGCCCGACGTGGTCGACGACCCGGCCGACGTGGGGCCGCGCGAGGCCGTGCTGTTCTGCGTGAAGCTCTGGGACGTGCCCGGCGCCGCCGAGATCCTGCGGCCGATGCTCTCGGCCGAAAGCTGCGTGGTGCCGATTCAGAACGGGGTCAGCGTGACCGAGACGCTGTCCGGTCGGCTCGGTGCCGGGCCCGTGCTGGGCGCGGTCACCCAGATCTCTGCCTCGATCGAGGCGCCGGGCGTGATCCGCCACCACGGCGATTTCGCGCGCCTGATCTTTGGTGAGTTGGGGGGCGAGCCGGGGGGCGGAAGCTCCGTGCGGCTGGAACGCCTGGCGGCCGCCTGCCAGGCCGCCGGCATCGAGGCCCGGGTCTCCTCCGACATCGCGGTCGACATCTGGAACAAGTTCATCTTCCTCGCGCCGATGGCCGGGGCGACCGCGTTCCACCGGGCGCCGATCGGCGAGATCCAGGACGATCCGGAGCGCTGGGCGCGCCTCGAGGCCATGGTTCGCGAGACCGCGGCGGTCGGCCGCGCCAAGGGGGTCGCGCTGGCCGACGATGCCGAGCAAGGCTCGCTCGCCTTCCTCGGTAAACTGCCGCCGGAGATGAAATCCTCGATGCAGCTTGATTTGGAGCGCGGCCGCCGCCTCGAGCTCGAGTGGCTCAACGGCGAGGTGGTGCGGCTGGGCCGGGAACTCGGCGTCGCCACCCCCGAATCCGCCGCCGTGTTCGAGGCGCTCGAGCCCTTCGCGTTGGGCGCGGACTAGCTAGGAAATGTTGGTTAGGCCTTCTCGACCTCGAGCGCGAGCTCCAGGCCGACCACCTGGACTGGGGCGCCGGTTTCGAGGACGGCGCCGGCGACGCGGACCATCTCGGCGATGCCGACGATCTTGACCTTGGCGCCCGCGGGCAGGTCGCTGCCCCGGATCGACCAGGATCGGCCCTCGATCTCGAGCCGTCCCGTACCTGCGACGATGTCCTGGGTCAGGGTGAAGATCCGGTCGAGGTATTGCTCCGCGCGGCGGCGGCCGCGCTCGGCCCACCAATTCAGGCCATAGGCGCTCGGCGCCGAGGCGAGGACCGCCAGTCCCAACTGCTGCAGGCCGGTCAGATCGGGCACGGCGAAGAGCGCCAGGCCGACCATGCCGGCAGCCAGGGCCAGCGCCAGGACGCCGCGGCCCAGGGTATAGGCCATGCCGAAGGGCATCAGGGCGCGGGCCCCCAAGACCGCCGCCGAGAGGGCGAGCCAGTGCCAATGAGTCAGGCCGCCGAAGAATTCGATCATGGCTTCCGCTTCCGAAATCCAAGCGGATTCAACCATGGAGAAGGTAAAGGAATGCCTTATGCGGGACCCTTGCGATCCGTAGCGCGCGGCGGCCGAGGGGCGTCCCACCTGACCCCGGGACGCCGCGTTTGAGCGCTCAAGATGGCCTTGGCACTGGCCCTGGCACCGGCCGCAGGCCCGGCCACGGAGAATTCGGGGATCAGCGCGCTCAGGACCGGCCCGGCCGCGGTCCACAAGGTGGTTTCATTGACCAGGTACCAGGGCACGAAGTTGTCGTAGCGGGCGTGTGAGGCGATGGTGTCGGTCTGGTTGTTGAGGATCAGAATGTCGCCTTCGGTATAGACCGCGAGCACCGCGTGGCCGATGCGCCGCAGGTTGTCGTAGACCACCGCGATGCGCAGCTCCTGGTTGGCGAAGCCGAGCTCCCTGAGCGCGAAGAACTTGGCGATGGCGTAGTCCTCGCAGTCACCGGAATAGGCCATGAACTCGTCCGGCGCCGCCCAATACTCCGAGGCCCGGTAGGTCTCGCGGTCGGACTTGTAGGGCCAGCGGTTGAAGAAGCGGTTGACGGCCCGGAGCTGCCCGTGGCGGTCGAGGCCGCTGGCCGCCTGGCGGGCCTGAAGCCAGGTGCTCATCCAGGGCGCGGTGCACTGCGCCGGGTCCGCCGCGCAAGCCGCGAGCGCCGCCGAGAGCTTGGGCAGGCGGTCGACCACGCGGTTCCACTGGGAAGCCATCTCCAAGCCGCGGCCTTCCAGGGGACCTGAGCCGAAAATGCCCCGGACCGGCAACGTGGGCGTCCCGGGCGTCCCGGGCGTCGTTAGGGCTGCGGCCTCCCACTCGGCCCATGCGGAACCCTGGGGGAGCGTGGCGAGGACCGCGATCGCAATCGCGGTGAGGACGGTGAGGATCTGCTTCCGGTAAGGAATCGTCGCGCTCCCACGTTGACGCCGCAGAGACGGCGTGTTGTTGGAAGCGCTAGGTATGACGACTTAGGGTTAACCAGCCGTGACTCGCACGATGTCAATTTCGTGATAATTTGTAACGGTTCGGGCCCGAGGACGCGCGTTAACCCAACCGTCCTTGGACTCAGCCGCCCTTCTTCCGGATCTTGGCCCAGGAGTCGCGCAGCGCCACGGTGCGGTTGAACACCAGGCGGTCGGGCGTGGAATCCGGGTCCGGGGCGAAATAGCCCTGGCGCTCGAACTGCAGCGGCGCGCCTTGCACGGCCTCGGCCAGGCTCGGCTCCAGGCGGCAGTTCGCGAGCACGGTGAGCGAATCCGGATTGAGGTCGTCGAGCACATCGCCGTCCGCGCCGGGCACCGGCGTGGTGAACAGGTGGTCGTAGAGCCGCACCTCGGCGGAAATGGCATGCGCCGCCGAGACCCAGTGGATGGTGCCCTTGACCTTGCGTCCGTCGGGGGCGTCGCCGCCGCGGGTCTCGGGATCGTAGGTGCAGCGCAGCTCGACGACCTTGCCGGCCGCGTCCTTGACCGCCTCCCGGCAGGTGATGAAGTAGGCGTAGCGCAGGCGCACCTCGCGGCCCGGCGCGAGCCGGAAGAACTTCCTCGGCGGGTCTTCCATGAAGTCGCCAGCCTCGATATAGAGCTCGCGCGAGAAAGCCACCTCGCGGCTGCCGGCGGCCGCGTCCTCCGGATTGTTGATCGCCCGAAGGGTCTCGGTCTTTCCTTGCGGGTAGTTCTCGATTACCACCTTGAGCGGTTCGAGCACCGCCATGCGCCGCTCGGCGGTCTTGTTCAGCAGCTCGCGCGCGCAGTGTTCCAGGAGCGCCGCCTCGACCAGGTTGTCGGCCTTGGCGATGCCGATGCGGCCGCAGAAGTCGCGGATCGCCGCCGCCGGGAAGCCGCGCCGCCGGAGCCCGCGGAGGGTCGGCATGCGCGGGTCGTCCCAGCCGCTCACGTGGCCGCCCTCGACCAATTGGATCAGGCGCCGCTTGGACAGCACGGTATAGGCCAGGTTGAGGCGGGCGAACTCGGTCTGGCGCGGCACCGTGGGCACCGGCAGGTTCTCGATCAGCCAGTCGTAGAGCGGGCGGTGGTCCGCGAACTCCAGCGTGCACAGCGAATGGGTCACGCCCTCGATGGCGTCCGACTGGCCGTGGGCGAAGTCGTAGGTCGGATAGATGCACCAGGCCTCCCCGGTGCGCGGGTGGCTCGCGTGCAGGATGCGGTAGATCACCGGATCGCGCAGGTTCATATTCCCCGAGGCCATGTCGATCTTGGCGCGCAGCACCCGGGCGCCGTCGGGGAATTCCCCGGCGCGCATGCGGCGGAACAGCTCCAGGCTGTCCTCTGCGGTGCGTTCGCGGTACGGGCTGTTGCGGCCCGCCTCGGTCAGGGTGCCGCGGTGGGCGCGGATCTCCTCGGGCGAGAGGTCGTCGACGTAGGCCAGGCCGGCGCCGATCAGGTGCTCGGCCCAGGCGTAGAGCGTTTCGAAGTGGTCGGAGGCGTGATAGAGGTACTGGCCCCAGTCGAAGCCCATCCAGCGAACGTCCTCCTGGATCGCCTCGATGTACTGGTGCTCCTCCTTGACCGGGTTGGTATCGTCGAAGCGCAGGTGGCAGCGGCCGCCGAACTCCCGGGCGATGCCGAAGTTCAGGCACATGGACTTGGCGTGACCGATATGCAGATAGCCGTTGGGCTCGGGCGGGAAGCGGGTGACCACGGTCTCGACGTCGCCGGCCGCCAGGTCCGCGCGGACGATGTCGCGGATGAAGTCCCGCGCGCCTTCTTGGGCCGTGGCGTCGGCGTCGCTCATGGGGTCGTGCTCCGGATCGGGGCCATGGGGCGTCACCGGGACATGGAGGGTCCCGCGCGGCGCCCCCGGGGGGCGCCCTTGTGTGTGCCAAATATTCGGCCCCGGGCCAAGCCCTGCCGCGCGTGTCGTCCGGCATCCCTCCCAAATTCCGATGATAGCTGCTATCCTCGCGCTTCGATGGGCACGCGCGGGCGGGGCGGGCATGGCATTTACGGAATACGGCGACTACGATGCGCTTGGCCTGGCCGAGCTGGTGCGCGCGGGCCAGGTTTCGGCCGAAGAGCTGCTCGAGGAGGCGCTGGCCCGCATCGAGGCAACCAACCCGAGGCTCAACGCGGTCACGGTCCAAGCCGCGGCGCTGGCGCGCCAGGCGATCGCCGCCGGCCTGCCCGAGGGCCCCTTCACCGGCGTGCCCATGCTGCTCAAGGACCTGGGCCAGTGCTGCACCGGCCTGCCGCTCACCAACGGCAGCCGGTTTTCCTCCGCGCAGCCGCCGGGCTACGACGGCAATCTAACCAAGCGCTACAAGCGCGCCGGCTTCGTCATCCACGGTCGCACCGCCGCGTCCGAGTTCGGCCTGACCACGACGACCGAGTCCCGGCGCCACGGCGCGACCCGCAACCCCTGGGACCCAGAGCACAGCGCCGGCGGCTCCAGCGGCGGGGCGGCGGCGGCGGTGGTGGCCGGGGTGATCCCCGCGGCCCATGCCACCGACGGCGGCGGCTCGATCCGCATTCCCGCGTCCTGCTGCGGGCTGTTCGGGCTCAAGCCGACTCGCGGACGGATCAGTTCCGGGCCCGACGCGGGCGAGGGCTGGAACGGCCTGGCGATCGGGCACGCGGTCACCCGCAGCGTGCGCGACAGCGCCGGCCTGCTCGATATCGCATCGGGGCCGGCGCCCGGCGACCCCTATTGGGCCGAGCCGCCCGCGCGGCCCTTCCTGGAGGAGGTCGGCGCCGATCCGGGCCGCCTGCGCGTGGCGCTCTGTCTGGAAACCTTCAACGGCACGCCGTGCGAGCCGGCCTGCGCGGCAACCGCGCGCGCGGCCGCGAAGCTGTGCGAAAGCCTGGGCCACCACGTCGAGGAGGCCGGCCCGGAGGTCGACCGTCCGGTGGTTCAGGACGCCACCCTCACGATCATCTCGGTCCAGACCGCGCTGCTGCTCGACCTGCAGGGGCGTGAACTGGGGCGGGCCTGCACCGCCGGCGACGTGGAGCGGGCCACCTGGCGCTGGGCCGAGGCGGGCCGCGAGATCTCCGGCGTGCGGTTCCAAGCCGCCATCGACACGCTGCACGGGGCCGGCCGCCGACTGGGCCGGTTCTTCGAGCACCACGATATCCTGCTGACCCCGACCCAGCCGATGCCGACCCCGCGCCTCGGCTGGCTCGATCCCGACAGCGAGGACCAGGAGACCTATACCGAACGGGTGCTGCAGTCGATCGGCTTCACCGCGTTTTTCAATGTGACCGGGGTGCCGGCCATGTCGGTGCCGCTGCACTGGACCGGGTCCGGCCTGCCCCAGGGGGCCCAGTTCGCCGCCGCCTATGCCAACGAGGCGCTGCTGTTCCGCCTCGCGGCCCAGCTCGAGGCCGCCCACCCCTGGGCCCAGCGCCGCCCACCGGACTTCGGGTGACGCCATGGGCAGAGTGGACGGCAAGATCGCGCTGGTGACCGGCGGCGGCTCGGGGCTGGGGCGGGCGATTTCCGAGATGTTGGCGCGCGAGGGCGCGCGGGTCGCGGTCACCGACATCGACGAAACCAGCGCGCGCGAGACGGTCGATGGGATCGAGGCCGAGCGGCCCGGCGCCGCCATCGGCCTCGGCCACGACGTGACCGAGGCGGCGGCCTGGAGCGCGGCGCTGGAGGCGACCGTCGCCGAATTCGGCGGGCTCCACATCCTGGTCAACAACGCCGGCATCGCCGAGGGCGGCAGCATCGAGGACACCGACCTGGAGACCTGGCGGCGCGTGCACGCGGTCGACCTCGACGGCGTGTTCCTGGGCTGCAAGCTGGCGCTGCCCCATATCCACGCGTCCGGTGGCGGGTCGATCGTCAACATCTCCTCGATAGCGGGGATCGTCGCCGGGCACAACATGGCGGCCTATAACTCGGCCAAGGCGGCGGTGCGCCACCTGACCAAGTCGGTGGCGCTGCATTGCGCCAAGCAGGGCTACGGCATTCGCTGCAACTCGGTGCACCCGGCCTTCGTGCGCACGCCGATCCTCGATCCCCTGGTGGCCCGCTTCGGCGCAGCTGAGGCCTATGCCAAGCTCGGCCGCCAGATTCCCCTGGGCCGCATCGGCGAGCCCGAGGAGGTCGCCTACGGCGTGCTCTATCTGGCGTCCGACGAATCGAGTTTCATGACCGGCGCCGAGCTGGTGCTCGACGGCGGCCTCAGCGCCCAGTGACCGGATCGGGATGGGTCGAACCCACTGGTGGGTTCGATCGATCCTGTGAATCCGGCCACCATCGATAGTGTAGAGCGGATTCACGCGGTTGATCGGATCGCCGTCGGCGATTCGAATCAACCCCAATCTGCTCTAACGATCGGCGCGGGTGAGAGTCCTGAGCTCGACGCCGCTGCGCCAAAACACCATCAAGCCGAGGCCGACCATTAAGACGATGCTGAAGATGTTGTTGAATAGGATCATGGCGAGCGCCGCTTCGTCCGCGACCCCGAGGATATTGAGCGCGAAGCCGGCGCCGATCACGAAACCGCCCGGCACCCGGATGAAGCGCGCCAGCATCAGGGCGAAGCCCGCGAACACCAGCAGGAACAGGTAGTCGAAGGGCCGCAGCACCACGCCGATCGCCAGGCCGGCCCACAGGAAATTGCTGGCCGCGATCGCTTTCATCCCGAGGCTGGCGCCGATCACGCCCCATTGCCGCAAGCGGGCGCGCGGCCAGACGATGCCCTCGGCGATGGCGGACCGGATGCCGGCCAGCCGCCCGCCGCCTTTGGAGGCGAGCCAGTCGATGGCGCGGCTGATCGGCGCGTCGCCCCGGCCCAGCGATTTGCGGGCCGAGAACAGGAGCCAGAGCAAGGCGCCGAAAAGCGCCAGGTTGAGGGCGCCGGCGACCGCGAGGCCGATCCGCAAGCCGCCCCCGATGTTGGGAATTTGACCGGCCAGGGCGACCACGGCGACGATCGTCGCGAACACGATGCCGTCGATGAAGCGCTCGATGGCGGCGGTGACCAGCACGCTGGCGAGGCGCAGGTTTTCCAGCCGCGCGATAAGCCAGGAGCGAACGATCGGACTGACCCCGAGCGGGATGAGCGTGCCGACCCCATAGCCGGCCAGGATCGCGCCGAACAGCCGCCAACTGGAGATCGGCTTCAGGTCGTAGAGAATCTGGCGCCACTTCCAGCCACGCAGCAGCTGTTCGGCCAGGATGGTCCCCGCGAGCGCCACCAGCCACCAAGGTTCGGCCGTCGCCAGCGCGGCGACGAAGCGGTCGAAATCCAGGTCCCGGTATAGCCAGAACAGCGCGCCGATCGCGAGTGTCGCGCCCAGCGCCGGAATCAGCCAGCGCATCGCGAGGCCAAGCAACCGCATCACGCCGTCTCCCGGTTTCAGGAACCCCAAGTCCGCCGCGTCGAGGTCCGCATCCGCGATACTAGCGCAAGTTCCACTGTGGTGGAATCGCGCCGGGGTGCTCGCGCCAGGTGCCGGAAGTGGTCTATCACTGTGCAGTTGCGCATGCGGGCTGTCTGCCGTTCGAACCCAAGATCGGACAGCAAACCGAGGAAAGTGCCATGCGAAGTCCGAGCCGGAGCTTGGATCGCCTTCGACAGCCCAATATACTATCGTCTTCGGTTAGAGAGCGGTGATACCTGGGACTACGCGGTCAGAGCGAAGATCGACGGCGCGGTTGCAATGCATCCGTCGTCCTGCGACGGTCTGTTAAAGGCTCGCTCTGCCAAGGGGGGTGGTATGAGCTTCATACTCGTCTGCTCGATCGCGATCCGTGTCATCGCATTCGGCTGGTCGGTGCTCCTTCTATTCCGTATCCGGGACTGGCGCATTGCCTTTCTGACCGGAATGATCTTCCTGATGGCCCTGCGCCAGACTCTGACGCTGTTCAAAGCGCCACAGATATGGCCGCTGTCATTTAGCGCCAATATCGACGAGTTGCCCGGACTCGCGGTCAGCGTCCTGGCATTCCTCGCCCTGCTCTTTCTGGAACGCATGATCCGTGAACGTAACCGGCGCTCGGCCGAGGTGGAGAGCGCCAACCAGAAGCTCGTGACGGAAATAGCCGAGCGGAAGCAAACGGAGAAGGCGCTGCGTAAAAGCGAGGAGCGGCTGTCTAAAGCCGCCGAGATGGCCGGGATCGGCTATTGGGTGTGGGACGAAGTCGAGGACAGGGCCATCTACTGCTCCGACGAACTGGCGAAAATGTATGGCGTCGCCTCCGGTGATGAATTGGCGGCCATGCTCTCGTCACACGCGGCAGACCTCGAATGGGTTCATCCGGACGACCGAGAGCGCTTCGACCAGGCGGCTCGGACAGCTGAGGAATCGAAGGGCGGATTCGACATCGAGTACAGGATCGTCAATGCAGTGGGCGAAACTCGCCATGTGCTCGTCATCGAAGAACCCGTCTTGGACGAGCGCGGAAAGATTATCCGGTCCAATGGCACCGCTCAAGACATCACCGAGCGGAAACGGGCCGAAAATGCGTTGCGCGAGAGTGAGGAACGCTTTCGCACTCTTGTCGAACACGCGCCGGAAGCGATCACAATGCTCGATGTCGACACCGGCCTTTACCTCGATGCCAATCCCATGGCCGAGGCTTT
>Ga0209980_10002037_pt1 | contig 11068 bp, 7 predicted proteins | sample CR02metaG_FD_183611 | JGI IMG/M metagenome (GOLD analysis project Ga0209980, IMG submission 183611) | Deep subsurface microbial communities from Mariana Trench to uncover new lineages of life (NeLLi) - CR02 metaG (SPAdes) (version 2) | ecosystem: Environmental > Aquatic > Marine > Ocean trench >... | reverse complement strand
CGCTATCCAGATGGCATCTATCACGGGGATACATGGAATCAGTTTCGTTATTGTGCTTTTCAACGCCGCCATCACAGATCTCATCCGTGCCTATCCGGATTGGAGGCGCCAGGTTAAGGCAATTGTATTGCCAGTTATTATTGTTATCGCCAGCTTTGCCTATGGTATCTTTTGCCTATCCAATTCTGAAGAAGCGACTGATTCTATAAAAATTGCACTTGTTCCCGGCAACGTTCGGCAGATCGAAAAGTGGAATCCCAAACACTTCCCTAGAATCTTTGACAAGTATATCAGACTCACCGAAAAGGCAAACACCGCCAATCCAGACCTGATTGTTTGGCCCGAAACTACCCTCCGTGGTTCGATCCTTTCAGATCAAGTTAATCCAAATATTCGTCAATATAACCAAAGATTGAAGCAAATGTTGGATAAGCATCAGATATATCTACTTACCGGTATGGTAAATCTTGAACCTGCTGATAACGCTTATTATAACAGCGTATTTCTTCTCTCCCCGGCCGGTAAGAAACTCGGAAGCTACTCTAAGATTCACCTTGTGCCGTTCGGAGAGTATGTTCCGCTGAGTCGTTATCTTCCAAACCTGATTCAATTTAAGCCATATGAACCAGGTAAGTCGACAAAGCCGCTACCTTTCCCAAATACTAAGAATACACAGATTGGCATCTCGATCTGTTTTGAATCCGTTTTTCCCAATCTCTTCCGCAAGGCGGTCAAAAAAGGGGCGAATGTGATGGGAATTCTCACCAACGATGCCTGGTTCGAGAATACGGCTGCGCCAGAGCAACATTTAGCAGTTGCCCCGCTTCGCGCTGTCGAGAATCGCGTTCCTGTTTTCCGTTGCGCCAATGGAGGTATATCATGTATAATTGACTCATTCGGCAGAGTGACGACGCGCATCTTGCCTGATGATATCCGAAGTTTCCTAATCGGAGAGGTTCCCTTAAGCCATCAGAAAAAGACGTTTTATACCCGATACGGGGATTGGTTTCCAATCCTCTGTTTTTTGGTGAGCCTCGCGCTTATCAGCTATCAGAGTTGGATTTGGGTTGCCGCAAAGTTCAGCCGCCAAGCGTAATTGAGGTAGACACGATGTTGACGCAAGACGAACTCAAGCAAATTGAAGATTATATATTAGAAAAACTTCCTCAAGTGTTAGAGACGGATGCCCGTTTTGCCGTTTTGATTGAAGGCATACTTGCGGAGAAGTTTCCGCGCCGAGACGAATTTAACCGACTGCTTGACGAATTAACTCAGTTGCGGCTTGATCAAAATGCAAAATTTGAGCAGGTCAATCAGCGATTTGAGCAGGTTGATAACCGATTCGAGCAGGTTGATGCGAACATCGAAAATCTTCGACGCGAACAGAATGAAAAATTCCAGCAGATTGATAGGCGATTTGAGCAGGTTGATGAGAACATCGAAAATCTTCGACGCGAACAAAATGCAAAATTTGAGCAGGTTGATAATCGATTTGATCTACTGACCGAAGATGTGCATAGGCTGTCTGATAGAGTTGACGCAGGCCTTATGGCTGTAGGAAATCTCCAAAGTCGAGTGGGTCGGAATTTAGAAGACCTCGCTGCTGGCACTTTACGTTACGCATTAAACCGTCGGGATATTTCTCCTGAAAATATGGAGTTGCGTAAAAGCTTTGTGGACCACCATGGGCAAATTGGTCCTGCTGGGCGAGATTATGAAATTGATATTTTTATTGATAATTCAAGTGTCATTGTATTTGAAGTTAAATCAAATTGTGATTCACAACAGCTATTGCACTTTAACGATAAAGCGGAGTTTATCCGAAAACTGGACTATCCCGATAAGCCTTGTGAGAAGGTAATGAGTACATTAGAGAAAAACGCCTACCTCCAGAACAAGTGCCGCGAACTCGGGATTGTATTGGTTTAAAAGTGGATTGCAAGTCTCAATCCGCAATTGAAATGATACCAATCTAACACAATTAGGAGATGGAATGCTCACGGATTTAAGAACTAAGGTTGAAGTGATGTCCTCTCGACTCCTTGAACTCAGGGGGTATCTTTGACCTAGCGAACAAGGAAAAAGAACTGCAACAACTCCAAGAAGAATCTGCAAACCCCGACTTTTGGAATGATTCTCAGCAAGCTCAACAGGTTACACAGCGGATTGCATTACTCCGCGGAGACATCGGGCGGTATCAAAAACTTCATTCTCAACTCGAAGAGCTAGAAGTGATGGTAGAGCTTTGCATCGAAGAGGCAGATGATAGTTTGAACCAAGAGATTAATACTGGCTTGGAAGAGATTTCGACGCAAATCGATCAGATTGAGTTGAGGATGATGCTTGATGGAGAACATGATCGGAATAATGCTATTCTGAACATCCACCCCGGCGCAGGTGGTATAGATTCACAGGATTGGGCGACGATGCTCATGCGAATGTATCTTCGCTGGTGTGAGCAACGTAACTACCGAACTGAAACAATTGAATTGACACCAGGGGATGAGGCAGGAATTAAAAGCGTGACCATTTTAGTCACTGGCGAATACGCATTCGGTTACCTTCAAGCTGAAGTTGGCATCCATCGTCTTGTCCGCCTGTCACCCTTCGATTTTAATCACCGCAGACATACTTCCTTTGCAGCCGTTACCGTTACTCCTGAGATTGATGATACAATCGATGTTGACCTCAATCCTGTTGACCTACGGATTGATACTTATCGATCCAGTGGTGCTGGTGGACAACATGTCAACACTACGGATTCCGCCGTTCGGATTACCCATATCCCGACAAGGATTGTTGTCCAATGCCAAAATGAGCGCTCGCAACATAAAAACCGCGAAATTGCTATGAAGGTTTTGCGTTCCCGGTTGTACGAATACTACGAAGCCCAGCGCCGTGAAGAGCTTGCCAAACTTCAAGGAGAGCGTCCCGGTATTAACTTTGGCAATCAAATCCGGTCCTATGTGTTTCACCCCTATCGGCTTGTTAAAGATCTGAGAACGGGCGTTGACACCGGAAATGTGGATGCGGTTATGGATGGCAATCTGGACACTTTTATTGAAAGCTACTTGAAGCACAAACAAAAGCGCAATGTGTGAAACGAGCCTGTATTCTTTTTTATTGCTTAAAGAATACAGACGTGCTATACTAATTCGTTTGCGTAGTTAGCTCACTTTAGAGGGAATGAGAAATTGGAAGAGTCTAGTGACTTGATTCAGCGGCGCCGAGAAAAATTACAAGAAATCCGAGACCTCGGTGTTAATCCATATCCATACAATTACTCGCCGACGTGCACCGCTTCAGAAATTCTCCAGCAATTTGCAGATATCGAGGTCACTCTTGACGAGGAGAAGCCCGTTAATATTGCAGGGCGTCTCATGACTAAGCGAGACCACGGCAAAACCGGCTTTGCTCACCTGCAAGATTGCAGTGGTCGTATTCAGATCTATGTTCGTCAGGATACGGTCGGTACCGACGCTTATCAGGTCTATAGAAAACTCGATGTTGGAGACATTATCGGAGTGGTTGGCTTTGTCTTTCGTACCCGAACCGGTGAACTCACGGTGCTGGCGAAGGAGGTCGAACTTTTGTCAAAATCCCTCCGCTCGCTACCCGAAAAGTGGCACGGATTGCAGAACAAAGAAACGCGCTATCGTCAACGTTATGTAGACCTCATCGTTAATCCCGACGTGAAAGAGGTATTTATCAAACGGACGCAGATCGTCAATGCCCTCCGCGAATATCTTAATCGACAAAATTTTATTGAAGTCGAAACACCCATCCTTCAACCAATCTACGGTGGAGCGAGTGCACGACCATTTGTGACCCAATACAATGCCTTAGACCAAACCTTTTACCTGCGGATTGCAAACGAATTATATCTGAAGCGGCTAATCGTCGGTGGGTTCGATCGCGTTTACGAATTCGCACGGGACTTCCGTAATGAAGGCATTTCCCCCAATCACAACCCCGAATTTACGATGCTTGAGCTTTACCAAGCCTATGCCGATTATGAGGATATGATGCGTTTGACGGAAGAATTGATCGCCCACACCGCCGAAACGGTTCTTGGAAGTACGCAGGTCTCCTATCAAGGTGAGTCAATTTCGCTGAAACCACCATGGCTCAGGATGACAATGATTGAATCCATTCGAGAACAAAGTGGAATCGATGTGGAGTCTTTGAGCAACAACGAATTGCGTGATGCCGCACAGAAGGCAAGGATTGATTTGGAAGGGCATGAATCAAGGGGTGAGATTGTCGCAGAACTTTTTGAAGCATTGGTGGAACCCTATCTCGTTCAGCCAACATTTATTTACGATTACCCGATTGAGGTTTCACCGCTTGCAAAGAAAAAGCGTGATAATGACCAGTTCGTTGAGCGGTTTGAATACTTTATCGCTGGCATGGAAATGGGAAATGCGTTTAGCGAATTAAACGATCCAATCGATCAGCGTGAGCGGTTTATTGAGCAAGCCAAGAAATGGGAGGCGGGAGACGAAGAGGCATTCATGATGGACGAGGATTACCTGCGGGCGTTGGAGTACGGTATGCCACCGACAGGTGGACTCGGCTTCGGTATCGATCGGCTCACGATGTTGCTCACAGATCAGCGTTCGATACGTGATGTGCTCTTGTTTCCTCAAATGCGTCCCGAAGACTAACCCGCAATACCCAACATTTAAATCTATGAAATTTGAATCGTTCATTGCATTTCGCTATCTGAGGTCTCGCCGAAAACAGTCCTTTATTTCAATCATCAGTGTAATCTCCATCGGTGGGATTGCGCTCGGAATTATGGTCGTTATTCTCGCCATCTCTGCGTTGAACGGTTTTGAACACGGACTCAAAGAAAAATTCCTCGCCAATGAAGCGCACGTGATTGTTCAGTCTACGGGTGGTTACTTTTCAAATTATCAAAAAAAAGTTGAGCAGATCGAAGGAATTGTAGGGGTTGTCGCTGCCTCACCGGCCATCCTAAGTCAACTTGCGGTTCAGCCCAAAGAGAGCGAGCGTATTGAGGGTACCCTTTACGTAAAGGGCATCGATCCGGCGCAAGAAGATCGCGTCACCGGGTTTTCAGAATTTGTCGATGAGACGGTTGATTTTAAAAATTCCCCGCTAATCGAACAGGCACGAATGGAGGTCGCTGCAAGGCGAGAAACGATTACGGGCGGCATTATTTTGGGATATAATGTTGCGAGCCGCATGAGAATTGTTAAAGGGGATATTCTCCGGCTCATCTCACGGTTGGAACCCAATGAAGCGATGCCGGGGAGTTTTTTCGCACACATCCGCAATTTTGTTGTGATTGGTCTCTACCGCTCTGGACTTTACACTTACGATAATGCTTTCGGTTTTATCGACCTCGAGACTGCACAAAAGCTCTATAAAAGACCGGATCAGGTGAACCTCATTCAAGTCCGTGTGGACGACCCGGACATCGCATCTGATGTCGGGCGTCGCATTGTGTCGGCGATTCGCTTCGGTGAAGGGTTGGCGGGAATCCCCCGGGCAAATACCTGGGTCGATTCTCGGGCGGATCTGTTTAGCGCAATGAAGTTAGAACAATTGTTGACGCTGGTTATTGAGGTACTCATTATTATTGTTGCAGCGTTCAATATTGCCAGTACGCTGATTATGATGGTGATGGAAAAGACACGGGACATCGGTATCCTCAGAGCGATGGGGGCTTCCAAAGGAGCAATTCGGAAAATCTTTATCATTCAGGGTAGTATTATCGGTGTGCTTGGCTGCGTCTTAGGTACAGTGCTTGGCGTGGCACTCTGTTGGCTACTCGACTTCCAAAGCTTGCGACCCTCCCGTTGGCTCGCACTGGTTCTTCTGTTTCCGATTGGCATACAAGTTGCCCTCGCTCTCCGCCATACCTTATCTTTGCACTTTAGCCTCAAAGCAACATTGACGCTTTTCTGGATTGGGGCAATCGGACTCTTTCTTTATTGCCTTGTCCAACCTATTCGGCTTGATGACATTTTCGGGCACGATTTTAGCCAGGTCTACCAACTCAACCAGTTACCATTCAAAATTAACTGGTTTTTCGTGGCTTTTATGAATGGGCTTTCATTAGCCATCTGTTGGCTAGCGGCTGTGTTTCCAGCATGGCAGGCTTCCAATCTGAATCCCGTCGAGGCACTCGGGTATGAATAACCTCGTCCGTGTCGTAGATTTACATAAATCCTACTATGATGGTTCAAGGGAGCTTCGGGTCCTCAAAGGAATCGATTTGGAAGTCCGGAAAGGTGAGATTCTCGCAATCATTGGCGCATCGGGGGTTGGCAAAAGCACGCTCCTTCATCTGATTGGTGCGCTCGATCGCCCAACAGATGGATTGCTGTTTAACATGGAATCGAAGTTCCAAACCCATTTGAATGATGAAAAACTCTCAGAGGATTTCGAACGAGTTTTCCGAAATAATAATATCTTACTTTCTGCAAATGTCACAGTCTCGACGAAAAAGAAAGATAGGGAGTGGTTGATAATTGATAACGATGATGGTCGGACATTCCCCGTTAAGGAAGATGGAGAGCAACTCAACGTATACACACGCGGTAAGGTTTTTTACGAATCCCAAGATGTCTTTGCACTTAGCGAGCGAGAGCTAGATCGATTCCGTAATCAAGAGATCGGATTTGTCTTTCAGTTTCATCACCTTCTGTCGGAATTTACGGCAGTTGAAAATGTAGCGATGGGCGCATTGATTGCTGGTCAAAACTCCCGCGAAGCATACGCTCAGGCCCAAGAATTGCTCGATTATGTCGGATTATCCGAACGATTCGAACATCACCCAAGTGAGCTTTCTGGCGGAGAACGCCAGCGAGTTGCTTTTGCGCGTGCGTTAACCAATCAGCCAAAAGTGGTTTTAGCTGACGAACCAACGGGGAATTTAGATCGCAAGACGAGTGAAGCGTTGCTCGATCTTTTGTGGGATTTGAACGATCGATTAGGTCAAACGTTTATCATTGTTACACATAATCAAGCATTGGCACAACGCGCAGATCGATTCATCCACCTTGTTGATGGAAAAGTATCCGATCAGGTCCAAGTTATCGATTTCTGAAAAAGTTACCCACTATGAACCTATGGTGATAAGGTCGAATCCCGATTGTCCACCGGAAGATTTAGAGAGCGTATGTAGAGGAGTCATAAAACGAAAAATAACGTAATCTCAATTATGCAGAAGAGAATGAAGAAGGAATAACAGTTATGGACATCCGAATAATAAAATCCACGACTCCTAGCCAGAAATACCGTCCGAAAGACTCTGAATTGGGTTTCGGCAAATACACCACCGATTATATGTTTCTTATGAATTATGAGCGGAAAAAGGGATGGCATGATGCACGCATTGTGCCTTACGAGCCCTTGAAACTCGATCCGGCCGCCATGGTGTTACACTATAATCAGCAGGTGTTTGAAGGGCTCAAAGCGTATTCCCTTGCAGATGGTGGGATTGGTTTGTTTCGACCAAACAAGAACATAGAACGCATGAACAGGTCCGCCCGACGAATGGTCATGCCAGAGCTGGATTCAGAGGTATTTCTTCAAGCGATAAAGGAATTGGTCTTGCTTGAACGCGAATGGCTGCCAACGTCAGCAGGTACTTCTCTTTATATTCGCCCCACGATGATAGCGACAGAACCGGGAATCGGAATTCGGCCGTCGGATGAATACCTGTTCTATATGATTCTCTGCTCGGTGGGTGCGTATTATCCTGAAGGTTTCAATCCGACGAAGATTTATGTTTCTAACATGTACGTGCGTTCTGCAAAGCACGCCGTGGGAAACGTAAAAACCTCTGGCAACTACGGTCCTACCCTCCTTGTTTCACAGGAAGCGTTCATGAAAGGCTATACCCAAGTGTTATGGCTCGACGCGGAAGAACTCAAGTATGTGGAGGAGGTCGGCACTAGCAATGTGTTCTTTTTTATTAATGGCGAACTTGTCACACCACCCCTTAATGGCTCTATCCTGCCGGGTATCACCAGAGATTCAGTACTCCGTATTGTGAAACATTGGGGGCTGACGATCTCTGAACGCCTGATTTTGATTGAGGAGGTCGCCGACGCATGCAGAAGCGGCGACCTTAAAGAGATGTTTGCAACTGGTACCGCAGCAGTCATTTCTCCTGTAGGCCAAATCTGCTACAAAGGAGAGGATTTCCTGATAGCGGATGGGAAGACAGGAAAATTATCTCAAAGACTCTATGACGAAATTACTGGTATTCAATATGGCCTCAGGGACGATCCTTTTGGCTGGCGGGTTCGCATCGCTTGATACGACATGTTTTTTTTACGAAGCACGTAAGTTCTATTTATAATGAATGTAATGCATAATATTATCTATCTAACATTTTAGGAGACGTTTGCATCATGGTCAGAATAGGAATTGGTTTTTTGATTATCATGCTGATAGTCACTCTGGTCTCGATACCAATTGGTGCTGAAGAAATAACCGACACAAGCAACAAAACAGCCGTTTCTGCGGATAATGCTTTGGTTGTAAGAAAGATCACTTTTCGTGGTACCGACGAGGAATCGGAAGTTTTCCTTCGCACTTTCATTCAGACCAAAGTTGGCTCGGAGATTTCGCCAGATCTGCTTTCCAAAGATCTCAAAAGCCTTTATAAGGGCACCGGCTTCCTTTCTGAAATTGCCGTTGACGTTCAACCTGCTGAAACTGATGGTTTAGAAGTCATTTATCGACTTAAAGAGAGTCCCCAAGTTGAAAGTATTAACATTATTGGTACTGAGAAGTTGAAATATGGAAAAGTGAAGGAAGGAATCGTACTCAAAGCAGGTGAGACCTATAGTGATAAAAGGCGTTGGGAAAGTGAACGAAATATCCTAGAAACTTACAAAGAAAAAGGCTATTATCTGGCAAGCGTGAAAACATATTCTGACATCGATCCGGATACCAACACGGCTACCGTAACGTTTGAGGTCAGTGAGGGACAACGAGTTAAGATACAAGAAATCAACTTCATCGGCAATGAAAATATCACTCCCAAGGTACTTGCCAAGCAAATCAAGACACGTGTGGATAAGCATTTTGATGAGGGATTATTTGATGAAGATCTAACGGCTTTGCGTTATTATTATCAGGATAAAGGATTTTCTCAAGTAAAGATCATGGGCTATGAGAAGCGTTTTACCGATGATAAAACCGCGCTGATGCTTGATGTGACCGTTGATGAAGGACCTCAGTTCATCATCGGATCATACGAGATCAAAATCCAGAGTTCAGAAAAATCGGTATTCTCTGAGGAGAAAATTCGTAAAATGTTGGACTCCGTCGAAGGGGAGATTTTCAACCGTGGTGCTTTTCAAAAGTCGGTTGATAAGATTTTTCAAGCTTATCAAGATAAAGGCTACCTCCTGGCTACCGTTGTACCGATTCCCAAGTATAACGAAGTCGATGGCGTTGTTGATTTGACCTTGAACATCAATGAAGGTGATGTGCTGATAATTGGCAAGGTTAAAATCAACGGTTTAGAAAAGACAAAGGAAAACGTGGTTCGACGGGAACTCAATCAACTTAAAATCAAAGAGGGGGAGTTTCTCGACAGACAGGCGTTACGTAAAGCCCGCCAAAGGCTTTTCCAGATGGGTTCATTTATTCGAGATGTAGATTTTGTACCCAGCGAATCCCAAGAAGAGCGTCGAGACCTCGCTGTCAATATCGCTGAAACTTCACGGACAGGTTTGTTTAGCCTCGGGGGCGGATTCGGTACAGAAGGTGGCATTTTCGGGGTCGCAGAGGTTGGTGAGAATAATCTCTTCGGACGCGCTTACCGCCTTCATCTGAAGATGGAATTAGGTTCCCGCGATCGCCACACCGCAGAATTACGTTTCAATACGCCCTGGATATTTGGAACGCCAACTCGTCTCGGTGTGAATTTGTATAATACCAAGAGGCAACGCAGATATTATGGTCAGCTCTTCCGTGACCAGGGATACGATCGATATGTTTACCAACAAAGAGGGGGATCGGTAACCTTGGGAAGACCGGTCTCCAAAGATGTGGATGTATCTGTTCGTCTCAAAAACGAGCATGTTCAAGTTGATCGATCTAATCCATTGTTTAGTCTTGGCTTGCAGCATCAGCCAGATTTAGAAAATACGACCATTACACCAGATCTGAAGGAAGAGTTCAAAAACAGCACAACAAGCGGACTGTCTGAAAATGCCGTAGTTTCGATAAAAGAGGAAGGTACCAGGTGGTTGATATCGGACCTCGATGGGGATACAGTTTCAAAGTACGTCATTGTAGAGAATGACGGGAAGCTAGATATTTATAAATCTGGAAATGAACCCTTCAGCCGCCTAACGCGGAGTATGACTTTTTTCCTCACCAGAGATACCCGTGATTATCGGACAAGCATCTACGCTCCGATGGCTGGTTCTCTGAACACTTTTTCTTACGAATTTTCCGGCGGTATTCTCGGTGCCAAAAACACTTTTCAAAAGTATTCTGTGGACTCAAGCTGGTTTGTAAACTCCTGGTTTAACCATGTTTTCGCCGCACACGCGCGCGGTGGCTACATGAGAAGTAAACGTAGCGATGACACATTCCTTTTCCTTGAACGCTTCCTCCTTGGCGGTATTGATACGGTACGCGGGTATGATGACTATGAAATTTTGCCGGATAGCGGAAATATCAACGGCGGCAACAAGGTTTTTTACGCAAATTTTGAATATCGTATTCCGCTGGCCCCTCAATTGACTGGAGCGATATTTTTCGATATTGGGCAAGTATGGGATGAAAGTCAATCCAACATTTTTAAAAATCTGAGTTTAAAAAAAGGGGTCGGTGCCGGTATTCGCTTTGATCTGATGGGGATGTTAGCGCGTATCGAATGGGGATATGGATTTGATCGAGAAATTAACGGTATTAAGGAACCGAGAGGTAAATTCCATTTCACAATTGGTCCCGGTTTTTAATCGAGGATTATCGACATAAGCACATGGACACAAATTTTGGCATATTAGACCTGACAGGGGGATCGTCGAGCCCGGAGACGATAGATAAATGGCAAACCCAGAGA